>Ga0123352_10009334_pt1 | contig 15334 bp, 7 predicted proteins | sample TergutLab28metaG_FD_89700 | JGI IMG/M metagenome (GOLD analysis project Ga0123352, IMG submission 89700) | Labiotermes labralis P1 segment gut microbial communities from Petit-Saut dam, French Guiana - Lab288 P1 | ecosystem: Host-associated > Arthropoda: Insects > Digestive system > Gut ... | reverse complement strand
GTTGCGCTGACCACGTGACACCCCTCTATCCGCAAAAGTTGGCACTAACTTCGCCGACCGGCGGCGGCCGCTCTGTCGGTATAGTTCGCGTGTGGACTAAGGCAACGGAGTTTAGTTTTATAGCTTACTTTCCGAGCACTACCATTTCTAACCCAATTTTTTAAGTCTGATGTAAATTACATGGACGTCCCATTACATGCTGTGTCTACAAGTAACGAATTGGGATCAAGTTCAAGACGTTAGCAAATTTAGGATAATAAAAAAACGGAGTTCTAGATCCACAGACAAATGAACGAGTGGAAAAAATTATAGGTTGTACGGAAGAAACTGGACTTGCAGTACGTATCTGATAATTATTAAACAGTATAAGTCAAGTCACAAATGTTTTACGATTCAAAAGAGCTAACGTATGCAACATTAGAAAATGTCGCCTGTTTGATACATTTAAATGTGGGGTACCGAAGGTTGTATTGCCTGTGAATTTAGAGCGAGATTCAGTATCATGCTACAGACACTGGGAGCAAATGTTCAAGCACCTTAACTCGCTGCTTTATCAAGCTCCACGGTATATCATAATATTTAAAAAGCAACACCTTAAAGCACCTTAACTCGCTGCTTTATTAAGCTCCATGGTTTACCACAACATTTAACAAAATAATACCCCTGTATAAGTTCAAGTAACTGATACACAGTCGCCACATACACATTTAATTTCAGGCTGTTGTGAAGGCGGTAATGGGGCCTTCGAGGTCCACAATATTTGGAAAACCTGACAGAGGCACAAAACCGTACGTTTATAACATAATATACGGCACTCTTAGAGGTTTGCGTGTATTTGTCGCTTTAGTTGCCACCGCTAATGAGCTTCATGAATGGTCAAATATTATTTAAAACATGTTAGTCAAGTTCCATTTTTGCTCAACTTACCGCACACTGGAAAACAAGGAGTGTAATCTGGCTTAGTATCAAACAGTCAACTTGTGGATTTATACAACCTGCTGTTATCAAGCGCGTGTGAGAATTCCAACAAAATTATCGCCAATGCGATCGTGCTTACCTTTCCGCCACACAGTTAAACACAAATCTGCACCTTCAGGCACTGTTGAAAAGTGACTGCATGTAATTTTGTCAGCACAGAGTAACTCACCTGGAAGGAAAGAAGAGTATTTATGTAACAGACAACATATGTAATTCAAATGCATGAGACTTTCAAAGTACAGGGTGAGTATAAAGTCTTTCCCTGATTACAAATTTTTATTACAAGAAAACTACGTGGAATACAAACATTTTTTTACCGTTACTTTAATTAGTTTCTAAAATTTTATGTCATGTGTTTATTTTAGCATTTGTAAGATTTGGTTTTTGGATGCAACATTTCCAAACAGGTGGATTGGGAGAGATGGTCCGAGACCCTGGCCATCACGATCGCCAGATATCACCCCCTTGACTTTTTTATGGGGGTATGTTAAGGACAAAGTGTTTTCGACACCAGTTCCAGATATTACAAATTTGAAGGCAAGAATAGCAGACGCATTTGCTACAATAACTGAAGACATGTTGGAGAACACGTGGAGAGAAATTGATTATCGATTAGACGTTCTCCGTGCAACAAAAGGAGCACATGTTGAAGTGTACTAATGTGTTGTAAAAAAAAGTCTTGAGTTATATTTTGAAAAAAATATGTTTGTATTGCACGTACAGTAGTTTTCTTGTAATAAATGTTTGTAATCAGGGAAAGACTTTATGCTCACCCTGTATTTAATTAAAATTTTAATTGTCGTGCAAGCTTTAGTATATAGAATGTTCAAATAAAAACACCTAATGACGTATCCATAACCTGTGTTTCACAGGTAGCAGATATTTAAATTATTCCATAAGTTTAGAAGTCAACCACTTGAATATCGCTATATGGAAAAGGCTAAGTAATTATGTATTCTTATACACAAATCATCATCATAAATCATATGGGAAACAGACCGAAATTCGGTACGTTTCTGACGCCATATCTGCAGGCATATTAGGCTCAATGAAATATGGCTCGCCGAGAGGGTAGGTATAACAGACACGCTTCGGGGATACCTGGTTCGAATCTCTTACATGGCACTTATATCTTCTGGTGTCAATTCCCGTAATTCCCCTCAGGCAAGTGACATGATAGTACAATTATTAGGCCAAAGCCACTTTCTTCCTAAGTATCTCTAATTCATCTTTCAACAATCATCCTACACTGGATGGTATATAACACCGGAAAATAACAGCGTCATTAAATAAACATGATTTGTCGGTATATTTACATAAGGGCTATCATTTTGAGATTCGGGAATGTCTATTTCTCCCCTTGATCGTATCTACATTACAGTAAGTATCTAGCCAACATTTTCAATTTCTTTGATATTATCAGGACTGTCCATCGTGATATATTCAGGACGGAATTAGTTCCATCCTGAACCCACTAGCAAGCTTTAAGCATAACCTGTATGACCGATGCCTATTGCTATGTGTCCAGTGCTAGACACCTGATGATGGACAGAGATACTGTCCGAAAAGTGTACAGTCCTATTCCAAAAATAAATTTGAGAAATTAGTGCTTCTCGTTGGTTTTATTATAAGAATTTCCCACTTCGAAATCTGTCCTGCTTCAGTTAGTAACAAATTTACACCCCACGCTGTCTGATTAGATCCAATTAATGTGACCTAAATACAGCACTGTCAGCTATACGGCTGTGCATTACTACGGCCATGAACAGGTCTCAGTGAAAAGGATATGAAATCTTACTTAGGTGTATCACCATGTAGTTCAGGGCTACGTGCAAAAGAATACAATAGGAGTAAACATAAATAATTTTGGAGATTCTATGGTTCATCCACAGCATGTTACGATCAATCCTGCCCATCATCAGGAAGACTTTACACAAATTCGCCACGAATGGTACTGACAAGGCGTACGTAATTTTGCAATCTGATTAACACATCACGACAATTATTATATATATATATATATATATATATTATACAAAACATACAGATTTCTCACATGCCCTACTTTAAGATGACATGTTCTCTTAATTTTTTTAAATCTCTACGTACTTTTCAATTTATTTTGAAGACTCAAATGTTATCAGAAGTACTATTATTTCAACACTTTGATGTTAAAAATTTCAATGTGTACTTAACATTAAGTCTTCAACTTACAGTCATACGTCATTAATGAATGTGTATCGTAAACGAACCCCGTGTACTGTACTTTAACATGTAATAATCAGAACATTTGTGTGGGCCGGGTAGCTCAGTCGGTATAGCGACTGACTACGGGCTGGACGGTCCGGGATCGAATCCCGGTGGGGATGAGATTTTCCGCCCGTCCAGACCGGCCCTGGGGTCCACCCAGCCTCCTGTAAAATCGGTACCGGGTCTTTACCGGGGGTAAAGTGCAGCCGGGGCGTGTTGCTGACCACTCACCCCCTTCTAGTGCCGCGGTCATGGAACAGTAGAGCTATACCTCTACCCACCCTCTGGGCCACACCGGGCCTGTAAATGGATCACTTTACCTTTACCTTTATCAGAATATTTGTTGCTGCATTCGCCTTGTCACGTTATGGTGAAAATGTTACACACATTAAATTAACTCACTTTCACACCATGTACAAATTAAACACAGCAGGCAACAACCGGGAACAGAATCAATAGATAATATAATAGTAATTAAACAGAGTTCAGTTCTCGATAGTTTATGTAAGGACACAACAGCAGTAAGGGAAAACTACTAAGAGAGCAGATGATGATGATTATGATGATGATTATGATAGCAATAAACGTAGCACTCTGAGGCATGAACTAAGTGAACATTACTGCAGCTACTACCGCTCCGTAACTTGCTATGCAAGCTTAATATATTTTCATGGCCTCAGTAAATAACGTAGGTCCTATATTGCTCACTAGGTCTATTTTCATGGGCAATTGATTCACACAGGGAGAGTACCAGCATGGGCAACCATGCACGTTGGACGAGAGATTTGTTGGTCTCCCCTAGTGCTCGCAGGCGAACAAACACCCAAGCACAGTCTGCCATCCCGATACTGCAAAGTGATATACGTGGTCCTATGTAGTAATATGCAGGACCACTGGAAGAAATTAATGCGCATCCTCGTCTGTATTATGTGCCATCTAAAGGAAAACTTCGTAACAACTGTCAGATGCGAACAGTTCAGTAATTTCCACTCGCTTCAGTCCATTTTTCACGTGTTCGGAATTGTCCTTGTGCCATGTAATTTAAAGGCGTTTGGAAATAGGATACTAAGAAAATTAACAGGATATGCGGTAGATAACCTAGTGCGGAATCGACGAAGCTATATAGTGGAGTATTTCACCATTTCATCTCGTTTCCTGCTGAGATGTTAGATAACTGAAGAACGATGCGACAATTCGGGAAGTAGCGCTTATAACCTCTCAAAATCAGACAACTTGAAGACGGGAAAAGATGGATAAATAATATCAGGCCTAAGATACAAGGAAGTAGTTTTCTGGAAATATGGACTGGAATGAACTGGCTTAAGACCGAACTAAATTTCAGGCATTCGTGTGGGAAATGATGAGCTCACCATTCTAAAAGTAACAAGCCAGGCAAGGTTGGTGTAAAGTAACATTGTGGCGCCTTCGTGTAACCACTGTTGCCGTGAAAAAGCAATAAGTATTACATATTCTGAGTGTGTGCTTGTAGCCTTAGGTATTCAGCACGCAATGCGCATGAGTCATATTGTCATCTGTGGTCTGTCCGGATCAACAATATTTTTTCCACATTATCTCATAATCGATATGATTTAAAAAAAAAAGTTATTAGACCTATTATGTGTGCCTTGATTTCTCTACAAATTTCGTCTGCAATATTTCTAAATCTAAGAATAACTAAGCCAGATATAATCATAAATATATATTGGTCTCCATGTAAAGTACATGTTATTCTTGTCAGATTCTAAAGAAACTTCAGTTCTCTCGACAGATTTTCGAAAAATTCTCAAATATCAAATTTAACGAAAATCTGTCCTGTGGTAGCAAGTTGTACCTTGCGGAAGGACGGACAAACGGACAGAAAGACACGACGAAACTAACAGTCACTTTTCGCAATTTTTCGAACGCACCTGAAAACCTATCTTTGTATTACTTCCGAGACCGAAACCAAGTCATAATACTTTTGAGCAGATACTACTGAATATACGGACTAATGCGCACTTTCAGTACGCAGACATTATTTCTGCCACGTTAATAATTTATTTTGTTGCCCCCAGTTCCTTAACTGCCCCAATTCACACAAAATCGATATGTTCGATATTTCGGAGCTTCATTCCCTCCTGTTATCCAAATTATAGCCTCTTTCTACAAAACAGTTTCAATGAGAAAATCGAAGTAATCCCAGAAACGTTCCTAACCATGCGGGTGTTCCCCTTTGAGGGTGTTTACATGCTGTGCAATGTAAGCTTCAGTTCATGTTATCACACCCTGCAGTAACTGTTCCCTCAACATCCCTAAGCACTGGCCATTCTCTCACTAATTCGCATTTGAAACTGACGCGTGATTTAGCACAGAAACGTTCAACCTTGCCCTAGAAGCTTTACATAAGAAACGTTTTTCCTAATATGAATATTAATTTCACTACTTTAAGAAAGTGACTGTCTCTTATACTGATATTTTAGGGGCCATCTGGAACTTTGGTAAAGGAAGAGGGCTTATAATCTTTAGTTGAGGCCCGTTTTGTGTGTGTAACAATGAAGTAAAGGGACAAAGTAAGTCAAAACACAACTAGTTTATTGGTTAGGTGTTAATGAAACGACATGTTCGCCCTACTTGGAGGCCATCATCAAGTTTACAAAGTTCTAAGAGACTAAATATTGCTTGTGTGTGACGGATGTTGAGATCTCATCATCAGGCCTATAAATTATATATGAGATAAACTGCGTGTGAGCAGGTACGGCGGTGGACGTGCGTTGGTGTGTGGTATCCTGGGCGGGTGTCATTCCCCGTGGGCACTGCCGTTGTTGGCGTTACCACATACAAACGCACGTCCACCGCCGTACATGTTCACACGCAGTTTATGTCTCATACATAATTTATAGGCCCGATGATGAGATCTCAACATCCGCCACACACAAGCAATATTTAGTCTCTTAGAACTTTGTAAACTTGATGATGGCCTCCAAGTAGGGCGAGCATGTCGTTTCATTAACACCTAACCAATAAACTAATTTTGTTTTGACTTACTTTGTCCTTTTACTTCATTGGAACAGGGCTCCTTGAACCTAGTATCAGAGTATGGGGCACAAAGGGCCTGTTTGAAGGCCTAGGTGCATCAGACCCGCAAAGGCTCGAACCCAAATATTATTCTATTCCATTCTACACTGATATTTTCAGATATCAGATAACGCCAGTGCGAGCCAGGATGGCGCAGTCGTTGTACTGAGCAGGATAGTGGATCGACGACGGCAAAATGATGTTAAGATTCTTGGTAAGAACAAGATTTGTCATGAAGATTCATGTCGTGTGTATCGCTACGCTGTGACCTTGGGTCAAGTGATGCCGTCGTTTCGCAGAATCGTAGCAGCTTCGTCTTCAGGGTCGATCATTCTCCATAAGATCCATCGAAAAGTCGCGAGGAATCTACCGAAAGACAGAACGAAGCATCCCAGACGACTTAGAGCTTCAAATAAACCGCTGGGAGAACCAAAAATACACGTAATATTCTCTTCTCCAAAACGTCAACAACGTCCCTGGGCCCCACCCATCCTCGTTTCCAATCAGAATCTGGTGGGTGTCTTCCCGGAGGGGGGGGGGAGAATTTATCATCATCATCATCATCATGTTCCTGAAGGGTTAGGCGTGTTTCCTGTTCCTTGATCCTCAAGATGAAGTTGGTCCCTCCACCTCTTCCTCGGTCGTCCTATGTTCCTTTATCCTTTTGGTTCATATTGTAGTGCTTGTTTTGGTAGTCTGTTTGTGTCCATCCTCTGTACGTGTTGTAGCCACTTTTTCTGGTACTGTTTTATTTCCTTTACTATTTTCTGTGCTCCCGTTTTTGCCCAATACATTGAATCTTTTCTTTATCTAGTTTTGTTATTCCAAGTAAGTGTCTCAAATATTTCATCTGTGCTGCTTCTAAACGTTGTTCCTCTCTTTTCTTCAGTACCCAAGCTTCATTTCCAAATTTCAATGCTGCTTTAGCTGTAATGTTGTGACTTCAATTTATAACAGATGTTAATATCTGGTGCAGCTGTAAATCTACTTCCCTATATGTCTCCATTGGGAGTAGGAAGAAAAACTTTATCTTTAAGCAGCAGCGCTTTGAAACGAGAAATGGCGTTTATAACATGGAGAGTGTACGACAAACCAAGGAACAATGTACATTAAAAAATAATTTCTTGAACAATGAACTATAATTAATATTCTTTGTTTAGAGAAAAATTTCCTGATTCCTACGCATGGGAGACATACAGGGCGCACTGGTTCGTAACCAAGAATATACACTGATTATGATCATATCATGTGTAATTCATCGCTCCGTATTTATCATCCGTTTCCAGCACCGAAGAAAAATCTTGGCCGCCAGAAATTTAAAGACGATCATGGGCCGGGAAACAGTTGTGACAGGATGACTGATAGTATAGGACAGGGACTGCTATAAACAGGGAACAGAAAATCTGCTGTCACGCTGCGATCCATTCTTCAGTTCTGGCCGAGACTACATGGAAAAGTATAGTAATAAAGTAAAATTAAAACTGAATAGTCATTAGAGCGGAAAATTTATTTACTTTCACATATAAATGATTTAATAAAATGGCCTTCCGGATAAAAAAAGGTTTATCCGTGCAATAAAGGTTTCCGATAGCACAAGAACTTACAGTCATTACAGCAGCAACAAAGGTTTCTGTTCGAAACAGTACATATTTGTAAGTTCTCGTCTAATGCACCCATTTGCACTGTTCTACAAACAGCCCTAAGGGAGAATGGAGTTACATTACGAATTTGAGAAAGGGAGGGTATAGCTGCTGCTGCTACTATTATAGCTTTGGGTTACTGGTGTCTGAACCACTGTATGATGTTTATATCTACGCTGCGGATGGATACATAGACGATTATATATGGATATATCCCCGGTTCGCTATAATTCTACTCTTAGTCTCGCATATAACGTCTATTTGCTTTGTTACCCCTACGCTATAAGTTTAAACATTATATTTTACGTTCTGAAGTGTATCATATTGTTTAGTAACTTCTCTGGTTTCCCATAAAGTATTCATCTATCCTTACTTTCTTACTTACTCCATGCAACAGAGTCCTCCTTGAAAAGCTAACAGGTTTTCAGCTAGTCAAGAAATTCTCCGCATTTTATGGAACCCGAAGGTTCATTACAGTAGTCACAAATGCCCGCCACCTGTCCCTATCCTGAGCCAGCTCGATCCAGTCCAAACCCCCCACATCCCACTTCCTGAAGACCCATCTTAATATTATCCTCCCATCTACGCCTGGGTCTCCCAAGTGGTCTCTTTCCCTAAGGTTTCCCCACCAAAACCCTGGATATACCTCTTCTCACCCCATACGCGCTACATGTTCCGCCCATCTCATTCTTCTCGATTTTATCACCCGAACAATATTGGGTGAGGGGTACAGATCCTTAAGCTCCTCATTATGTATTTTCTCCACTCACCTGTCACCTCGACTCTCTTAGGCCCAAATATTCTCCTCAACACCCTATTCTCAAACACACTCAGCCTACGGTCCTCCCCCAATGTGAGCGACCAAGATTCACACCTATACAAAACAACAGGCAAAATTATTGCTTTGTATACCTTTATGGATAGCAAACTGATTCATCTACCCATACATGTGTTATTATGTACTGCTGACAACTTCATTTCATATGGCACTTGGAACCGAAACGTCCTTACAATATAAATTACGCAGATCTGTTCGTCATTCATTTCTTTAGTGATTCTGTAAATGTCACAGCAAGTATTAATTGAGGATTAAAGTTCTCTATTACATCACGCCGTGCGTACTGGTCAATAGTTAGCGATGTTACGGAGCTACCTGCAGGGTCTGCGCAGTCAGCAATCTTCATTCGCTACTCAGGTCTTGAAGAAGGAAGCAACAATTCCTCTAAAGCACTGGTAACTACCAATCGAAACGGCGTCATATCCCATGACTTAAATTATATAACCAGTTGTATTTTATGAGACAGTACAGGCGTACCGTTTTATAGGTTAATAATTTCAAGCAAGGCGAACGGTGAGGGATTTTGGGATTGTCCCAAAAATTTGACGTATGCTGTACATGTCATTAGTTGACAAACTCTTGGATTGCATGCAATATGAGAAATATGAATCGTGTATAACTCCTTGCCGTGATGACTGACGCAAAAGAGCAGCACGCTAAACGGCGAGATAAATTATAATTTACTACTGGTTATAAACTTAAACATTAGCTAGCGCAGAATTCATAACACAAGATTCACGGTAATGCAGGTATATCGAATAGTAAAGCAGACATCACGAATTTGTTATTTAACATCTAGAACGTCTGTTGGTGAGAAAGACAGAAGTACACGATGTTTATTTTTTTGTTAAAACAACTCTCACCGCAAAATTTCGATTTAAAAGTATCTACATACAATGTGCTTCTAACCAAACACCACTAATAAAATATGTAATTAAAGGCATGCAAATTGTGGCATTGAGTTAAAAAAAAAAACTTCAGTGTTCAAACTTTCACAGAAGGAAAAAGATTTTAACCGCTCTGTGTGACTTAATGGTAACATCTGACGAATTTTTAAAGAAGTTGAATGTGATTCCCTTATGAAATAAAGTGAAATGCCAACTTGATGCAACAAGGTAATTTTATTGACGATTTCTTAGCTCTAAATGTTTCGGGTACATACGCCAAACACCGGGAGCATTTGATGTTGAGTTGCAGCGTATGGTTTTCTGCACCGGGTGGTCTTGAGAGTCTGTGCGTAGGTCATGTGTACGGTGCGGATGGTGCTGTGCACCATCCGCACCGTACACATTTTATTTCTTGAGAAAGATGCACGGTCAAACAATCCTCAAGTGATTCCCTTACTCTACCAACTTTTGTCTTCGCGTTAAAAACAGAAGGTTTAATTCCAAATTTTTGTGATTGAAATAAATTTGATGATCATTTGATGTTCTTTTTTTTTTAGTCCAATAACACCCTCTACACAGTGCACACGGCCTACTTTCCGGCTTCCCAATAACACCCTCTACACAGTGCACACGGCCTACTTTCCGGCTTCGCAAGACACCAGCCAGCACATCAAGTGCTGAAAACCATATCCATACGGTCTAGCGCTCCTGAAGATGTGCATAAATGATGCCCGAAACATGTTGAACTAATGGATTAGTAATAAATCATAAATGTTGCATCTAGTTGGTCTCACACGTCATTTCATTAAGGTAAATTTATTGTACGAATTCGAATCGACGTATACATTGACCTTTAGTCTAGTAAGAAAGTGAGTATGGAAGTAGCGTCCATCAACTGTACCTGTAAGGAATTCAAAATACGCAATGTATTTAATATACAACTGCAGATATAAAATTTTACTTTGAAACTGTAAGAAACAAAATTTGTGAAGAAACTGGTTAAAGAGATATTTCTCCTTCCCTTTACCATCATCCATTAGAAGTCACGGTCAGGTAGACGGATGGACATGGTCTTCACACAACTTATCTTTGGGTGCGTTAGCAAAATTCCGAAAAGCGACTATTAGTTTCGTCATGTCTGTCTGTTCGTCTGTCGATCCGTCCACACGGAACAAATCGGCTCCAAATAAAGGCGATTTTCTTTAAATTTGTTAATAAGTATATATCGAAAATCTGTCAAGGAAATTCAATTCACATTACAATCTCACCAATATGACGGGTACTTTATATGAAGACATGGGTGCATTTATGATAATATCTCCCTGATGTTTTCGTAGAATGACAAGTATTCCACACTAAAGACGTAGAGAAAACCAAAACAAACATTTTGATGTGCAACTGATTATTTTTCTTCTGAAAATCGTGCCGTTGACAAGGTAATGTGCAGCAATATGGTAGAGCCGCACACCCTACATAGGGCAATACAACACGGCGCATGGCTATGCGTTCTGAATAACTAAGGCTACAGAAACACACACACACACACACACACACACAGAATACGTAATACTTATTGCTTTTCCGCGGCAAAAATTGTCACTAGAATGCGTCTCAGTATTACGTTACACATACATCGCCTGTCTTTTTATAATAAAACCAACGAGATGCATTAATATCTCAAATTTATTTTTGGATTAGGACTATACATGTTTCGGACAGTATCTCTGTCCATCATCAGGAGTCTAGCACTGTACATACAGCAATAGGTATATGTCATACAGGTTATGCTGACTGCCTACTAGCAAGCAGTCAGCATAACCTGTATGTATTGCTGTGTGTGTACAGTGCTAGACTCTTGATGATGGACGGAGAAACCGTCCGAAACATGTACAGTCCTAATCCAAAAATAAATTTGAGATATTAAAGCATCTCGTTGGTTTTATTATAAGAATATATCACGATGCGCGGTCCTCTGAATGTCAAATTTCCTGTCTTGTCTAGTTCGTGAAGAATTCTAACAACTAAAACAAACCTAACATGTTTTAAGCTTACAGTTGTAAATAAAGTACGGAATGAAATTAACCTGCATGAACTATGTAACTGAAATAGTTTACCTTAAACTTTACATACTCATAAAACTTTCGCTCTTTAAACACTAAGTCACACTCCAATTCACGGTGCGACTGACAGTCACTCCTGACTTGCTGGCAAGGCCACCTCCCCTTTCTACAGATCCCACACGTACCGCGCAGTAAACACTTTGTCTCGGCTACACGACACATGAATGCAATTTGTGGGCAGAAGGTAGTATTTTTTTCAATGCTAACCTTGTGGTACACAAAGCAACAGCTCGGCTTTAAGGGGCTAGTAATGTTAACTACTTTGTGTGTTTATGGGTAGGAACACACGAATGTGACTGCCTAACGCTTTCATGTGTATTTTCTTTGAAAGTAAGGCGATAATAGAAGGGCTGCAGCTTCACATTAAAATGTGATGATCTGGTGCTACCTATCGCGTACGTCACTTCCTGTTTCCATCCGTTACATAAAGTAAGAATGTTTGTATATTTAATTCCCATGTCATCAACCTCTACTAAAAAATTAACTGCTGTCAGCTTGCTATAGGGTGCTTATAAATTATGGGCATAAGGGATCTGGATTACATTTCAGTGTTTCACTGACATTAACCAGAGGCCCATTAAAACTTGTTAGGTCCTAAGGATACGCTACTATAATGAAAACCACATAGGCCTACACTAGATTTACTATATATTTGATTTTCAGCATATTTTGCTTTCCATGTTCTTGAATAAGGCATGGATATCTGTCCTTAGAAAGAGGTTTAGGAGAGTGATTAATGCGGTGAACTGAAGAATATGCGAATGGGTTGTAAATTATTTAAAAAGTGCAGTGAAGCGAAGTAAAATGAAATGCAGTGGAGGGGTAAATCGGGGCGTACCGTGAAGGGTATTTATGGTTGGTAAAGTGAAGTGAAGTGAAGTGAAGGTCCTATTAAAATCGGTGTGCTATACCTGTGGAGTAACAATAAGAGAAACTAGGTACCTTACATTCTCCGCATTATGTTGCTTTTCCTATGTGCATTGCTGCTAACTGTAGTTGGTCTTTTGTGTAGTGTGTCGTTATCTTGTGTGTATCTTTTTTACCTCATGTGTATTGTTTTACTACGTGTGTACTGCTGTCTTACATACTTTATTTGCCGGACTGCTAGCTAGAATTCAGAATCCGGAAGGTCCTGCGACCCGTCACCTCGACACAGGTTTTTCTTGGTTTCCCTGTGTCTATAAGCGAATGCTGAGATGGTTCCCAAGACTCCAAGTTGCTACCGTATGCTTGTCATGTAGCCCTCCCGACTTTAATTTCTTTGATCCTTACTTCATATTTATGTTATCTTTATTTCATATTTATGTACACGCATAATGACCACTGCCAACGGGTGAGAGACCATTTGCAGTCAAATATTATTATTATTATTATTATTATCTGGAGCGACGAGAACACAACATAACTTCATCCGCCACATCGGGATTCACAGAAAACATTTGTATTATTTCGGATCCCAGTCATAATTTTTATTTCGTATGATGTATAGAAGGATTACTTACAGAATGTTCCTGTCATTTTGCGTCATGTGGTACATTTCGAGCCTCACTAACTGTAAAGACAGCTACAGACTACATGCGACAAAATGAGTAACACTAGTTCTCACTGTAGCGACAGTGCGACTAGCAACATCATATCAGATTCATAGTGGTGAAACCTGAACCAGTCCTACCTATATGAGTCACTTAATTCCACCCGACAAACCGACACAGAAGTACATGACGTCACGCTCCTGAGTCTCGTGACGTCACGCGGACATATCTCAGGGTACTTTACGGAAGTAATCCTATTACAGGCTTGCCTTGGGATTTTTAAACAAGTTACTGAATGGCAGCCGGCGGTAATGTTTTTCGTTTCGGTTGTTTAACATTCCTACTTCGACAGCACAACAGTGTTCACTGAATGGATGAATGTATATGGTGGACTGGAAAGAATGTGGAAGGAAGAGGTCGCAACAGAGTTTTAAGGTACTAGGCCCGAACGTTAAGGAAAAATGCTGTTTATAGGACTTATTCCTATCATTAACGCTAATGTTAAAGCCTGGTAGAAAGAACAAAGAAAATCTTACAATAAAACCAACTAGATGCACTAATACCTCAAATTTATTTTTGAAATAAAACTCTACATGTTTCGGACAGTTACTCTGTCCATCATCAGGAGTGTTTCACTATACACACAGCAAATGCATATGTCATACGGTTTTGCTGACAGTTTGCGAGCAGGATCAGGACGCTGTTCCGTCCTGATTCTGCTCGCAAGCTGTCAGCAAACCTGTACGACATATACCAATGCTGTGTGTACAGTGAAAAACTCCTGACGATCGAAAGAGAAACTGTCCGAAACATGTAGAGTTTTATTCCAAAAATAAATTTGAGAAATTAGTGCATATAATTGGTTTTATTATAAGAATTTATCACGATGCACGGTCACCTGAACGTCAAAAACAAATAAAATCTTGAGTCATAAAGTGTGGCGTCTGTGCCACGAATTGACACCGGCTGTGTCGAATAAGGTACAGATCAATCCCGAATGTGACTCACTGTACGTCGGGGTATAAGTAAACACAGTGGTCCACTTTGTAATTGTATGCAGCATGAATTGATGTGTATATGAGTTAAGTGCATGGCGCAAGGGAACTTATTATTAAATTATTACGGAGACACGAGATGTGAATTAGTGATAAATGGACATTCGTTGTGGAACTTGGGCGTGAATTATGAACAAACAATGAAGTTAGTTTATAATGAATATTATTTATCACTTAACTCGTGACACTGCAAGCACTAGTGTCCCTCGTTACTAAACAACTCGAAGCAGGAAGACATGGCACAGTGTACTACCAACACCAACCGCCAGTAAACAGCAGATTCGCATCTGAACACACCCCGGGACTGAAAATTATGTATTATCTTAGCTCACGTCGGTTTGTGGATTTATTTTAAATTTCAGGCACTCGCAATTAACCATGGATATTGAAACATAAACTTCCTGCCCCCAAAAAGCACACATAAATAAACGGACTACCAGACATACAAACACCATCACGCTTCTGCACTTGTAGACGGTGGTTCTGTCAGACAGATTTGATCCAAACTCTTTAGTTTTAGGTCATTTGCAACTTCGTTTAATGTAATGTGCATAAGAAATGGCTGTGTTTAAATGTGAGCAGTTTTTTTTTGTACACAGCTGTACTTGTATGTTACCTAGAGTTTTGTACACAGCTGTATGTTACCTAAAGTTTCACATTTGCATAGCCCAATGCACGGGAAAGTGAGGCACTTTCTGTCTTGCTCTATTCAATTATTCTTCTTCCTCTCCTTCCTCTTCTTACTCTTCCTCTTCTTCCTCTTCCTCTTCATCCTTTTCCTCCTCTTCTTCCTCTTCCTCCTCCTCCTCTTCTTCTTCTTCTTCTTCTTCTTCTTCTCCTCCTCCTCCTCCTCCTTTTTCTTCTTCTTCCATTTGGCACTACAGCCCACTGTGGACTTTGGCCTGTCGAACAATGTCCTTCCATTTTTTCCTATCTGCCACCAACTCTCTCCATCTTCTCACTCCCAGCACTTGAAGATC
>Ga0123352_10009333_pt1 | contig 15335 bp, 14 predicted proteins | sample TergutLab28metaG_FD_89700 | JGI IMG/M metagenome (GOLD analysis project Ga0123352, IMG submission 89700) | Labiotermes labralis P1 segment gut microbial communities from Petit-Saut dam, French Guiana - Lab288 P1 | ecosystem: Host-associated > Arthropoda: Insects > Digestive system > Gut ... | reverse complement strand
TCTTCCCTTTCCCCGCTTTGGCCCCTCCCCCCCCCCCCCCCCCCCCCCGCGTCCTCCAACCTGTAACCAGTCGGTGTAATATTGAGGTATTCCGGCTCCACTGTATGTTGATAATTGTCACTGCAACAGTTGCGTGTTACTAAGTTGGGTTGGTTTGGTAGAGGAGTAGCGTAGTCGGATAGCGACTGCGCTACGGAGTGGACGGTCCGGGGTTCAAATGCCAGTAGGGGCAAGATATTTTTCTCTTATCGAAAACGTCCAAACCCGCTCTGGGGACCCACCATAAGAGTAATCTGGCAAAGTAGAGTGAGAAAGACCTCGCATATAATGTTACCAAACACCCGACACGGTATTAATTATTACTGTGAATTTATCTGTTTGGAACACATTCACATATCCTGTTGTACTTCTTTAGCCTTGCTATAAATTGTGTGAATCCTGTTCCTGTTAGACCGCACATGTACGTGTAGGCTGTATTGCCTGCGTTACGGATGTCAGTATTGTCTCATTATCGCTTAAAGCTGCGTGGTGCCATACGGAGAGGGAACAGCAGCTACCTCCGAAACGTCGGCATCACTGTACAGCGAAACCAGGGAGACGCAATGCACATTGATGTTGAACTCCTATAAAAGCCTGAATTAATCCTGTAAATTATCTTTCACCTCTGTTTCTTCCTTATACTGAACAGGTCGGTGTAGTCCAGCATTGTGCAGGCGGCCGGCAGACAATAATCTCATCCTGAACATCTACTGTTCGACTGAGATCAGGCGCGATTAGTCCATGACTGCTTAATTCTAAATACATTGTAATTAATCATTCGCCAGTCACTGTGTGATCTTAGATACCGACTACGTCGTATCATCCAAAAACAAAGACATCACTCTTAGAGAAAATGAAATGTTCGTTTTATGTAACATGACACATTTGACGAAATACAAAGATAATTAATTACGGTGCAGTTACCTTGCTGTCGTGTGAGTATAAGGTAAAGTAATCCCGTTACAGGCCTGGACAGGCCCTGAGGGTTCCAGGAGGTTGAGACTTCCGGATTTCAAGAGTCGGCCCATGAAGGTGGTAAGGTTGTCAGTCCTACACACCGGCCGCCTGTACCCCCAGGAAATATTACTGGTACTCATTTCTGTTAGGGGCTGAGTCAACCCCTTTGCAAAATCTGTATTGCGGTACTGGAAAATAAGGAGCAGCGAGGTGTGCAGAATCACAAAACATTGCAAATTATATGAACTTAAACTAACGAGGGTGCCTTTTGTCATTTACCTGTAGTTTATTGAGAAGATCAGGCACTGAAAATCTGCAGTATGTAATGTGTGCGCTGTGACATAAAATGAAATCGGAAAATTCTCTTTGTAGGCCTTGTATCGTTTCCTTCCAAAGGACAATTATTAGTCCCATTTTCCTTCCTAAAAAGGAAAGTAAGTACGCTTATGAATCAACATACTGTGTGTGTGTGTGTGTGTGTGTGTGTGTGTGTGTGTGCGTGTGTGGGTGGGTGGGAGGGTGGCTATCATTTCAGGTTTTGAAGCAGTTGACCAATCTTAACGAAGCTTTGTACGGAGTTGATGTCATTGCATGACAACCCTTTTTCCTGCAGTGGCCGACACGCGAACTCGCGACAAGGAAGCAATTTTAGCGTCACTTCGCATTGGCTCGAAACGTAATGTATGGTTACACGATCTTGGAAATACACGTATGTAACTCTTGTCAAGAAAATCTTTGTGTGAATACTTGGTGCTTGTGGGAATGTTTTCTTTAACTTCGGTTTTCAATGCAGTAAAAGCCTAATGGACTGCTGGGTCTAGCCATGTGAATTTTGGTGTGGAGCTAGTTCTGTACATACCTGCACCTTGTACACCTGTATGAAACATTGTTTGAAAGTTAACAAGTTTAAACATTGTGACGTTGCGGAACTCTGATATGATGTCCAATAAGTTTAAGGTGTACAGAATGTGTAGATGAATATTTATAATTGTGCGTAGCTATACATGTACTTGGGTTTTATAAAAGTGATACTAGGAGGAAGTGCCAAGGCGATTCTTTACCGATTGTTTTAAAACTTTGTGAGGTTAAAGAACTCCTGCCTAAGGCAAAATTACGAAGTATTCAGACTCCGTATTCAGATATTGCAGAGAAAATTTTTTTTATCGAAATTCTGTGTCTTAGTGTGTCACCCCTGATTCGACGCATATCGTTCCATCCCTAAGTAGTCCAGGGTTAAGGCGCCGGCTTCGAGTGCGAAGGTTACGGGTTCGAGTTTTGTCCGTTATATTTTTTTGTTACTTTTATACATTGTGCCTTTTTAGTTAGTATGGTTTTATTCATTTTCTTTTATATAATTTCAATACTAATTGTCCTCATGACTATATTTTTACAAATAATGTGTGAATTGTGCGCGAATTTATTTACTGTTACTGCATATACAATACATTATAATCATCGTCATCATGAACATGTCGAAATTTTGAATCCTAGAACCTTTCCTCTTAAATCTCGAGGTATTCTTGGGTTTTCCGTCTTCGTCTAGGTCGTCCAATGTCCCGCCGTCCCATGATGTGGTTTGAAGAGCCAGTCTTGGTAGTGGATTTGTGTCCATTCGCCTTAGATGATACAGCCAGGTCTCTGATGTGCTGTCAGGCCTTCTGCTGTGTTAATTTCCAGTCTGTTTGGGGCATTAAAGTTCATTTGGAGGTGCAGTATTGCAAGTTGCAATAACGGTCTTGAAATACTTTTACAGAAATATAATGTCATTGTTTGATTCTCTGGTTCTTTTCTGTATGCACAGAGAGCAAGATGATGCTTATTAATTTGATAATGTCTGCTTTTGTTCGCGAAACTACTTTTGCACCAGGTTATTCCATTGATTTATCGGCTGTTGTTTCTAAGGGTGTACAATAATGAGAATGGTTCTTGTCATACAAGTGCTTGAAATATAGGGTCATCTAGTACAATGCACATTAAGTCAAGGCGACAAAACGCACTGACATTAAGCATATACTATGAAAGATGCAAAACACACACACCTTTGACATTCAGGTAGAGTGATCTGTTAGTTTTGAAGCATACCGTGCATGGTGCAGCATGTCTCTAAATACTGGTGCACTGACTGGTGGTGCAGCACTAATGCAGTTTTGTAGCAACTTCGCGTCGGGAAATGCATATTTACAGATATTAAATTTCCGTAAATATGTATTTTATAGGCAGTAACAGTACATAAACTAGCACATAATTCTTACTTTGTTAAAAATGTATTTGTAGGGTAAATTAACATTGAAACAATATAAAAGAAAACAGTAATTAAAACTTTAAAAAAATTAAGTTTAAAGGGTAAAGTAAATAAAGTAACGGACCAGACTCGAGCCCGTGACCTGCCCCTAGAAGTCGCACGCCTTATCCCCTAGACCTCGGAGGGTTGAATGGTGGTAGTCGATTCATTGGTGACATGGTAAATACAAAATTTGATTTTAGATCGTCTCTGCCAATTCTGAATATGGCTTCCTACTGCTTGGTCCTTTTGGCTTACGTCAGGACTTATTTTATCCCCACAAAGTTTACAGAGAATCGGTGCGGACTCGATCATACATTCCCGTTGTAACAGCCCTAATACTTATAAACGAGGAAGACTAGGAATCTTTGCTACAGGAAGAGTCTCAATGAATTCTGCTCGAAGCCCCTCGTGATATATTGTTCCCGGAAAAGAAACTGAAACGGGGAGTCGTTAACATCAAAACGCCACTGTAAGCAGTGTTTCTACATTTATGGTCAGTGCAAATCCTTAGTCAGCGTTTGATGATACGACATTCAGCATGTTCCCGGAACTGTGATGTGGTCGTGGACTTTCAAGGAATTGCAAGGATCGTTATGTTCCCCAGTAAACCATTCATTCGTCCCTATCCGGAACCGGTTCAGTATAGTTCACGCCCTGCAAATCTCTCTTTATGGTTAATTCGTTGGTGTTTTCAGTTTACGCGTGCTGCTGTCAAGCGATCTATTTTCATACGGGTTTTTACAGCTGTGCAGTAACAGACCTTCTCCCGTCAAAAGGTAAATCACCACGTTGTCCAGTTACAGTTTTACAACGTGGAACTGAAGATTGAACCATAAATTTTCCATTTATTTAGATCAGTTTTTATAACAATGACATTCAGAGACCTGCATTTGCTTGTTGGATGTGTTTCCTTATTGTACCGCTGTTCTTTTTCCGAAGCACAGAGCGCTTTGCAGATACATTATTGTGTCAGACCGTTAAGATTTTTTTTTAGTTACGTACATCTTCAGAGTGAACAAATTTTAATGTATACCTCGAGTAATTCCACAAAGACCGCGTGATTTTAAATGACAACGTTCAGTGCGAGTCTCACAAACCGTACCCTCCTCCTACCTCAGTCACGTGATAGCAGCCCCCATGTATCAGAGGCCAAGTGTCCACCTCGGCCCACCCACTTGCCGCTGCTGCTCAGGGTAGACAACAGATCATCAAGTAACCCAGGAGTGACCTGGCGGCATACTACTCGTATTCTGGCTACCGATGTGTCGTGAGCACCAAAGAGTCCGCAAGAATGCTGGCACCTCCTTCGCTCCGAGTGCAGAAACAGACTGATCTACGAGCACACGATGTCGCGCACTGTTCCACTTGTGTTATGAACCTAGGCTCGCTAGCTGTAGCTATGCCTGATACCTGAGACTCTATGGAATCACTCGGACCATAGCAGCGCATTCGCCGTATTTATCGCTACTGTGATATTTATGTACACATCCACCCACTCACCTGCAGTTTTTTTTTCAGGCGACAGTTGATAGCTGTCTTACGACATATTAATACAGGTCAGGTAGTGGTTGTGTACTGGTTGCAGGCGGGCAGCGAAAGCGCCGGCGAGCATTCCAGCTTTGATATGATCTTCACGACGAGATACTGCGTGAACGACATTAACACAAGGCGCTTAATCCCCGGACTCCCAACAGTCACACACTGATACGATATCAGTCGGATATATGTTGTTGGGAATTGTATACTGCAGTTGGACGTGGGAGTTCACACATTCACATCATAAAATGTAAGGCGTATATCTTGTGATGCACTACACTACATATCTGCGTACCGTAATATGTAGGCTAACGTAAGCTGTGATACTTTGTATTACCCGCGACAAAAATGTGTAATTAAATAACTTATTTCACCGGTACTCACTGCATTACAACCGTTTATGTAACTAATTTCTAAAGTCCATAGATGTGTAATTTAGCGGGTTAATTTTCCAAGGATTTTTGCATCTTTCCTTCTTGAAACCAAAATGCTGAGTGTTCGCATCATGGAACCTCGTGTCTTCACCCGCAAAGAAATTCTTCACACTGGAATTTTAACTAAATCTAACCTCCCGATTTGCTTTCCCGGCATTAATTCCGAGCTGAATGGTCAGTCAGTCGTCATGTTAAGTATTCGAACTCTGTTGGTCGCCCACAAAGCGAAGCTGAGTCGCGTTCTGAGAGGAAATCTCTGACCATTGCGTCTTAACCGCATTTTTATGTGTGGGTGGAGTAGCCAGGGACCCTCGCACACGAAGAATTAATGGTAATTAAATCTGTCAAGTAGCGACTTCCTGAGCTCCTGTTGACGCGGACTATCAGTTCCGCATGACAAGTGCAATTGTGAATCGGTATACACTGCCTTTGCGTTCAGTCGCTCAGCTGGGAAATTTAGACAGTGGATTTCTACGAAGTTGCCCATGACTGCTTCTCTCCTGTTACCAGAAATGTAATTGTGACATCGAATGATATGAAATAAAACTCTTGGTATGAGGGTCCCTGGATTCGAATTGCGTCTGCCCTGTCGCAAGTCTGATGTTAAAGTGTTCCCCTGTTAAGGGTTTAGGATATGAAGGTGTGGGCTGGTTTCATATGACGGGGTAAGGACCATTGGCGAGCTGTTTTGGACATGTTACTTCGGCTTCATATTCCAAAAAAGTCCTCAATTTTTTTTTACTATTAAAGCCGCTTTCAGCTTCTAAAGAATGGCGCTGCTTCATGAAGTTGGTTAAGTAGCTTACAGGTTATTTGGTGGGATCGTCGTGAGTGATAAGTCTGAGCATCGTGCATTATTAGTCTTTTGAGAGCGAAGGAAACCGCTTGTTTTCCTCATTCAGGACAGTTTTTCAGAGAGCATTGGAACAGGGTTGTTTAATCGAAATACACTTCTATGTGAACTGTAGTTTGGTAATGACGTTGCATGCCTGTGTAGGTCAATTTGTATGTTGTATATGTAGATATCATGCAGTTCCATGTGTACATATGGAAGTAAAGTTATCTCCATACTTCCAAAGAAAGCATGTTGGTAAGTGAAGGTGTAGATGTACTCAGCGTCGACGCTGGGGAGGGGGCTTGTGAATGGTCAGCTTTATCTGCACTCTCGGCCACTTTTCCCAAGGGGAACAGCAGCCACCGATAGTTGCTTAATTGGATGCTAGGTTGGCCGCAAATCCGGAGATAAAATTCTTTACCTGTTCCGTGACTGGAACCACGAATCCTTCGGCCGTCCTGACCGTAACTTTGTCAATATACCTTTCAGTATACCGACCACACTATACACTTGCGTAAGTTAATAGCATGATTGCGGTTGTGATGCTGTACGTCGGTGAACCTCTTTACGCTAACTAACCTAATGTTGACACATCAGTAGCGGTGAAGTAGGATTGTGCGTTTAGATTGCCAGCCGGGTTCTGCATCCACGAGTGAGGATTTTCTTGCCTTTTCTTAGTCACGCAAGAAGCTTATAGAACCCACCGTAACAACCACTTCCTGTCACTTACTTTCCTGTTCATCATTCGTAATCGTCGTCCTGTTTTTCCCCAGAAACACCAACACGCCACTGAGTTAACAGTAAGAGAAACACGTTTATCATCGACAGCCTGACACCAGGTTACGGGCCATGAGTAGTAGAAAGGTAGGCTAGTTTCATAACTGATGTATGTACCCCCTACGCTTGTACTCCCTTCTGTTTTACCCGGAAAATAGTTGGTTACGTGAAATGCTTTTCAGCCGGTGTACGCAGAGGGTCGTGTGGTGGTTTGCCAAGTTTTTTGGTCATGATTATCTTATACATAATAAAGTTTAAAATATGTTAATCGCTTTGCAGAAAATTTTTAAAGTGTATTTAAATAAAAAAAAACTTACTGGAGTATTTGTAAATTTACATTAGAAAATTTCAAACTCTTATTACTATTTTCATTATATTGTGATAAGCGTTAACGATTTGTTCTTGATAATAGTACTGAACAAAAAGATGGCTGGAGAGCACTGGTCATATAAATTCAACGTCGGTGCAGACCCCGCCTCTTAACTGTGGAACCATGTAAAGGTGGCCCTGCTGTGATGTCCATTTGTGTCTGGCGGATGCTGCGAGAATCTACTCGATCGATGCTGACATCATTCTTGACGAGAGAGACGACCGCGAACCAATCAGCGCAGAGATCTCTTAAAAGCATGTAGCTGGAGTGGGGAGTTCAGCTTGAAGTCTGTAACTCTCGATACGACAGAATTTTTTGTTGTTTCGCCATTTTGAGGCACTAGACTTTACCTGTCTTAACGAATTTCATGAACAAGTTTGCCAATAGTGTACTTCGTGATGTATTACGTGGACTTTTACTAAGATGATATTTACTTTAAAGTTGTCATAAGGTTTTACGGTACAGGCTTCTGTGTAAGAAAAAGCCACCCATGCAGAACAGCATTAGGTACAAATCTCTTGCACCGAATTTCACCCCACCGAAATCGGACAAACGGATATAAATTCACTGTGGCGATTTTCACGAAAGTCGCATTGAATATATTTTCGTGAACTTATCCTGTACCGAACTTTATCCACACGAGACAAAAAAAGGTATGAAACATGGTACTGGTTACGTCTTCCAGTAAATATGGGATTCACTTTACCGATTTTCAAGAAGCTCACAGTTGCTCGACAACATCACATGGATATTTTCCGCGCCGAATTTCACTCAAAATGTTCAAGGCACAGGACACATGGATAGAAAACTGTTTATGCCCCTAAGTAATATAGGACCATCACTGAGCCTATTTTCACGCAACTGAATCTTGATTTACAATTCCTTTTAAAGATCTCCTGTCCCGAATTTATGCAGATCCGAAATACGTTTTGGTCGCTGGTAAATGGTGTATAACACACTGAAACGTGAAATAACTTGAAATGCCAACTTGATGCAACAAGGTAATTGTATTAATGTATTCTTAGCTCGACATGTTTCGGGTACATACGCCCATCATCAGGAGCACTGGATGTTGAGTTGCAGCATATGGTTTTCTGCACCGAGTTTTTGGATGGGTGGTTGTCTTGAGAGATCTATACTCCTCACCCAATATTGTGCGGGTGATAAAATCGAGAAGAATGAGATGGGCTGGGCATGTGGCGCGTATGGGTGAGGAGATGGGGGTGTATAGAGTCTTGGTGGGGAAACCGGAGGGAAAGAGGCCACTGGGGAGACCAAGGCGTAGGTGGGTAGATAATATTAGGATAGATCTCCAGGAGGTGGGATGTGGGTATATGGACTGGATTGGGCTGGCCCAGGAGGCGGACGTTTGTGAGTGCGGTAATAAACCTTCGGGTTCCGTGAAATGCGGGGAATTTCTTGACTAGCTGCAAACCATTTAGCTTCTCAGAAGGACTCTGCACCATGGAGTAATACCTTTTTACCATTCGTATAATCCCCTAGTTTCATAATTCCTGCCACTTAGGCCCATTCTGTTTGTATTATTACTGCTCTTTCCTCTTCTCTTTGAACATATAAACAAACTGTATCCGCGCGTGGGTGACGCAGTCCATGAATGGTTAGCATTTTTTGGTTCTGGTTTTTGTACTTTTCGACTTCAGCCAGTAACTCCAAGAGTATGCGTCAGCACTTGTATTACTAGGTGACCCAGTTGCCCGCATTTTATTTTTTGCGCTTCGCTGTACGTTCAAACTGAATCTAATAATCTTCTTATACTTTCCGACATCAGTCTTTGCTTCTTGTATTTGTCTTCTCCTACTCACAAATGATTATATGGTTTCCTGGTTCATATTCTTCGATTTAATTCTCCCGTCTGTTTTCAATGTGTTCTTTCCCCTGAATCTTGCCATTTTTGGTGGAAATACTGGCATATTTTCCTAATTCGAAGTCAGTTCTTATGTATTTCTTCAGACTTTTTAAAATTTATATTCAATTGCATAATTCTTCCTTTTGTTCGCTATCAGCTTCTGTCATCCATGTATAGCAGGTGGCTTACTTTCCTTTTAGTTCCGTACACTTGGTACCCATATTCACAACTGTTTAATGCATGAGTTAGAGGAATTAGCGCGACGCAGAAAAGACCATGGTGCCAGTGAGTCACCCAGAAACTTTCCCCTGTTTATCGCGGTGGGGTTTGCTTTGCGTCAGTTCCTGGTTTGTTTTCAGCGGAAGTTTTGAACTGCATTTCTTCACAGATAGTATCCAAACTCTGACAGTTTTCTTATTCACTCTTATCAGTTTCACGGCTCTTCTACCTATTGTGGGGCACACTATCAAGTACCTGTTGATAAGAAGTCCAGGCCATATTTATTTATTCTTTTTTTTCAGTCCTCAAATATTGATTCCGATATCAGCGGCTGATCTTTGTCTCCGTTATTTCCTGGACGACATCCCTTGTACTAAACGGTGATGTTCCAGGTATGATGAAATTCGTCTGGCTGTAAGTCCTTTCCGTGTCTTATGCTGTACTTGGGAGTCTCCCAATACATGCGAAGACACACAGGGATGGGATCCAGTTGGGATCAAGAAAGAATAGATGTTTGTAAACGAGAATTAATAAATAACGGATGCTTGTGAGTAGTTTAATAATTACAACAAACAAATTGTTATCACTTACTAACAATACTGTTGTGTGTGTGTGTGTGTGTATATATATATATATATATTTATTTATTTATATTTATATAAAAGTAAAGTTTTCTCGTTACAGGCCCGGTGTGGCCCAGAGGGAGGGTAGAGGTATTGCTCTACTCTTCGTTGACCGCGGCACTAGTGAGTGGTCAGCAGCACGCCCCGGCCGCACTTTACCCCCGGGAAAGACCCGGTACCCATTGTAGAGAAGGCTGGGTGGGCCCCAGGGCCGGTCTGGACGGGCGGATATATAAAATTTTAACGGGACCTCTACTTTTGGCATCACAACAAACGTATGTTTATTGTAAACTGTTTATTGCTGCTTGTTGTAATGAAATGTTGGTGCAAACTCCGTGAAGATGGCGACAAAGCCGAAACGTGTAAGAGTTAACTAATAGAAAGAATACATAAATTATAGAATTATGCATTTGTTGTTGTTACAAGAGTTTTATATATCATAATACGTGGAACGGACTATGTAAAATCTCAGCTTCCTATGTTTGCGAGTGATCGTTGTTTCTTATAGAGTTTGCCGCTAGATGTCGGTAAAGTCGTGTCTTGTTTTCCCTAAACATTCTACTTCTGGAGCACAGTTTTCCTCTTATTACATCTTCTGACTCTTTGAACCTTTGCTTATATTTTTCCCTTAGTTTTTCCTGCAGCTGAAATAATGCTCTGGCATTTGTTACTTTGTATGTCTGAAAGATTTTACCCTCTTGTAAGTTTAGTTTCATGTTTTCAGCAGCCAAACCTGATTCTGAATGTATGGACAGCTATCTCCTCCAGCTGCTTATTTGTCTTGTATTCCCCTTTTACAGGTTATTTGTTCTTTCATTTTTCCTTGCTGTTTCAGGTTCGTTAGTTCTTTCTGTCATATCTCATGTTAATTATCTTCAAAAATTTCTTCGATTATGTAATTTATGTCTTTCTTGAGACATATGAGCTTATTGCTTTCTGTCAATGGTAGCCTTGTCCTTTCAGACGTGCGTACTGGCCACACTGTCAAACATTATCACAAGCTGCTCCTTTATTTTACTTCTATCTGAATGATAACGCGTTTCTTTATTATTTTTATTCTGTAACTGTTCTTCGTTGTTGCCGGTACTGTTGTTTGTTTTTTTCGTTCACTTCTTAATTTGACCTTTGTGTTGTCTTGTATATTATTTCAAATATTTTCCTTTATTTGGGGGTTGTTTGACCGCGCATCTTCCTCATTAAATAATGTGAAATGCCAACTTGATGCAACATCATTACATCAATAAAATTACCTCGTTGCATCAAGTTGGCATTTCACATTATTTCATTTTCCTTTATCTCGTCAATTTCCTTGTATCTTATTCTTTAGAATATGACTTTTCAGGTTCAACAACAGTTTTGCTTCCACGTGTGATCTCAAGTCAGTTTTTCTTTTTCTCCATAATTCATGGGCTGCGTTATACACGTAGTTGTTTGTTAATCTTAGTGCTTTTTATGCATGAAACACCATTCTTTTTTATTTCTTCCGTGCTCAATCGGATCTGTTAATTACATTTGTTGACTGCGTCTTTTGTGATTCTAATGGTAGATGGTATTGGAGCTGGTCCTGAGTTTCCTCGGTGTGGTTATCGCTCTCTTGTTGCTCAGTAGAGGATTGCCTTAATTGCCGTCTTGCATCATGGTTATAATTTTGTTTCTTTATTCTCCTCGTCCCACGAGTAGCAGGGCTGGTATGCTGTCCGTTGCGATATTGTCCCGCCTGCCACAGTAAGGCTACTTGAAACCAAGGGTCATCATTTCCTGTAGTTCTCCATTTTTGATTGCTCACCCTCTACCACTGATGCGCCTCAGCAAGATAGTGTGCACCGTGGACGGGCACAGTTCTTTTCAAAGTGGGTTCCTTGGTTACTTGGTGTTCGCGAAACGCGGATAAAAGCTTTGGCATTTTGTGTGTTCTAGTTACTTGTATCGATTTATTTCTCCAATATTATAAAATATGAATGAGGCAATATTTAAAAACAGTTATATTACATATTGAGGTGGAATACTTCGGAAAGAAACAGTTGCATAACTTCAGATCATTAGGCAACTGCTACCCTTTCTAACCACTTACCTGTGTGAATATGGATTTTCGCATTACAGTATGACAAAGAAAGGAAGAAAGAAAGAAAGAAAGAAGGTGCACACTGAGGCAAGTCTGAAGTTGCAATTTTCGCCCGTTATACCAGATTTCAAATTGATGTGTTCATCAAAACAGTTTCATCCGTCACACTGAGAAGTTAACGTAGAATAATTTGTACTGTTTGAATGACTGATTGAACCGAAGCGAAGTTTTATTATAATTTGATTTGCCTATAAGGAGAAAGAGCCTACAGTCTGCATTCTTCTTTTCTGTTTTCCCTTTGCCTATATTGTCAACTCAAAAACAGGGGTGGAATTCGTTGATGTATTTCAGTGTGGAAAAGGGTTCCACAGACGAAAAAGTGTGAAAAGCACCGATGTAGGGGATTTTTGTACTCCTCTAGATCCGCCTTGTGTGTGATCATGCCCGGATAATCTTGAGCATAGAGAGGCTATGTAATCGCATCGTGTGCCGCTCAGGCGGGTGAGGATCACTCCCCTACTTATTATTATTATTATTATCATTATTATTAATCGCCTTTATACGGAATATTTACAATTAAGTGCCTGAAACAAACCATCTCTCTGGGGTATGCAGTGTTGCAACTATTCTGTAATTACGGTTTATGGCACATGTAATGTTATTTACCATGTTGATTGTTTTTGTACTGTCATCATCATCCTTTTGTCATTGTCGTCGGTTTTGTCGTATTATAGTTCATGGAAGGATCGGAACTCGAAAATTAAAGGAGATGGCAACGTAAGGGAAGAGTCCCGTTGCCTGGTTCTTCCTAAAACGCAGCCTGATCCATAATGGAGCAGTGTAGTGGTGTTTCTCTCGCACTAAGTCGAGTAGCCGTCTTCACTCGTTAGGCGTCAGCGTATGTAATAGCTTCCTGCTTCATCTTTGAGCTCTTCTCGCCCAACAGCGCTTCAGAGTGACTGTTACAATAAGGAAATTGCCACCCGTACGACGTCTACATGGGGTATGTGGCGGACTGCCGTCAAGTGTTAGAGTAATCCAGGAACATGGAAGGGTTTGTGTATTTCGGCGGTTCTCGAAATATCTTAATATCTGTGAAGTTCTTGCTTAGGATTTCCGGACCACAAATTCAAGTTCAGCGGACGACAGGAGGCAGGAAATACGCAGCACCTGTGTAGCTGCGTACCTCTCACTCTGCCCACATACATGTCTCCGCCTTCCTTTGATTTTATTTTAGGCGCGGTCTCATAATTGCGTAAATCGACCGTTAGCTTCGTCATGTCTGTGTGTCCGTCCGTGTGGAACAATTCGGTTCCAACTGGATGCATTTTTATGCAATTTGGTGTGAGTAATTTTCAAAAATATGTCCAGACAGTTAAAATTTTATTAAATCTGACAAGAATAGCCAGTACTTTACCTCTGTACGTTTGTAATAGTATCGCTCCGAATTTTTCTTGGAATGTTTCAAGCAAAAGTTGTGGAGAAAAGAAAATTGTGCCGTTTAGGAGTATGGAAAAATACATGGTACAGCCGGACAGGCCACAGATTACGATAAAATACGGATCACTAAGGTTAGAGATACACACTCAGAAGATGTAATACTTATTGCTTTTCCGTGGCAGCAGTGTTTATATGAAAGCAGCTGAGTGTTACATTATACGTAAATTGTTTCATAATATTCTTAGATCGATTGAATCACGCGAGATGGAATTTGCAGGACGCACAGTTGTAAGGTTTTGGTTGTTGTAAACGTCAAGGGACAGGGTAAGTTGGGAGACCTAGGCGTAGGTGGAGGATAATATTGGAATGCGTGCTTGTTATAGGAGAAGGGGCGTGGCAACACGGAATTTCCTGGTTCCTTGCGGACGGAGGTGCTTCTGAGCCCTGTAACGATCGTACGAATTCCATTCAAATAGTTTTTTTTTTCACATTTTAAGCGACTGTATACTTTTAGTGTAACCACCAAAAGTTATCTATATATATATATGTGTGTGTGTGTGTGTGTGTGTATGTATGTGTGTATATGTACATAGTTCATACTTGATAACAGATTTATGAACACAGCGGTGTGATGATCCGTAAATTTGGGTTTGTATGTCTACCTTTACACTTCCTTTCCTGATATTTTTCCATTTCTTATTTTCCCTCGTATTCTTTTCATTTACGTTCTGCTCATCCTCACCCTATTCCCTTGTTCGTGTTGTTCCATTTACGTTTTCTTATTCCTGTGTTGGACATGGCTGCCTCTAGACGCTGTTTCCCGGAACGGGAGAGTCGGAAATCACCTCATCCTTATTTTCATCGAATGATGCTTGTCACTTGGCTCCAAATGTCATCGCATGCCGAACGAAATAGTGTTTGGTGTTTTGCATTTCTATAACAGCGTGAGGGTACATTGTAGTGTAAGGCTAGCTGGTTACAATTCCACCTGCAGTTCACGTTAACTGCTAACAAAGATTGCAGTGCAGTGCATTGATTAGGTTACGGGATGGGCGGGACAAGGGATTTGCTGTTTTTCAAAATGCCCAGACCGACTGAGGGTTCCACACAGCGGGTACCGTGGCTTTTTAATCTGTGAGTAAAGCGGCCGGGCCGTGACACTGGCAGCTGACCTGTACGTAGTGCCGGGACTAAGAATGGGCGGAAATTTAAATACTTCCTTTGCCCCATATGTCTGCGTGATCCTGCGGTGGCACGAACTTCACTCTTAGATTCAGAAACCTCGTTCACAATTTCAAGGTTAGTAGTAACTTTGCTTCATAACTACACAGTTATCGCGTTTCTCTTTCAATTGAAGCTCATTTCTGAATGTCCAGTACAACGTTTCATTATCGCTCAGACGAGTGTCATTATTATTATTTTTATTATTATTACTGCGGTACAGGAAACAGAGAAACACGCCATTCGCTACAATGCGATATCGGCAGGCCATTCAATTCCTTGTATGACTGTCCTAGTCTAATACCCTATATGCCGTCCCAACCCCTCCCACACACAGAATGTCCCCCATTCATCTGCATTCTTTCTCCGACGAAAGAGGACAGAGGCAACTCACCAACTGTCAGCGGTACAATGCAGTTTATTTCCATGTGGCAGTGAACAGATTTTCGATCTACGTGTGTACTTTTCAGTGATTAAGTCTAATGCAGAAGCGGTACTTGTACAGGAGTACTGCTCAGTCCTTAGCCCGACCAGGAAGGAAACAAGCTAATGTTTCTGTCAGAATGGCGTGAATTTCCTTCGGTGCCTTGCCTTGCAGAAAAAAAAAAACTTGGTGACAGCTCGCGTCTCGACGTCGTTGAACAGGACCGCGTCCCCTACAAGCTTCCGCG
>Ga0123352_10009332_pt1 | contig 15335 bp, 6 predicted proteins | sample TergutLab28metaG_FD_89700 | JGI IMG/M metagenome (GOLD analysis project Ga0123352, IMG submission 89700) | Labiotermes labralis P1 segment gut microbial communities from Petit-Saut dam, French Guiana - Lab288 P1 | ecosystem: Host-associated > Arthropoda: Insects > Digestive system > Gut ... | reverse complement strand
ATCATTATGCCCATCTTCAGGAGAACAAGACGTGTGTTACTGCACGTGGTGTGCTGCGCTGGTTCTGCTGGATGTGGTTGGTAGCGGTTGTGGGGCGCTGCGTTGTAGGATGCGAGCACTGTGTGTTTAGGCCCCCTCTATATCACACACAGACACACAAGCACCCGGAAGGAATCCTCTGAACGAGTGATCAGCCCGTCGAAAAGAGCGCTCCCAACATAACACTGAACGAACACAAGACACAAAAAAATCCATGATCGCGGCGGAATTCGAACCCGCAGTCCCAGCAATGAGTTGATATAAACCCTACGTCTTATAGCGCATGGACACTGGAATCGCATTTACAAATCCTGGCCTTTGAAAATATTTTGTCTTTCGAATTTACTTTCATGAACGTACGTGTTAGTCAGACTAGAAATTCCTGTGGACCACCTGCAACCCGTAGATCACAGGTTGCTTCGTACTCTTTAAAAGCTCCCCCTTTTGAAGACATAAATCTGTTAAAGCAGTAATAATTATGTAATCGAAATTCAAATACCTAAGCAGAGCTGCAACATAGTTCTGGATTTTGTAGATAACGGGTGTTATATCAAATGTGCGTTAAATTAGAGTCGCTTATATGTTTGTGATTGTGTGAGTGTATGTGTGATCAGAGAGAGAGAGAGAGAGAGACCATTATTCATCTAATACTCAGCGGAATTCAGATCGCAGTAGAGTCTGTTAGCCCGTACCTTTGCTCTGCAGAGATTCTGTACACCACTTGGCAACACAAAGCGCCTAAATACTAAAATGTCGCTACTTACAACTAAATAACTAAGTCACTAACTAACCGAATAACAACAAAACAGCCAACTCTGAGAAGCATAATCCTTATTTAGGTGCTAACAATTTTTAAGCTACTCAAGCAATTTCCCGTCTGTTGTGCTACCCTGAAAGTATATCTTCATGTCGACAACATCCAGCCATTTGCGTGATTTCAGGCTACTGCCGTGGTGTGAATGAAATCTGTGCTCTTCTGAGATGTTAAGCAGTTTAGATTGGTAGTTAGATACGTTTCAGGGCAACCTACCTCTCCCGTCTTCAAGGGTCCGACAAGTTGTCCCAAAACTTCAGTAACTAACTACCAATCTACGCTGCTTAACATCCCAGAGGAGCAAAGGTCTCATTCGGCCGCTTGTCTTCATCCTGAGCCTCATGAATCCAGCCTATAGCATTCCTTACTCTTTATTTAACAGCCACTTACGTAATATTCTCCATCTACGCCTAGTCCTTCTAAGTAGTCTCTTTCATCCAGGTTTCTCCAACAACAGGCTGCATGCATTATACTGCTCTTCCGAACAGTTAATGTGAACTGTTCTTGCTGGAGTTGAAAACAGAAGGCAGAGTTTATTCACTGTGAATTTATCTTCTGCCACCCTTCGAAGTTAGAAAGTCAGAAACATTTGAAGCTTTCATGGCAAATACATGCACGGAAACCGTGTGGAGAAGTCAGCTGTACCAGGGCTCGTCTAAAGTTAAACCTTTTCTAATATTGTTCAGACCTCGAGGTCCATCCTGATCATCGGACATGATTTAATGTACTAATTCGGTAGTTGCTGGGACCCGAAATATCGTTATCCAACACACAACATTCATTGCACTGGCTGATTCATCTTGACTCACAGATTTCTTGTGAACGTTGTGTTTGTGTATTGATTTGCATATGCTTTCCACCCTTTAACATTTCAGCATTAGAGTTAAAGCGTTGACAATTAGCCGCAGCTTCCCCCATTTGACTGATTCTTGTGAAGTGTTGTGCTGTTTATTTATCTGAAATCTTCCATCCGAACAAGAGATAAACTCGTCCACTCCTGCGAAATCTCCGAGGAAAGTCTGGAGACTGCGGTGTTGTGGAGAATATACCAGTTGATTTACTCGGCCCCAGGGGTGCTCTATTTTCTCACCAGTATCGCGACTCTCTTGCACTTCCTCTTTATCACTCTCTCCATGCCCCTTTAACTTTCCACAAACCCTCTTCTTCCAGCCTTCTCACACCTCTTGTCTTAGGCTTGCAAGTAGTTCAGTATATTTTCTGTGTATACACGAAATAATATTGCTTTTTGTCTTAACATACGCCTACACAACTGTGCCAAATATTTTACGAATGAAAGTCAAGAATCACTTTTCATTACTTTATTAATCGTAATTACATTATAAGTTTCCAGTGCTATATGAAAACTAATAATATGTGAAACCGTTTACCTAACTGGGGAACAATCAATTCGTTTTGAAACAAAACTCACCGGACTTCATTATATCACCCGCAGTATAACTTTATGAAGAAGAACAAACAATAAAGTATTTTCTTTCCTTCGGTAAGAAATGTTTGCCTTTAAATTTCCCTGCTTTTAAACGACGGAGCAAATAGTGCACATAATTATCCAACCGCGGCACTAGGGCTGTGGCTTCCAATTTCCAAATCTTGGACGGATGTTATGCACAGGTTCAGATCCTACTCTCCTTCCTTAACTAAATGCGTAGACCTATGAAATCACCACGCTGTCTTTGTGTCACTTTTTAGCAAATACTACCTCGAATTAGACTAGCATAAAATCAGTAGTAACAGCATGCCGCATGCACAAATTTGTGATGTGGCAGCTACATTAACGTTGCTTAACCTTTAGACCATTAACGTCAACTATAATTGACGTACCGCACCGCTAACCTCCAAAGTTGCATTTTATATATTTATTCAACAAATATAGGTATCGAATATTTTAAACATGGTATATACTCTCCGTTTTATTCTCTTCAAAATGCAGTTTGTTTCATAATTCTAACGTATTTGGTTCCTGTATTATTCACATTTTATATACAGTGTGTGCTAAAATTAAAAAAAAATAATTCCGGCGCCAAAAGGTTAATACAGCTGTTAAAGTAACAAGTGGCAATAAATTTTAGAGAAATAAGAAGTGTCTGATTCTTCCTTTGCCGTAAATTCGGAATAACCTCAAGGAAATCGTGCTAAATTGTCCGTACAGATATTACATGAGGATAAGACAAACATTTCTTAAAGATATATTTGAGCTGTTGTTTGTGTGACAATCACAAAATATGGCGATGACAAAAACGTTGAATTGATAGCCTCAAATTTTAAGCAGATAGAGGCTTTACCTAAGCAACAGCGCGTCGATTCTTTCCAAAGAAACGAATGTAATTCAATCCAGTTAAGTTCTTACTCAAGAACGCGCTGAGGCAAGAGCCGAGTGGCTAATTACAAAAACAGCACAATATACGAACACAAATGAAGCAAAAAAGTAAACAGGACTCAAGAAAATGAATAATAATAACTGTAAGTTTAATGTGTTTATTGTGGAGTGGCTTAGACGACGAAACATCATTTGATGTTTGTTCGATCGTGCATCATTGTGATAATTGAAGAATTAAAAACCAACTACATGCCACTTGTTATATTTTGTACTTCTTATAGGCTCAACATGTTTCGGACACTACTATGCCCATCATCAGGAGCTCGCGAATATGATGTTGATTACCATATTAGTCGTTTCTTTCTTGACTTGTTGTAGGTTGGAGGTTAGGTGAGGTTAGGCTGGAGTAGTGTCCGGGCTGCAGGCTGCAGGCTGCAGACCGGACACTACTCCAGCCTAACCGCACCTAACCTCCAACCTACAGCAAATCAAGAACGAAACGACCAATATGGTAATCAACATCATATTCGCGAGCTCCTGATGATGGGCATAGTAGTGCCCGAAACATGTTGAGCCTATAAGAATGACAATAAAATAATAAGTGGCACCTATTTGCCTTTTTATTCTTCACTTATCATATACATCATATTACAAGTCGTGAGACATATCCCCTTTTTCCACCTAAATCATCCACTCGCGAAGTAGTCATAAAACCACGATATCTACCTAAAATGTCTGTCGAAGTGCTGCATGTTTTAACTGACTCAGAATAAAATACCACGATACAGCCAGGACCCGTGATGGTGCTTGTCGATCCGGTGCCACGCATGATAGGCAATAAAACACAACTACCTTCAGAAAGTTTTAATTTCGGTTGCTCAGGGCGACAAACGTAATGCATCATATATTAATGTCATATGAAATTAATTAGCGACGTACGGTATAACGTAGGTGCATTACAAGAAAGTGGATATATATCATTTGTTACTGTTAATGCACAATTTTTTAAAATCCTCGCATGTTACACAAACATTATTCATTCTGCAAACCGTGAGTTAATGGATTAAGAGATAGTTTATAAAAAAATAAGGTAATTCAAATTAAATGAAACTTCCAGTTAATAACTAAAATAATCATTATTAGCGTAATTATAATCATTCTGTAGTGGTAACCTTGACCATAATTCAATAAATCTGCGACAGTTATTTAAGGGACTGACAGAAGTAGTAATAGAATCAAACACGTTTGTGATTATTATAACTATCGTGGCGAAAGCAGCAATTTCTACTGCTGATAACTAATGTAACCTATTTTTTCCGCGATGCCCTTGGCAAATGTAAGAAAAATAGGTGGGCTTGCTGCCCTTACTAGTGATTTTTAGTAAATCCAGAGATCCAACATGCTGACTGCAAGAAAACAATTCTCATACTCAACTCACAATAAGTACTGTAGTGCGGTATAGTCGGTAGTCATGAAAGTTTCTGATCTGTGAGGTTACAACAAGTGTCACAAAAAAGGCTTTGTCTCAAATCATGAGTTCCGTACGACTTAACCACAATAATAACTTCTCTCCCCAATACATAAATAATGTAATTTGATTATAAATTAAATATTATTAATGCTCAATTATTTTATTTCCTTTACTTGTAACATACAAAGCGCAATGCTATTTAGTGAAAGTTCTATTATTGAAGCAAGAATATGAGTTATTGTTTCCAAAGTTTAATCAGTTAACATTTATTGTTACCAATCAGTACCTTTAAAGTCAGTGTAAAGTTCAGTCAACTTAAGTGCAGTACCCCAATATTAGTTTACATGCGTGCCTTTCCTTAAGTTCGCACTTACTTTTTACATCATATGTTGCAGTAACGCCGGTCCCAGTGGCCGCGCGGTCTAAGGCGTAGGTCTGCGGCCGCTCGCCTGCTGAGATTGTAGGTTCGAATCCCACCGGGGGCTTGGGTGTTTGTCTGTTGTGAGTGTTGTGTGTTGTCAAGAAGAGGTAACTGCGACGAACTGATCACTCGTCCAGAGGAGTCTTACCGACTGTGGGGAGTCGTTTTGTGTGATTTAGAAATCTCGTAACTGAGGAGACCTTGGCCCACTGAGGGCTGGTGTGCCAAAAGAAAAAAATATTGCAGTAACTTTTCCTTCCAAAACACCCGCGGGGATGTAAGAAATATACTGCAAAGTTTCAGTTGAAAAAAAACCTGGAGATAAAGAAAACACTTCGGTAATATAGAAATGCAGATGTAAAAATAATTTATAATTTGTTATGAAGATATGGAACAAGAGGGTCTTGGCTGAATACGTCTCGCTTAGGTTGGAGATGACTCGTGTGAATAAGTTAATATAGGGCCGTGTGTAACGAAGTGTATATATAAGGAATATGACTGACTGTTAGCTTTTCAATATCTATTCCGATATCCTTGTATTTTCTACCGAACTTGCGAAAATGAAACAAATACGCGGGCGAATATTAATATTATAGCTGGCCGGAGATATTAATGAAATGTGCGTGTAATTCACCTAGGCTCACCAATCTACTGGTTTGTCGACAAATGTCGCTGCGAAACTAAATCTTACTCCCATAAAGGTGCCGTAATATTTAGAAAATGAAAAAAAGTAAAGCGATCCCATTACAGGCCCGGTGTGGCCCAGAGGGTGGGTAGAGGTATAGCTCTGCTCGTCCATAGCCGCGGCACTAGAAATGGGTGAGTGGTCAGCAGCACGCCCCGGCCGCACTTTACCCCTGGGAAAGACCCGGTACCCATTTTACAGGAGGCTGGGTGGGCCCTCAGGGCCGGTCTGGATGGGCGTAAAATCTCGTCCCCCCCGGGATTCGATCCAGGACCGTTCAGCCCGTAGTCAGTCGTTATACCGACTGAGCTACCGGGCCTACATTTAGAAACTGAGTGTCTGCATTAATGTAATGATACAATTATATATATTGTATTTCTAAAAAAGATCAGTATTTATCTTTTCGGGAGGTTCTACTTTTGAGTAACCGAACAAAGTGAATTACTGAACTAACCACGTGCATGAATTACGACAACCATTGTATGACTCGAGTCTTGAGTTTTAGATTACAAATAACGATTTTCCCGTCGATTATTATTAATAATATTACTTGTTTATTTGTGTAATTGTGTTGTGCCAGACTAGTTGTGTATTTGTGCAGGGTGTTACGAAAAACGGGTCGTGGAGGTCATGGGAAAAGCGATCTCCTCTAATGTCGCAGCACTTCTGCGGACCTTGTGTTGAGGGGGTAAGGAAATTCACTAAATACTTGATAGGATAGCCTCTACCAGGTTTACAACCACGCGCCTCTCGAAAGAATCTGAGAAAGGTGGGTTTCCTTGGTAAAAATCTAACATTGTGTTCATAATCAGTGCTGGGCTTAACCGTGTTACTTCTAATGAGTGTGGTGAATGCTGTTGAGTTGGAGATTTGGATGTGTCTAATTGTCGTTCGCATTTCGATAACTGAAACGTCACAAGATATGATATGACTGCGAAGAACCGAAATATATTTTTATTGTACACAGTTGTCGCATCCAGAGCGCTTACAGTGGAGCAACAGCCGGCTGCCTCAGTTCAGACGTGCACACATTTCCTTGCGCCGAGCAAGTGTACATCGCGCTGTCATGATTGCAGGGCTCACCCCCCCCCCCTCCATATCCTGGCATGTCTGTCGCCGGTTCCGGCGCCCGGCGTGTTGCTAATTAAACCTCGGTTTTGTTGCTTGCAATGGCGCCTGGTCGGAGGGTGAGTTCTGACAGACTTCTGCCCTCCAGTACAACGGACGTGCGGTTTGTCAAAGGCTTGTTCATTTCCATCATCCTTTTATTAGCCTGGTTTTCCATGGTACACAACGTGTAATAAAAATTCTATCTGACATACTGACTACATTACGTCATCACTAAAGAGCTGAAATGTCTTTCTGAATAATAACTTCATAGTCCATAAATTATTGCCGAGAAACGTTTTAAAATGTTCACAAATAATTTGGACGCTTTGACACAGACGGTAATTCACTACCACAGTTTGCGAGTATGTTCAAAACGTTATGATGCACCCGTCATCATTAGGGAATAGGTGTTAACTTTCTTATATTTATCAGATTCGAATCCCTGCCTGGCCGTATGGTTTAGTCTTCAATAAAGAATTGAAGTTTGAGAAATGTTTTAATTTAAATCTTCGTCCGGAGGGAGAAAACTTTTGAACAACATTTATTCTCAGAATGAGTAGGTTTCCAGTGATTTCATGAAGAGGCACTTGAAAGCATGTCATAAAACAAAAAAAAAAAACACACACACACAGGTGGCTCTCTCTGTGTGACCAACCATCTGTTGGTTGACACGCATTGTTTCCGAAACTATACGACTCTTTCCGATTAAATTTATTATTGTGGCCACTATATTTAAACCGTCGGAACGAATTGAATTTTGGTTCGTCAGCTACTTCCATACTTTTGTAAGAAGCTTAAGTTGAACTTGTATATTTTCTCAGACATAGCTCACCGAAAAAATAAGCGTTTGAAAATCTAAATATCTCTTAGGTTTGAAGGTCTGAAACTTCCATTTGTCATATTTTCCCTTATGGTGGACTATGCAGCCAAGAACAAACAAACAGTTTCTCAATCCATGTAGTGTAAATACTTTTCAAATAACATAATTATATTTGCAATAAAAAAATGGAATTCTTATAATAAAACCAACTAGATGCACTAATTTCTGAAATTTATTTTTGGAATAAAACTATACAAGTTTCGGACAGTTCCTCTGTCCACCATTAGGAGTTTTTCACTGTACACACAACAATGATATATGTCATACAGATTTACTGACAGCTTGCGAGTTGTCAGCAAAACTGTATGACATATACCATTGCTGTGTGTACAGTGAAAAACTCCCGATGGCGGACAGAGGAACTGTCCGAAACTTGTATAGTTTTATTCCAAAAATAAATTTAGGAAATTATTGCATCTATTTGATTTTATTATAAGAATTTATCACGATGCACGGTCACCTGAACGTCAAAAAAAGGAATGGGATATTGCCCCTAATTGCTTTCTATTTCTCTGTTTGAGGAGAAAGTAAGAATGCAGATAAACGTACTACTGTTACGAGCAATGTACTAAATACGTCCCGAGAGGACACCCATAAAACAATGATGTATTATAAATGTGTCTAAAAGTTTAAAGAAAGTGATGTTTCACACGAGATGACTTACTGTAGCCTTGTGCAGTATTGAGAAAAGTTTGAGTGTACAAAGATTGAAGGTAAAAAGGTTTAAAAAAAGACTTGTTTTTAGGCAGGTGGGTGTATTACGTGATGGTGAAGTTGTATGTGGAAATGCTTATGAAGCAGTGGAATGTGCTTCGCTTACTGTTTTTATAAAGTCGGATAATTTCCACACTTTTTACTCAGCTGGATGTTGATCTCGTGAAATTTTTCTCTTAGATATTATACATTATCTTTTTATGGGGGTATATAAACAGTTGAATATATGTCACTTTGTATGAGTGTATTCCATGTCTTTGTTTGGTTATCGTAATGTTACATTCTATCCTAATCTGTGAGTTGTGTGAGACTGTTCTGAGTAAAAATTGTATTTGTAACTGAAGAATGCAACAGGGATATGTCGTCGAAAAAACAGGAAATGAAGCCTATAAAATTTCCAAATGTCAAAACATTCTACTTTTACTAGAATTTTCCTGACACCATGGTTCATACTTTAGTCACTTTATCTGAATCAACTGATCAAAATTTATTGAGTTTTGTACCTCCGTAATATTGGAACATAAAATATTGGAGCTGGGACAAAAAAGAATTGGCAGCTTGGCGCCGAAGAAAGTAAAGCTGACATGTCTAGATTTGAGTTAAATGAAGTAATTGCCTTCGGTACAACTTGGATTCGAGGTAGACAACGGTGAATCAAGGTTCATATCCCGGTAATGGCTAGGATACTATTTCTTCTACCACATCTTTATTGCCTGTGGGGGTCCTCCTTTCCAAAGGATACGGAGGGCTTTTCTCCGATAATGAAGTGTCGCGAAGCAAAGCACTAAGCTTCGTCTACTCCTTGTGTCAAAATCGAGGAGAGCTGTAGCGTTGTTCCTTCTTACATTTGCAAGGTGTCGTACTTAATTGAATGAGGGAAAAAGTTGCCTTTATATTTATCATCGGTCTGTGCATGTGTGCACTTAACCTCGAATAACAATATAACAAACCTGCAGACTCAATACGTTTATTTATCTATCATTACAATCAACATCAGGCATTGAGTTTTTTATTCATTCCGATGATAAAAGTCTTCGCTCCCGTTCGTTAGAGCTGCTTTGTGACTCGGTTTGCCGGATTTCTTCCCGAACTTTAAACTATTCCCTTTCATAGATTTTTTATTACCTTTTTAATTATTATCCTCTGTTTTTCTCCAATATCTTCATTACGTTTATGATCCGTAATTCGTATCTAAATTTAGCTCTGGGAAAGTCAATTATTCTCATTGGCTCTTTCTGTAACGTCAACCAACCTGTTACTTATAAAAGTGCGTGATAATTACAGGATGGTATTTTAGTAAGACTAATTGTAAGTTAATTTCAATCAAAAAACACAACCATAATTGTATGCTAGATGATGGTATTTATTAGCAAAGTAAATAACTACTTTGCTAATAAATACCATCATCTAGAATACAATTATAGTTGTGTTTTTTTACTGAAATTAACTCACCATTAGTCTTTCAACACACAACGGGGATGACAAACCTCAGAAAGGTATTTTAGTAAGTTTCTGTATAGGTTTTTCCATGGAAATGTGCGTTGTATATCCCGAGAACTGGTAAGGTCTTTCCAGACAAATTGCTGGATACTACTTGGATTTGACCATGAGTGTCTCTTCCAGCTGTTTAAAGTTTATCTTTTCCCGACCATTGTAACAGTAACGCTCCGTAAAGTTCAAACACTAAGTGTCGTAAAGTAAACCACAAGACAAAATGTTGACGTTTTGCTGACCGTGCATCTCAGTATATTTATCTCAGTTTTTAACCAACTTGATGCACAAAATTTGTTTCAAAATAAGTTTTATTTCGTGCCTCTACATGTTTCGAGCACATATGCTCATCATCAGAAGGTCAAAATTGCATTACACAGCCTCTGGTATCATCACAACTATAGGTGTGATGATACCAGAGGCTGTGTAATGCAATTTTGACCTCCTGATGACGAGCACATGTGCTCGAAACATGTAGAGGCATGAAATAAAACTTACTGTGAAACAAATTTTGTGAATCAAGTTGGTTAAATACTGAGATAAATATACTGCGATGCACGGTCAACAAAACGTCAAACTTTTCTTAGTAAGTATTTCATGTACAACCTGAAGATGGTCATTATCAAGCGCCGAAACATATAATTGTACCTTATGTAGAAAATACCTTATATTCTACCAATAAATATAGTTGTGTTAGACGCGTGCACACATTCTAAATTACTTATTTCATAGAATACAACGGGAATGACGAACCTCATGATGTCAAACGTAGCAAATTCAGTAGCGTGCAGGTAGCGTCCTCAAATAACGTATCAATGCTTTTATTCTCATAACATTTTACGAAGGTGTTTCTGCTACAAAAGTCATAGAGCATCGCATTGCCCGATCACAAAGGAAGTGCAGATAAGGATTTTGCAGAAGTTGGTAGTGGCCTATATTAAGGTACTATCCCGTCAGTGGCTTGGAAAAAATTATAAAGAAGGGCTACTAAAATATCCGGAATAGCTGATAACGTAGACAAGGTCCAGAGATACTTGTGAGCGATTATCACATTCAAGTAATGTTTCCTTTAGGCTTGATCTTCTGGGTTCTGCAAATGTTCACTTGCTGGTGTTACCTGCCTTAAGTCGGTAAGCCTTATATTGATGTTCCTTACTAATACAAATAACTGTTAATAATTTACCGGCATCTCTTACCATCAAGACCCATTCTCCCTTAGAAACAGCCATAATACTAGCTGAAAACAAAATGCTTTAATCAATAGTCTGTTTTTATGATTCCCTATAGGCTTATACGAAGTAGAATAACAACAGCGGCTTGGAATGTCAGTCAAATTCATAAAATGACGGCAATAATACAAAAAGTAATTTGTGTATACCAATAACTATTGTCATTAGCAACACAGATAACTCCACAGAGTATTCATAAAAAATGAGCATTCCTAACGGTGCATTGCTGAAATAAGGGGCGGATTACATTCTTTAATAATTACGAATCATCGATAACATTTGACATTACGCCACTGATAACAAAGGCATAAAGGACAGCAGATTGGTTGAAGTAATGATTAAACGGCGGTTGGAACATACGGCCAGCGGTGGAACAGAACACAATAAGCACGCATATGTAACAGGCTGTCTGCACTTCCATCATGGTTACACAAGCTGGCCACTGAACAGTGTACACAAAGGCCGGTTCTTTCCTTGCACACCAATCCACACGGCCAGTTCATACCTCTATTGGCATTCACTGTCTGTGCCCTACATGAAATCTGTTGGATAATATATGATTTCGAAGCGCTAAATTACCATTTTAACCCAAGGACACACCAAATTACCTACATGACATCCAAACATAGGCTTAATCAACACCAGTCGCTCAGATTCTCAGAAGAATTCCGTTTATGTAAGATATGCATCCAGTTCTGCAATAAGGCGACAGTTTCGTTCTTGTCAAACCTGGCGTTATAAAAAAAATCGCGTAATAAAAACAGGATCAGATCACAAAACGTTTGGCCCCGAGAACACACTTGTACCTTCACAATGGTCACACAAATACCCTAATAACAAATATGCGTATGACATTACGAATTATACAAATAGTGTTACAGCCAATTCAAGTTAACTGAACACGCGCAATAGAACTGACTGTATTTTATTTACAAACAGCGAAATATTGTGTCTTTTGTCTGGTGACGTATCATAGTTATTAAAAGCACAACGCCCGAGGAACGCCAAGGCATAACACAGCTGTCAGAGCATGTCAGTAGACTGGCAAAATAATTTGGATTACGAGGCTTCAAGTCTTTTATTTTCGATCCTACAAAAGTAACTCTATGGCAGGGTTTGGATAACCGGTTGAGGTTCCCTCCCGCGACTGATTGCTCAGGCCCCCTACAATTATTAGCGCAGTTAACCTTAGGTCCCAGAACAGGGATCCAGAACACTGCCTTCTGTCTGAAGAAAGGAATGAAGTGCGAAATAACCCACAACACAATTCAGTAATCTGTACGTTTTGGGGTCTCGTGCCCCACGGTCCCTTGACACTGCAGGCTCAACGTTGCCCTTATCTACACGTCTGCTGTAAGGTAGAGTCGTCCAAAGCCACTTGGTGTTTACTGAAGTAAAGAAAAATTATTTGGTTTTGGTAATCACGAAACTCATAAATAGATCCCCCTTGTAACTCATCTTGTGGCTGCGAAATTATACAACATGTCCACTATCTGTTTCCATCACGTCCGTTTGATATTACCCATCCCTCGAAGCATAGTTTGTTCAAATGATATCTTCGGTTCCAACAGAAAAAAGAAATGTGTACGAATTACTCATTTCTCCACTGTGTGATACACGAAATGAGATTCTCGCTTATTACGTTTAATTAACGCCATAATCATCAGCGTAGAGTAAAAACAATGAAGCTAAACGTTTTGCAATTATTTTCTCGGCTTTATTATTACTTCTCTCATACGACCAAATATCTGCCTGAGGCATACAAATATAGGCCTCTGAAAGTGTGCTTCGATATTAACATACATGTCAATTGTAAGAGTGTTTCGCATGAAACTGCTGTGAAATTTTCATATGTATTCTTTACGTTGTACCAAAGTTTGGATCCCCTAGACAGTAAATAATCAGATGTATGTAAAACGTCTTCATACAGAAAAGCTTATTCAAAGAAACAACAGTATTGCACACATATACCGTGTCCTAGAAAACGTTTCCTTTTGTCCTTGAACAGAAGCTACTTACTCGAAAATATCATTGCATTACGTTAGCTTCACCCACTACAAGTTTCATATAAATTTTCTTCCAAAGGTCGAGGCTGGTTAACATAAACCTGATGCTGCAACTACTGCAAACGACAGAGAGAAATTAAAGAATAGTGAATACAACAAATTTGATACATTAGATCTTTCACTGTCGTGTTTCTCAATGGCACTAAATTACTCTTTTTATAATATTCACCCTGTCTCCAGCACTCAACTTGTCAGAAACTGAAAATAGCTAACATAGGACAAAACACGTCCGTATTCACGGCAGCATGTGAAAGACCCTTATGTGATTTTCAGCAGACGTATCTCGTTCTGAGCAAGGAAAGTGAAAAAATAGATAATAAAAGAATCTAACAGACACAGGAAAATTTATCCGTGACCTTTAAAATTGAGATGCGATTCGTAGTATGTTTCAATGCAGCATAGGAAAAAGGCATCGAATTATCTATTGATCTTAAAATTTTCAGAACATGTTGGAATTTTATTTTGAAGTGCAGTATGCACAATTCCTGCAGCGTTATTATTCTGCAATTATAATTGATATATCTGAACGGTATATTCAGAAGTAATAAATGAATAATTAATTAAATTGTAGTTCAGTTTGTTATGCACTACCTTACCAGTATCTCATCGCTGTTATTAACCTGCGTTACACTCACATAATATGCTCATACTGTGTATAAATGTACGGTGTATAAGCTGTCTATCAGCCAGACCAAAATTTATCTTGCTGGACAAGCCAACGCCTGTCGTTACGCTACATATCGCGCTCATATTCAAACCAAAACCTTCCTTCCTAAGTATAAACGTTAATAGTAACCCATAATGTGTGTTACAGGGAAGCCACGAAGCTAAAGTGATTTACTTGACAGAATTAAACAATTAGTATACACGCGGACACAATTTGCCTAAAATATGTCACTCATAAATAATTCTACGAAGCACAATTAATCTTGAGGAGCCGATGATTGCTCAGCTATTCATCACCACCGTGTTGGTGATAAACTGTATTTGGCTGGGGTAAAAGACGCCTTAAAATGTGCACTATTGTTGTGGGTACGTAAGAACTATTTACGTATTTAACTGCTTCAAACAGCGAAATTCAACATAATTCGCTACATCCTCAGTCCCCACAAATCGATGACAGTCTGGTACCAACAATGGTACCCTACAATACAACTACCAGATTACCAAGACGCTCCTGTCCTCCAAAATGACATGACCTCATCTACATGCATTATTCTGGCGCATTTTGCTTAGGTTTCGTATAATAATTAGCAGAATAATAAGGTGTTGACACGTAAATCGTGAAGTTTGTGGTGTTACGTTTCCATGGCAAGCAACTAGCATCCTCATGCGTGCTACTGGACTGATGTGAAAATTTGGCATATAAGTTGCATGTGTGCGCCTAAGACATGGGCCACTCAACTCGTCTCCTTACTCACATATTTCCCCTAGTTTTATCTCCTGTTTAAAAAATAAAACCCTGCATACCCTATATCATAAGTTGCAGGACCGGCTGTTGTTTCAGGGCTGCGCTATAGCGCCTTAACAAGAGGATCAGTGACGGACAACTTGCTTTATACATTGACATCCGTAACATCTGTGTTCATTTAAAACACGAAATAAGTTTAATGGGGGAGCGAAGATGTAGCTCCAATGATTCTTACCATTGGTGCTGAATTGAGGTGAGTGGTCAGTATTATGCTCTGACCGCCTTAAACCCCATGGAAAAACCCCGGATACCGATTGAATACGAGCTGGTCGTAGAGCCGGTGTGGACAATTTGAGAAACAGAAACCTCTTGCACCTGCCTAGAATCGAAGCACGATGCCTCGGCCTTCCAACTCTTATCCTAGTCACTTCACAGACCGAACTACCGCGGTTCTTCCTCTCAGCAGTTCGCGATTTTTCGACAACAGCTAATTAAGGATGCAAGAGAACAAAGTTTATCAAGGGCGAAGGAGCATATAAGTGGTTACGATCCGGGAACCTGGGAGTGGCAGGAAATGTGTTTTGTATTACGTCACTGTTGATAGGTAACTGGAAGCTAGACGGGTAGAGGAATATGCGACCGAATATATATATATATATATATATATAT
>Ga0123352_10009328_pt1 | contig 15338 bp, 8 predicted proteins | sample TergutLab28metaG_FD_89700 | JGI IMG/M metagenome (GOLD analysis project Ga0123352, IMG submission 89700) | Labiotermes labralis P1 segment gut microbial communities from Petit-Saut dam, French Guiana - Lab288 P1 | ecosystem: Host-associated > Arthropoda: Insects > Digestive system > Gut ... | reverse complement strand
GTAACTTTAGTCCTACATTATTTTATGCTCCCTGAGGATGATCCCATAGAGGGATTGAAACATGTAGGAGATATTTTAAATCCATTTTAATCTAACAATGTGGTTTTAATGGTTTGACAAGTAAGTGTAATTAGTTGGTTTTAATAAATATTGTTATCACATTGCACGGTAATAAAATTTTAAAAAATGTAAACCAGAGTCAAGTGTTTTCCAACTGACTGACAGCTAAGCATACAAACGTATCGATACTTCACGCACCATCCAAATGGATCTAGTTCTGTTACAATGTATAAACATATAAACAGTTTTGCAAATAAATAAACCGGTATAAATCTAGAATTTGACTGGGAATATGTTAAAAAATTAAATATTTTGTTGAATACATGACATGTGATGTGTGTCTCCTTGTTTTTTTTTTAATTTATTCTCAAATTCCTGACATACGCCTTCTTATTTATTCCAAAAATGATTCATATATTTATATATTTACAGAATTAGGTTCTTTTCGATCACACATTAAATATTCGGGTGTTTCTATGCATGCTAGGCCTTCAATTATATAAATCATTTGACTTTGACCTACGTTTTCCTCTAACGTTAATTCTGCAGTCAACAATTCTGCAACTTTATAATTCCAAAACTTTAATATTGTTTTAATGTAATGTCAAGTTGTTGTGCTGCTGCTAGCAAAATTGTGTATTTTGGAGAACCTGAAGACGGCTCCTCGTAGGAGTTTACGTTGTGTATAACTTATAGCCGTTTTGTATGCTTTTGTTGGTTAATGTAATTATTTGTAGGAATAATGCATGGAGTATATATAATGTCAAATATTCTGTTTTTTTGAAGAAAACAAGAAAAATCCTGGTGAGCTCGAGGTCTAAGAAATGGGTGTACAACCATTTGATCCCTGGCATTGTGGTTCCGAATCATACTGGGGTTATGGATGTCTGTGTTGCCAAGAAAATGTCTTTGCGATGAGCCGATCCCTCGTCCAGATGAATCTAGAGGAGTGTTTGTGTCATTGAGTGTGATCAAGCGCAAAAATAACACTCTACTCCAACAATGAGCAAGTAAAAACAGGCCAAGACTAAGAAAGAGAGAAATAAAAAAAGAATTCAAGTCCAGCAACCCTTCCAATTACAATGTTAAATAAGAGTACCCACCTTTTTCGAATTCAAAAAAAAAAATTAACTCTGCCCACATTGAATTTCGTTTCCCACTAAGGTTCTCATAATACCTTTCTATTTACACGAACGGACTGGACTTTTTGACTCTTGAAGATGGAACCGATGGATTGTTCTGAAAGATCGGTAAGGAAGTACCTCTCTAAGCTGCGTAATAGCCCAGAAGGACGCAGATCTCATGAACAGATTTGCGTTTACAATAAACATGAAATGCACTTTCTGTATGTTTGAAATAAAAAAATGCTTGCTTTATGAGATTCTTGTGCTGCTCATGGAAATAAATTTTGTGTTAAATCAAAAGAGAAACTGTCTCTAGAAGCATTATACAAGTGCTTGAAGAGGCGGGTAATTAATTTAAATTTTCTCGGGGTCGCAGCCACGTCAGGTGGTTGAACGGCGAGCAAACCAATGTTTCGAGAACCATCTCCTTTTCCGTGATGACGTGAACAGAATGGCTCTCGTAACGTCGGTTTGCTCGCCGTTCAACCGCCTAGCGCGGCTATTGGCTTGAGAAAGTTTTATTGACTTCAATCGCCGTGAAAACTTGAGTTTATATACTGGGCTGGCAATTGCGGTATTCAGGGAAAAAAATCTGTAAAAGTTACAGCAAATGTTCGAGGGACACTTCTTTGGAAAAGTGGCTAGAAGTGTGTACAAGGGAGAAGGTGGCACTGTATCAGGGGACGAAAAGGCGATATTTTGTGTGGGCTGCAAATATTTTCTGGATTATGACAATAAAACAATTAATATTATACATAAATTCACATGAAAGTATTAATTTGATGTTAGAAAATAAAATAATAGTACTTGGGTCAAGTCAAATCTCGTGCGAGATATAAGACATCCAGAAAAATATTAATTGATACATTTGTTAACTGCAATTGGGTTCTCACCAGGCGGCAGTAGTGCAGTGCACATTTACACACAAACAATACATAGAACAAAAAAATTGACAGCTTTGTTTGGAAGGTATTCTGGGATTCGAACCCAGATTGGTCAAACTAAGGTTAACAATGAACTAACTGCGTAAAAATTATAGCCTAATGTGAAGAGTGCGGGCCGTGCCCCGTGTTTGCGAGTTATACCCTGGCATTTGCTTTACGACTGAGGAAAAAGCACGGCAAAACCTCAGTCAGGGTAAGAAAATCTTCAGTCATGGTAGCCGAAGAGTGCCAGTTGGCATATTCAATTTAGAATTGAATATAAGGGCACGCTGTCATTTATGGTTATAAATTTTTGCACTCACGAAGTCTTACAGAAGGAAAGCATCAGTTAGCAAGTTAATTAATATTTACCTCCCGGGGTGACATCAGCATGCATCCCAAATATGTCACGTTCCCCTCCGGCAGACAGAAAGTTACATTCGCGCTAAACCGTACCACTGCATACATTTAATCTGTTGGTTGGGTGCTGCTTGATGCTCAGACCGGAGCAACAGAGTTGGGATTATTAATTGCCTTGCTTTATTGATCTGTAACTGGTGGAAATCGCACACGGCCGCTGTTATTGGTTGACACGCCATGAGTGATGTAAACAATTACAGGCAGCTGAGAGTGGGTTTCTCTTATGACTGTGCGGCCTGCAGTGTTCAGCACAGCTGATGTTGCAGGACTGCACACACGTCGTACAAAGTAGTGTCACATTTTACGACTGATTTTAAATAATTGTTTATAATTTTAAATGAGGTCAGATAGAGATACCGATTTTTAATATGTCGTTCTTATCAACTGCACATTCATATGTATGGTATAATGAATGTAAATATTCCCTTCTCATATCGACTCTTGAACATGAAATAAGGTACCTTTATTCTGAGTACATTTGTCTGCATTTTCTTCCTTATTCAATCAAAGGGCTAAATTCTTCTTAACGCAAGATAACGTATCGTGGCTTCACGTCATCTTACCTTCTTGTTTACTAGCATTTCTTTATTGAATCCTCAGCCTGCTCCATTACAGTAAGCAATACTACATGCTATTGTAATCTTACATTTTTGTTGTTATTGTTTATTAAATCTGTTCGTTAGAATGATTTAGCTTTTCAAGGTCAATTGAATTTATGTAACTAATTAATTGTTTCAGGTTCTTATTGGTTAGTTTACTCTTACTCACTGGCCAGTTGCCTACTTTAAGTACACTGTTCTTCAGCATTTCTGTTTCGTTCTTTAGCCTTCTGCACTGGAACTTCAGATGTTCTACTGTTTGAATGCCGTGTTTGCATGGGAATTCTGGACTTCCTATTATTTTTAATCGATGCAAGTAAGATCGAATATTTCCATGGCCGGTCATAATTGCTGTTACATTTGGGCTTAAATTTAGATTCACTTCCAGTCTACTTTCTACGTTTGGGAAAAATTCTTTCGTAATCGCTCCTTTCTTTGTTTCCTCCAATTGGCTTTGCCATTTTTAATGCTTTCTTTTCGGGTATCTTTTTTATAGCGCTCTTTGGTATTCTGCTGTGTGTGACGTGGAAGTTTTGAGTAGCCTCCTTCGCAAGTCGATCTGCGATTTCGTTTCCACAAATTCCGGCATGAGCTTTCACCCATATAAATTCCATTTCCAGTTCGTTTTTTAAGGGTTATTGCTCTCTTCCTGATTTCTTCTACGAGGTGTTTGTGGTTTTTGGCGCTCCTTATTGAGTGCAGAGTTGTCTCGTTGTCCGTGTAGATGACTGCTCTCCTTTGATTGTTATGGTTAAATAGGTGCGTCTCTATAACCTCGAGTGCTTTCACGATAGCCAGTTATTCAGCCTGATTGTTAGAACACATGTTGTCTAGCTTGAATTTGAGTTGTTCCGTGAGTACCCTCCCTGTAAACACGGCTATCCCTTATCCCACTCCTTGTTCGCTCTTGCTGCCGTCCGTGAAGTTATATCACAGTTGTTCTTCACCATCTTCTTTCATGTCGTTGACGCTGACTATATCCGCAAGGTGGAGCAAGTTCCTTTGGTTCTCTTCTTTGTCAATCTGATATTTCTGGTTCTTCCTTCCTGTTGTTATGTTGCGCAATGTAGCCAACCCTTCAGCTTTGATGGTTATAGGATTTAGCCCTGTCAGGATGCAGAGTGCTTCGTGAGATATTGTGCGACATGTTTTAGTTATTCTTAAACCGATTAATCTTTATACTCTGACGTATTTTGCTCTATTGCATTCCTTTTTAATGGTTTCTATCCACACTGGTACTGCGTATAGCAGTTGTGGTAGTATTGTTCTGTTGCATATTGTTTTAAGTGCCTCGTGCCTTAGTACCCAATTAATTCTTGCCGACTTAAACAATGCGTTTATTAGCTTGGTGTATCTGTCGGTTATGTATTTTATGTGTTCGGTAAATTTAAATTTACTGTCTATTATTATGCCTAAGTACTTTATCTTGTCCACTTGTTCAAGATCGCTGTTGATTAGGAATATATCCATTAATTTCCTTTCTTATCTTCTTCTTGATATCAGCATAACTTTTGAATTTGGTCGTTAGAAACGTACTTTATTTTCTTTGGGTCATTTTGTAATTTTGCTCCTTTCCATCTTCGTGTAGTTTTCCACTTCTGCTAAGGTTGTTGCTTTTACTACAATTAGCAGGTCATTGGCGAACGCTATTGATTTCGTCCACTTCACAATGTTCAGATTTAGTAGTGAATTATACTGAATGTTACAGTATCCTTGTCACAGCAGGAACCTTGGGGACAACCTTTGATTATTTTTGTATCTATTCGCATATTATTTGTTAAAATAAAGGCCAACCTTTCACCGAAGTAGTTCTTGGTGAGGTTATATAAGTTTTTTGGACAATGAAGATCTTTCTTAGCTTTTAAGAAGGCTGACCACCACGCTGCGTTGAAGGCGTCTTTGACGTCGAGGATGGCCAACGCCACAATTTGCCCTTTAGTAAATGCTTCGTCTATGAAGTCCTCTACTGCAATTGCCGCGTCTGTAGTGGTTTTTTGTGGTGTAAAGCCAAACTGATTTTAATTGAGTAAATCGTTGCTGTAGAGAAAGTGCATTTTTCTACATTAATTAAGAGTTTCTCAAGTACCTTCCCTCTGATGTTTAGTAGGCTTATTGGCCGGCATTTGGACGGATCGTTGCAGTTCTCTTTACCCGGTTTTGTTAGAGGGATATTCTGGCCCTCCTCCACCTGTTTGGAAGCATCCTTTCCTTAATCAGCCATTATATAAGGAAGTCACTAGATGAGGAAAGCTTTCAAAGGCTTACATTAGGATTTTACTAGCAATACCATCATCTCCTGGTGCTTTTTTGTGATCTATAATTTCTATTGTTTGCCTGATTTCTTCTGTGGTGAAGTCTCTGTCGTCTTTCCTTTCCATTGGTTCCTCTGTCTATGTCCTTATACGTCTGTAGTGTTCGGTCTCTCCTGCCTCCTTGTCTTTGGAAATCAGGTATTCCAGTGTGCACTATACCGTTTCTCTTAGAATTTTTGTGTACGATCCGTTGGTCATTTGCAAATTTGACATTATTTGTCTATTATTTATTTTTTCCGACGCTGATTTGTATACTGTGTTCGACGGATTTGTGGATGACGCCTTGTTGCAATACTGCTTATACGTCTGTATTTTAGCGTTCTTTATTTTTGCTTCATATTGAGCCTTTTCTGCGTAATATTCGGTTTGACGTTGGTTGCTAAGATTGTTGTCTTTTTCGTCCTTTGGTATTTCGTTCTGAACGCGTTTACTTCTTTTCTCGCTGTTGTTTTTCTTCTGTCCACCAGGGCACCGTTTTGTGTCTATTTGTTTTCGTAAATGCTCTGCCTATCTTAAAGGATTTTTTACACGCCACCGTTAAAGCGTCACTGAATTTGTTGGCTATGTCTTCCATGTCTTCTGTATTAGCAATTCGTGGAGATATGTACGTACTTGTCTAGCGCTTTATTGTCTTCTTCGTAGCTGGGCCCGCACATTTGTTTTGCTCTTTCTTGTGTTATTGGTGCCTCGAAATTTTTATGATTTCTCCTCTGTTTATATATTATATACATTGAAAGTTGTTACCTGTTTGCTAAAAGTTATATTGCCCTATGAAGAATTAGATTATTTTGTGATATGACCAACTTTCTTCTTCGCTGATTTTCAACTCCCGAACTTCCCTTCGCAGTTTGCTGTTACTTATTGTTAGGTCTATATTACTAGTCACTCTGCTGCATTGAAAAGTTTTAATATCGCCTTTTTCTTTCATTATGAATAATTGTTTGGATATTATAAATTCTTCTAGTCTGTTGCCTCTTCCGTTGGTAAGTTTATCATGCCATGTCCTTGGTCTTGAGTTGCTATCCATCGTGATGAGTATGACGCTTGTGTTTGCTAGTTGCAAAATGTCGTTAATCAATTTAATATCTTTGTCTAATTTTTCTGTAATTTTTATAGTCGTGTGTACGGTGCGGATGGTGCCGTGCACGGCACCATCCGCACCGTACACACGACCTACGCAGCGGCTCTCAAGACCACCACCCATCTACAAACTCGGTGCAGAAAACCATATGCTGCAACTTAACATCTAATGCTGCTGATGATGGGTGTATGCGCCCGAAACATGTCGAGCTAAGAATGCATCAATAAAATTACCTTATTGCATCAAGATGGCATTTCACATTATTTCATGATGAAGATACACGGTCAAACAACCCTAAATTTTTCCTACGACTCTGTGTAATATTCACTTTGAAAAATGAAGATTCCTCCTGCTGGTTGAAGTTTAAGTCCCAGTTTAGCTCCGTCAGTAATTTAATTCAAACCTTTCCGTGTTTCAAGTGTGTTCTTCACTACGTTACTTAGTTTATTTTCCAAAATTTCATCTGCGTATAAAATTATGCCAGCAGCTGTAATAAATTAACTTCCTACCAAAAAGGATGCAAAGCAAAAAAGTACTTTTGTTCTAAATGTTTGCAGTCTTTTTTGAGATCCCGTTTTTATCTTTGTTTAGCACTGCGAAGACTCTGTAAACCTGGCAGCAGAATGAAGTTAGACAGTAAACGAAAAGCTACAGATCGCATGGGGAATGGGTAATGGAAATGTTAACCACCACCTACCTAATGGTATCCGAAACATAAAACCAAGCTCTCGATTACGTATGTGGTTGGAGTTTCAAAATGTAATGTTGATCTTCTCTGTCTTCTCATTCTTACCATCTCAACTTAATAAAGGATGAAAGTGACACTTCTAATCTCAAATACGTAATTCAGAGATCATGCAATCTATCTACCATAGCTGAGGTAATATCAATACTTAAACTTTACAATGATTATGAACAAATTGTACAATTTAAGTTTTTTCCTTTAGTCTGCTTCGACTTTTCTGATGTTAGCAAATGGCCTGTCTTCCTTCCAAAATTCTTATGCATCTTATAATAGAAATTACTAGAAAAGTTAATATAAAACGTTTAGATTCGCATTCTTATATTACATTTGTAAGCAGTCATGTTTATACAACTTTTCTGAGTCTTGTGTCAAGTGCATACATTTTTAGGGACACTTTGACTGAAGGATTGTCAGAGATACGGATTTTATTTTAAATTACTTGAATCAAATAAGTGAATTAGCAGAGGTTTTAGACCACCAGACAATGTAGAATACAAGAACTTCTTCTTTCTAGTTTTGGAGCAAGATGTAGACAGATCTGTCAAGCACAGCACATGATTCGGAACGTAACAAAATACGTTTGAAGGGAGAACATTAAGATCTGTGTCTCTAAAACAGCATAAAAGCATAGCAGAACTGGTTGGCATCTCCGCTGGAATCTATGTCTACTCCTACAGCTGGGAGTGGTGTCTTCAAGAACTTTCTTATGTTTCCAAAACCTTGACCAGAATGTTTTTTTTGTTCTATTTCTATACAGTTCAGGGCTTTTTAGGCTATATTTGTGAGTCAGTTTCTGTAAATGACCTTACAAATGAAAGTGGACACAAATTTTTTTACGAATAAAAGATACACTATTTACAAGTTTGATTATGCATAAAATCTAATTGGTGGAAAAAAACGTATGTCGACAAACGGGAAAAGGAACAAGGCAGAAAATGACTTGTAGAACTAATTTGTTGCTGCTGATGAAATAACCTGGAACCAAAAACGTTATTTATTTCCATTTTGACGTTCAAGTCAATAGAACTTTGTGTCAATATTACGTGTTAGGCATGCCAATCCAATTTAGATAATTGCTCATTTTAACTGATGTTGTTCTTTTTGTGCATACAGTGCCGTTAAATGAACTACTAATAAATAATAGTTTCATAAATGACGTGTAATAAAACATCCAAAACGAATTTCTAGACCACGCAATGAAGACTTTATTAGTAAAATTGCGTAGGGAATTTAAAAAGTAATGAATGTTGCATATATTATAGGGTAAAATAATAGCTTAGAGAGGCATTCTCATAAAAGGCCTTAAGTTATACAAGGCCCAGACCTACAAATTTTGTGCTGTTCAACAGCTATATACGTATATTATACACCTAATCGGATTGTAGAGAGAAGGGGGGGGGGCAAATGGAGCCGGGGGGTAATGACACGAGCACATCAAAGAATTAAGTCGATAAACACGAAACAAAGAGGTGTCTGTAATGATACACTGACAGGAGAGACGACAGTATTAAAATTGCTTTCAAATTAGCAGGATTTAGCTGTATGTGACAGGGCAAATACCAGAGCAGGCTTATGTAAAACGATAATGAAATATCTGAGTCCACTGATGGCAGGAAATTTATTGGTTTTCTGAGATATTACTAAAGTTTCTAGAAGGGGTACGTCCATTGGAGTTGTTAATTGCTAGTTGGTTTGTCTCTTCTAGTAAGGGTAAATAAAGAAATTAAAGCGTAATATGCTCAGTGCACACATGACACCGAGTCCTCTTAAGCTTTTTCTTGTTTGTAAAACATCTGAAGTGTTATTACAATCAACCTACCTTTAAAAAAAGTTCATGAAATTAATCATAAAATTTTCCTGAGCGAGTTGTTCTAAACTGTAAATAGAAGGCGGTTTTATTTATATTAGCAAAGTAAACACAGAGATATCAGTTGTTGGGCTTCAGACGTGGTCGGAAAGGGAGGTACAGCTGCATGTTGTTTTAGGTATGTGGGGCGCCGTCAGCCCCGACGACATCAATAAAATCCAAGTTAAAGTGCTTCAGATAAAAAAAGATTAAATAGATTCAGAATAACGTAAAATACGACAAGAAGAGCAAAGAGAATAAGAATATTCGATGTGACTCGCTTTTCTGGTTAAAAACCGAAGTCCCACAACTTTACTTATTTCGACACCACTAATGACGTTAACCTCTCTAAAAGTCACAACTCTAGTGGGGTGTGACTGTCATTGACTGCAGCTACTTCGTTCGCTCAGTTCCATTAAAAATCCAGAATCGATGGTAATTAAATCACTAATCACGTATTCTTAGAATTGCTCATCAACCCCCCCCCCCCTCAAGTCAATCAAAATTTCGTAACTGTTCTTTCTTACACTTTTCTTCCCTCTTCCATTTATTTCCTTCTATCTCTCACTTTATGTTCCACACACAATTTACAATCAAGTACTAATTCCATGCAGCAGAAATCTTCTTGAAGTAATTAAAGTTTCGCCATGTTTTATGTGACTCTAAGCTTCAATGCCGTGCCGATCTTTATCCTGAGGCGATTTACGTGCACTCCCTCAGGTCCGCTTCTTTAAATCAGTTCTCCCAAAATCAGCCGCAGCTACTATTTGTCTTCCTATATCCTGAAATATTTTCTCATGCTTTAAAATTACACTTCTCTGCATATATACCCTTCTCATTTTTGCTATGCATTTTGCATGTTCCCTTCGTCTAATCCTTGACTTAAATCATGAATAATTTTATGCGGTGCATTAATTTTTCCCCCACTTAACAAGTAATGACATTGTTACGTGACATTGTAATGAAGTAATGTAGTTCGCGTTTAATACCTTACATTAAATTGTGCCAGATATAATGTAAACATTGTGTAGTATGGAATTTAAATTCGTAGGTAACTCTTTTCACACATCCCTCACAGTTGTCACTTGGTTCCTGAAGACGGTGCAGTACGTTATCCGAAGCAGTGGTGCCTACCACCAAAGCTATACGGTTTTAAGACATAAAGCACACAATGTTGGTCCATAATTTATCAGCCTTCCCCAGGTGGCTGTTCAAATAATATTTATCTTTAGTAAAAGACGCTAAAAAGTTCTGTAAGTCTAGCGTCTTAGATTTTCTTTCACTTTTGCAAGCGACTCAATACAATTCCCTTATATTTTCTTTAACTCTCTGGTGTTTTGATAATGAGTTTTCTTTCTTATAGAGGACAAAAATGTGAAAGAAATCGAGCTTCAGTGTGATTGGTTAAATGGTACAGGCTATTACTTGTATGTAACGGCGCATTGGTATGGAATATCCTGGTTAGTATTAATAAAGTAAGTGACAGTGGTTATGAATAATAAGTAAAGGCTTTGGGATGAATAAATAAACCCGAACATTTTAAGATGCATTGCAAACAAACTGTCGGGTGGCCTAAAAACTAAGGAATGCATATTCGTAAGTAGCGGCTCAGTTCAGAAAGATGTAATCTGAATCTACATTACACGCAATATGAGGCTATGTAGGGGTTTCGGTTATTCGTCTATCTAGAATTAACTTATAATTCTACGCCTCTACTTTTTCATTACATAACTTTTCAGCGAAGCGACGTTCCTGAGTTCGTATGAAGCTGTAGCAGGATAATTACGATCCTGGCGCATGTACTGATAGAAGGCAAATGGAAGAATGCAATGTATTAAAATATTAGTTATAGTCTGCAGTTAATTATAGAGGTACGCGTGCATGTATTTTAAAAATGTATGAAATCCAAAGACGTATAAAAAAGCAAATTTTCCAAGTAAGTTGCTGCTGGAATATTCAATTTTCTCTGTCATGTCTGAGTACGGAAATTATCTTATGAAATGCATTATTTATATACTTGTGTGGAAAACGCAACAGCATTCCTGATACGTGGAGAACACTTTCAGAAGTCTGTCTGTTAAAGCTGTTTAGGGAAATAATAGTAGCTTATTGTAACGCATGAAGTGCTTAAATACACTCTGCAGGAAATTTGCAGAATTTTAAACACTAAACACGTGGAAAATAATAGTGATTTTTACTTCAAAATTTATTTATACTTTTATTCTATATTTTCAGAATATATGTTTTACTGTTCATTCTTAATTTACATAAAGTCAGTAACAGTGAGAAGGAAATTTTGGTTTAAGCTTATTCAGTTGCTTAGAGTAAGGTGCCACAGTTAAATCTTCTTCATTCTCCAAGTTTTTTTAAAAAAAGTTGGCATTAGCTTGGCTACTAGCTCGAGTAAAGTGAATGTTACCAGAGTCTCCTACATTTTATTTGGATAGCTAAATTTTGGTGTTTGTGAAAAATATTTGGGGAGATGACAAATTTGTAAAAGTTCAGTTAGAAACTTGAGGTGAAGAAAGGAACTTACGAAAATAGATTTGATTGGAAGAATGGAAGCGAAATGCGTCTTACGGGAAGTTAGAACGACGGTTTGGACTGGATTCAACTGTATTCATGTGAGAATGGTTTTAAACACTGTGAGTAATCTTCCGATCTAAAAGAAGGCGGTACGTGTCTTGACGAATAGGCAGATTGTCAGTCTTGCAGTTTGTCAGTCGGTCAGTTAATTAGATTTCCTTCACTGTGTCTAAAGTTTCTTACTTTCTTTCTGTCTTAGTGTTGTCCTTTGTCTGCCTACTCATTGTAAGTGTAGAGGTTACTGTTGCCCTTGACTACAGTCAATGTTACGCGCGCAAGCGCATATAAACTCGATAGGACTCCTCTGGATGAGTGATCAAGCCGTAGCAGAATCCTTTACCTGAAAATTCACAACACACAAAAGAGACAGATATTCATGCCTTCGGCGGGATTCGAACCCGCATTCCCAACAAGCGATAGACCGCAGACTCACACCTTAGACGGCGTGGCCACCGGGATCGGCGTCTGTGATTCCATTAGGTGTAAAATAAGGTATTAAAAACTAACCTTTCTGGGTTTTCTATGTAGAGCTTATTTTTCTTTCCTTGTAAAAAGTAAGAGAAAGGACTGCATGACATAAATGGATGCTGGTAGCTAGGTGTTTGGGACTGATACATTCAAATGTCATAGGACATTAACTTTAAGCCCACATTTTTTAAAGGACTTATTTCCATAATTTTATTGTAGACTTGAAATTAGGGTAACTGTTTCTTGCCTTTCTGTTTCTTCCATTGACGCAGAGCGTTACAGCATAACAAACGTGGTACTTCGTTCTACACACATGCGAGTAAAACTGAAGTAGGCAGAGAATTTGCGATAGTCCCCCATGGCCTTCCTACACAGCATTGCGTCCTACCATTTATCACGACTACATGTCATGAAATTGTGTGCGTGCTGGCGTGTGTGTGTGCATGTGTGTAATTGACATATTCACAGGAAGAAAATGCAATTAGCCATGTCTATTATGTCACCGTGTCCACGGTCTGTCTGTCTGTCTCTCTGTGTGCTTTCCAACAGGTTTTTTCGTGATTACGAACAAATTTGCAGACACGCATATTCAAATTTCACCTCGTTTAGTGCAGCAATTTCATGCTCTGAATCCTTCAAACCCTTCAGATCAAGCGTTTAAACTTTCGAACATTATATTATATATTTCTTGTCTCTTTCTTCGGCCCATCAGTATTTTTGTTTCCAGTACAATGGTGTTACCATCTCTGAATCTACAATACACAATTTTCTGTAAATATTGTGTGTATTTGTCAATATCTTTACTGACTTTTTTACTTGAGTGGACTGAATTGAATACTGTCGAATGTAGCTGATTTCTCCCGTCTTTATTGTCACGGCGCTGTTTTTTTCCGTCACTGTTTTTCGCTTCTAGATATTGCCGTTTGCACTGCCGTTAGTGCAATGTTATTCACGGATGTAATATTTCTCATATTCACCAAAACAATCTGCGCATCTCCGTCTCTGAGCTTATTGCTTCGTGCCAATGGAATTTTTAAGCAGTAAACATTTATCCCTATGCAAGAACAGCTACGTTAAGTCGGAAAGGGCTAATGCAGTGGTTCCCAGACTGAGCGATTACTTAGAGGTTTTCGTCCCTCAGTCGGTGTAATTGTAGCCTTGTCCCAGTTGGCGGAAGAAATTCAGTTGGTGGATGAGAATTTCTCAATTTTATTTTGCCCAAAATCTTTTACGTAAAGGACGACATTCCAACAGTTTCTTGACACAATTTTTGCAATTAATATTGTGCGTCGTTCAAATACCGGTAAGAAAATTAACATTCTTGTGGGGTTCCGCAGACAGCACAAGGGCAATAGGGCGCTCTTCGAAATAGAAGAAAGTTGGTAAATCCTGACTTAATAAATAAAAAAGAGAAAATATGCATCAAGTTAAACAGTTCAAACTATCTGCATTCTTTTACAGCGACAGTAACTTTTCAAATGTCGCAATAATAATATTTTTTGTCGAAGAATTTATATGTAAATATCAGGGTAAACAGCTAGAAATTCCGCTGGCACTTGGTGATAATAAGAATGTTCATTGCCTTTTGAGCAGAGCTTGTCCAGACAGTAAAATGGCTGAATGCGTGCTGGCTGTCAGTGGTTTTTCTTCCAGTAGGTTAAGAAATTTCTGCTTCCATGACAGCACCTTGCTGAATCTCTTTCTGAGTTCTTCTGAAATTAGTTTCCACTCTGTCTCTCCAGACAAGTGATGCGAACTTGTCGAGTGTTTCCATTCAAATTATTCACAATCCATAAATCATCATAGGCCTTCTGTTTGAAACAATGTAATAATACGAAATGTAGAATGGCGCTTAAAATATCACTGTGAGATCAGCCCAATTTCTTCTGTGACACTTTGTTCAACGGTCAGCCGCCTAAGGATTTTGGCCATTGAAGATATCCTCTTTGGTTTGTTAGTTTGATAGGGCGCGGAGCTTAGACTCGGGGAATTAGGTGTGGTTCATTTTTATGTGAACTGTACCGTAACATTTCGGTAGTAATTTGCCAAAAAAGGTGCTGTACCGTTACGTGAAGCTATTGCAACTATTGTTCACGCCCTTCGGTTACATGGACGTTTTTACCTCTTGTATCAGTAATAACTGTATTCTGATGTTGACAAATACATTAAATACAGGGGTAGTAAATTGAGTCGCTCTTGGAAAAAAAAAGCATTTTAATGTTATTTTGAAGTTCGGTTACAACAGAATGTTCATTATGATCTCGTTATGAGATTTAATACAGTTCTTCTCAGAATACCAGGCTAGACTGATTACGGCTGTACTACATTTTGACTTGTAATGCAATATCCACACGAGGTTCAGTAGTCACGTCGTCACAAAACGTCGTCACCTGAACTCAGGATACTGCAACATGACAACTTCGGGTTACGCTTAGAAGGAGAAGAAAGTGTTCCTGCTCCCCATATTTTTAAACGCCTTCGCAAAATTACGAAACGCGTCTATTAGCTTCGTCATATCTGTATGTCCGTCTGTTTGCATGGAACAACTCGGCTCCCACTGGAAGAATTGTAATGTCAATTGATATTTAAATGTGTTTAGAAAACCTGCCGAGAATATCCAAGTTTTATTAAAATCTGACAAGAATAACAGTTACTTTGCGTGAAGGCCTACATACGTTTACGGTAGGATCCTTCTCAGTTCTGCTTGGAGTAAGAAATGTTTTAGACAAAATTTGTAGAGAAAATAAAAAAACACATTTTATGTTCAATATATTTTTTCCTAAATCGTACTTTTTATGAGATAATGTGAAAAAAATATAGTTGAGCCGGACAGACGATAGATGACAAGGAAATACGACGCATGCACATGGCATGCTGGATAAATAAGGCTATAAACACACACTCAGAATATGTAATAATTCTTACTTTCCCACGGTGACAATGGTTAGGCGAAAGCCCGTTAATATTCCATTACATGTACATTGCCGCTCTTGTTTGTTTATTTCTGCTGGGCTGAGAGTGTGTCTGTATAGAGTGTGTCTGTATACAGTGTGTCTGTATAGAGTGTGTCTGTATACAGTGTGTCTGTATAGAGTGTGTCTGTATACAGTGTGTCTGTAAAGTGTGTGTCTGTATACAGTGTGTCTGTATAGAGTGTGTCTGTATACAGTGTGT
>Ga0123352_10009327_pt1 | contig 15338 bp, 9 predicted proteins | sample TergutLab28metaG_FD_89700 | JGI IMG/M metagenome (GOLD analysis project Ga0123352, IMG submission 89700) | Labiotermes labralis P1 segment gut microbial communities from Petit-Saut dam, French Guiana - Lab288 P1 | ecosystem: Host-associated > Arthropoda: Insects > Digestive system > Gut ... | reverse complement strand
GTGTAATGCAATTTTGATCTCCTGATGATGAGCACATGTGCTCGAAACATGTAGAGGCATGAAATAAAACTTATTGTGAAACAAATTTTGTGCATCAAGTTGGTTAAATACTGAGATAAATATCGTCCTCATACTTTTATTTGTAGTGTATTGAATTACGCTGTTAGCAACCCACGAACCTAAGTGTACAATGTAATGATGATTTGTGAACAGTAGATTGGAAGGAACGTGAAGGAAACAGTACTGGGCTAATTTTAGTTACGATACAGACACTTGTCTGGAAGGCCTGCTAAAAAAACTTTTTTTATATAAGTAAATGTCCTGGTAACAAAATAGTGTGCGAGGAAAACGTCGAGGCCCAATTCGAGGAACCAATCAAGTATTTGCCTGGAACGACTGAGAAAAAGCATGAATTCCAGCAGCCCATATAGACACACTCGGGCCGAATTTTCTAGCCACGATCTTCCGCTGCTGTTGATTCTAACGCGACTTTACATGAAATGTTTTCATAACTCAAACATAGACGTTCTGCTTCTATCATCCATCCAAAGGCACTGAATTACAAACAGCCAATCTATTTATTTCTACTGTAATCAACAAATTAACAAGTCGGTCCCAGTGGCCGCGCGGTCTAAGGCGTAGGTCTGGGGCCGCTCGCCTGCTGAGATTGTGGGTTCGAATATAGGTGTGGGCGTGGATGTTTGTCTGTTGTGAGTGTTGTGTGTTGACAGTTAGAGGTCTCTGGGTGGGGCTGATCACTCGTCCAGAGGAGTCCTACCGAGTGTGGTGCACCCAATGAGTGTGAGCCCGAAGCCCCGTAACGGGAGGCAATATCCCGGAATCGGGTCCAAGTGCCACAGGAAATATAACCGTCAACAGTAATTAGTTCCATTACTGTCTTACTGTAAAGGTGTTTCACGTTTACATGTCATCAGTACGCCTACCATAAGACAGAGAGTTTATTTAAGATAAATTTCCTATCGAGAAGAAAGGCCTCTTGCAAGATAATGTGAAGAAGGTGTAAGTTTATATGCATTTAATGTGATATCGCACGACAGCATCAAAATTACGACTATCTAGGAAATAGGCCTAAAGGCGTATAGTTCGGTAGACATGGTACAAACGTCCCGAGCGACACAGATGTCTTCGTTGAAGATATCAAAAACACAAACATCTTAGAAGTTATGTCGTTAAATTTGTGTGTTAGTGATTGAAGGACGCAAAGCTCATTAAGCCTTATGATGCTTTCACACTACTCTGGGAAGACATTTAGGCAAATTTTTAGTCCAGTCACGTGTTTCTCGTTAATTAAAAGATGCTAAGAACTACACGTGCACAATGGTGGAAAGTGTGCAGGGAAATTAAAAATACACCACGATAGCAATTTTTATTATCTATGCTTTGTAAACTCCCGACGGGAGATTTCACTCCGATGGATCCATTCCAGCCCTCTCAAAATCTGCATTTGAAGCTAAAATTCCTGCAGCTTATAAAAACAAACATAGAAATGTAAGGGGACTTATGTACACATTATTCGAAACAATAGGCCTTACCGAAAATCCTCTAGTGGTTAAAAATCGCTCTAATGGCATTTCTTGTTTCCCCATTTAGGGATGCTAATCCTCACTTCGCTTCCCGTAACCAGCGTCCCCCAGTCACGTATTTTGTATAAACATTATAAACCGAAGCAAGCCGACTAATGCCACGTAAACTTTATGCTCGATGTTTGAATCGGTCATTTTCAAACGGCAAAGGCAGTAAGACCGCATAGCAACAGAAACGGATCGACAATGGAATCCGATAACGGTTAGAACGCTAGATGGGAGGTTTCCGGAATGTACACGTACAGCATTAAAGAATGTATACCATTTTGTGTCTAATAAACCAGGAGCGAGAATTGTGGGAACAATTTGAAAAGTTAAAACTTCAGACACAAAATGATGGTACTGTTATTTTAGGATGTTCAGCTTTATTCAGTATTCCTTCTGACAAAATACTCTTGCTTTATCTACTGCCACAGTTGCGCCTGACACATCATACCCCGTGTTCTAGAAACACGTACCTACGTTAGGTCACATGCCATGTCCTGCAAGAACGACTGCACTGATGCCTAAGGAACAAAGTTGGTGTATAGGGTGATGCTAAAGAACTGTACATTCGAAAGGTATACGGTTCGAATCTCGCCCGGCACCAGCCATCCTGACTGACGGTTCTCGTCTGTTCCTCAGACCGCCAGGCAATTTCCGAATATCTCAATTAGGCCACGACCGCTACCCTACAGTCCTATCCAACCAGGCATTCACAAAACGTCACTTGGTCGACACTTTTATAAGGTGTCCCATAATGTGGAATACAGCGTCGTTAAAGAAACGACACAAGAAAGTACACCGACAAGACGGAAAGAAGTCCCGTGGACGGTAGGGAAGACAACTTCAGAAGATCAACTCGCATATGTCAACCAATACACGACGCCCATGTCGCCAGGGAAGGCTATAACGAGGTCAACTCTACAAATATTCCCATAGACAGTGGTTCCCAAAGTGTGCGCAAAGAATCCCACGCGATCTGCAATCAGTTCCCAGGGAATCTATGGATATACTTCTGTAATGGCTACTTTCAAGTTAACATACATGTTAATTAAAGGAATAATGTTTGGTTAAAAATAATCAAGGAACTCTGATTGGCGATATGTTTATTTCGTGTGACAGAATATTTAATTAAGAAACTTTCTGTACCCACGAAGCGAGCGACAGGCAATTCTATTAAGGTGGAATAAAATGATGTATTTTTGAATATGCTACTGGTATGTACTAGCACTATCAAAAATAATTTGAGATAAAAAGTGTTAATATTAGATACCTATCATCTGAATATGCTATATTTACGTCAGCAAGGATGTGAGGGTCGGTGTTATTTTTCGAAGCCAAAAGAGGTCCGCTAACCAAAACATTTTTGGGAGCATTGTTATAGGAAAAATGGCTAGAAGATAGGAGTGGAATATAGGGTAGAAAACTTGGGGGATACGGGGGAAGTCGAGGAAGTACTCGTAGAACTGGAGAATGGTCTCAATAGCAGCGATTGGCTGACTGGAAGCCTACATAGCAGCGATATAGCCGGAAAACTTTCTTCGATGTGGGACTAACACTTGAGATGTGTGTCGCTAAATAACCTTATCAAAATTGTCCTTCTTTCCTCAGGTTGAGCAATATGCTAAGATTTTGGAAGATGTCTCACATCATTATTAGCAAAGTGACGTAATTATCCGAATTCTTAATCACAGACCTGTGGCACTGTACAGGAAACAGCGAAACGAAACCATCTCTGCAAGCCAGAGATGGCAAGTTAGAAACGAATGGATCATTTTGAACACTAATATGGAAAACTGACAGTCACAAAAAAGGGTTGCACATTCTTGATAAACTATACCTAGAACATTAAATTTATTACATACAGAAAATCATTTCCTGTACCGATATTAAAAATACTCCCATCTCCAAATTAAACACGAACATGGGATTCTGCTTCACCCAAAAACGAACGGAATAAATCTAAACTGAGTAGACTCCCCTAAGGAAATTACATGGCTACAATAAAACCACCCACGTAAGCATACTACAATTTAATAAATCTTGCTCTCTCTTTCTCCGGCTCCCTTTCCACCTCCGTCTTTTGAAAACACTGTGTTTTTTTAAAAGTGCGTGACAAAATGAACAACGTGTATTCCTCTAGTAAGTATCCAAATGGCATTATATGTATATATACATATATATACACACATATAATGCCATTTAACATAAATGACATTTGACTACTCACAGCAGTTTACAAAAATGTCCGTGATTTCATTCCATCAACTTCTGGTCTAATAACACTAGCGTTTTAAAGCCATCCAGTATTCGCCACAAACTAATTACAAATTCCACAGTTAAGAAACCATTCTGAAGAATACATCTCAGTTTACATTCGGTTAAAACGTAACAGGCCTGTTCTCAGGCATTGCATTTCAATACGAAATTAATATTTGGTTAGGGGGGAACATTATATTGTGACGGCTGGTCTTGGACAGCCAGGAACATCTCCATGGCAGGAATTCCATTAGCATTAATTGTCCATATTACCAACAGCCTCCCTTTCACCCCGTCAACAGAGACGGCAGAACAAAACACAGGCGTTACAGTGTTCGTCTGATATATCGAAACCCTACTGCCTAATCCACAAGCCTTCAAATAGCAGAGCGTAAAGATCTACTGATTTTGTGCGAAGGACATCACTGTAACTAACCTGTTTCTGCAGTGAACACTTCTCCCGAACGTCGTCGTAAGAGTGGGTACAAATAGCGCTTCCTATTCGTGATTGGCTCAACCATCGTCTACGCGTAGCGTACTTGTCTGGGACAGAGCCTCAAATTGCTCAGTGACTGTTCTCATACACTAATCGTCCTGTGAATCGACGATACGTTTTTAATAAACGTAAATAAATACACAATCATGAACAATGAAGAAGGACTAGACTGTTTTTCCAATACCAATGTATCTACTAAAAGACAAAGAAACAGGTGCCAGAGCGTTTCAACATTCCAGACGTTCAACTTCCACCGAAACAGTTTGGCCCTCTCTGTATTTAGGGGATATGTGGCGATGCATTTGATTTAGGCATTGTGCTACAAACCGGAAAATAGCGGATTCGATTCCTGAAGGGGACAAAGACATATTTTATTGACTTAATCTTTCCGGCCGCACTGTCGCACTGGGGTCGACTCAGCCTATAGCAGAAATGAGTACTATAGGTAATCTCTGGGGGGGGAGGGGGGTAAAGGCGGCCGGTGTGCATGGCTGACAACCTCGCCACCTTCATGATTGTTTAGGAATTCTGGGAGCCTCAACCTCCTGAAGCTCTAACAGCTTGTCTGGGCGTGTAAAGTGATGGCTTGAATGTGTATTTGGGAATTATGGCCTGTTTTCTTCCTGATAGTTCAATACATTGTTATTTTCTACAAGATTCCTTTTAACGCCCTGTACTATGTGGACACCAGCTCTGACACCTGCCTCTTTGGGTGACATAAGCTACTTACACACGAGGGCACGCGGCGCGCATGCTCACACACCAAGTAGGCTAGTTAAGGAGGAATGGATCTCCCCGGAACAGCATATTTGAGTGCCCACTTTCGGGGCCCGAAACGGTAGGGAATTTGTTGAGTTTCTGAGTGAATATTGTCGTAAACGACTCTGCTTCATGGAGCTAGGTATTTTGGCAAACAGACTGAAGCATGAAGGAATAAGTGACAATAATTCTCTTTGGCGTATCTTGTCAATTTGCGAATCTTGCATTTTGAAAGAGGATGTCTGGTAGTAGCAGCTTCAAACCACATATAATAGATAGACGAGGCACTCTTTGGCTGACGACAGACTCGATCTCTCTAGAATATGTAATGAGATTGACGTCCTCAGAATGGTTCCGTCAGTTCCTAAAGCACTCGACTGACAGACTTTTTTGTTGTTATGACGGGCGTTGTTACAGTTTGTCTGAAAAACCTGGAGGTACTGTCGAGCGAGTAGCTCATTTCACAGATCGGCATGTTGCTTGACAACTGCTATCACTGCATCAGTACAGAGGAATTATTTATGTATATGTTAATTCACAGATTTCTCACGCTGGTAAATTAAAAGTGTATTCTTTCCTGCCTGGCATTTTGCCCTACTTGTTTAACTGTGGTACACCATAAGATATTTTGAAATCTAAAAATTAATTATGCGGACAGGCGTGTAAGATCAAATCAACCGATATATTTTATCTCAGAGTCAAAAACAGTTGAAATTTTATGGGGGGTTATTATCATACTGGTTTATCGTCAATATTCAAGGTAGTGTTATTTTCATTACCACATACTTCAGGTGTCACACTTGACGGTCACACTACTATGACTTGTTAGGCAGCTGTTGCTGGGATGTGGCTTCACATACTGGTAGCAAGTAGGGGTACTAGCTCTTGCGAGGAAAGTGCTTTTCCGAAGTTTTGGTAGAGATTCAGCGAATCATATGGCGTCACGCTCCGGAAGACAAAAAGAAACAAAACAAAAACGCTGATTTTATTTCTTACTTTCTCCATGGAGCAGAGTCTTTCTTGAGGAAGGTAAAAAGTAAAGTGTACCCTTGTACAGGCACTGAGGCTCTGTACAGGCCGTACGGCCCATATGGCGAGGAGAGGTATAGCTCTACTCTTTCTTGACCACGGCAATAAAAGGGGTGAGGGGTTAGCGTCACGCCCTGGCCGCTCTTTTACCCCGGGGGAAAGATCCGGTACCCATTGTACAGGAGGCTGGGTGGTACCCAAGGCCAGTCTGGATAGGTGCGGGAAATCTCGCCCCCACTGGGATTTGATCCCCGGAATGTCCAGCCCGTAGCCAGTCGCTATACCGCCGACTACGCTACCCTGCTCACTCTTCTTGAGAAGCTAACAGGTTTTCAACAAGTCAAAAAATTCCCCGCATTTTATGAAACCCGACGTTTCATTACCGCCTATACAAAAGATCACACCTGTCCCTATCCCGAGATAGATCAGTCCAGTCCAAGTCCCCTCATTCCACTTCCTGAAGATCCATCTTAATATTATCCTCCCATCTAAGCCTGGGTCTCTCAAATGGTCTCTTTTCTTCACATTTCTCCACCAAAACCCTGTATATGCCTCTCCTCTCATCCATACGTGCTACATATCCCGCCCATCTCATTCTTCTCGATTTTATCGCCCGAATAGTATTTGTTGAGCAGTACACATCATTAAGCTCTTCATTACGTACTTTTCTCCACCCCATATTACCTTGTCCCACTTAGGCCCGAATATTCTCCTGAACACCCTACTCTCAAACACCATTAGCCTCCGTTCCTCCCTCAGTGTCAGCAACCATGTTTCACACCCATACAAAACAACAGGCAATATTACAGTTCTGTATATCTTAATCTTTATATTTTTGTATACCAAACAGGATGTAGCATTAGTCATAAAAATTCAAAATAGTGACTGAAGCATTGGAGCAGCCTACTGTTCCCTTCTTCGTGGTCAGTCAGTGAAACTCTTCATGGATTGTTCGGCTCCGAAGATGGAGAAGCCGAATCGCTACAAAATGCTAGTCAATATTTACTAACCGACACGGCGTAACACCCCATAACACATGAATCTTCGATAGTTAACTTGATGGTAACTGCAATCTTAATTGTATTCATCACGGCAGAGAGCTGGTTTGGTAATTGTGATGATAGGCGACGAACAGGGAAGAGATCTGTCAGTTGTCCGTTATGGGTCTTATGTGAGGAAGCGTGTACATAAAACACACAATGCTAATCAACAGCACTTTCGGTGTGCACATCAACATTTCAACAACTTTAAATTCTCTGTGTTCTCTCAGCAGGTGTATTTATAAATGCGAATTTTTCCAAACTCAAATTTGAACACAGCCAAATTCCTATTCATAGTCCCCACACGCACTGGTATCACAAACGATTTTAGGAACTGCATAACAGATGTCCGCTGCTAGGGGAAACAGCGATGGAGGAGAAATACAACCTGGTCCATTAATTAGTCAGCGAAGCGAGCAAAGAGAATTAGAGAACAACACAGAATAACGGAGTACAGGTAGAACAAACAAAGAAGGAGTGGGGTGTTAGACGGGACGAGGAGGGGAAAGACGTGAAGGCGGCTTTTTGCGGATCTCGTATCTCCGTACCTAGATTTGCCCTTCTACATATACACTCCTCGTGTAGAGTTTGCAAAGCCCCTCAAGTTCTGACTAATTAACCCTTTGTTGGATGCTTCTGCTGATGCTACTAGCTCATTTATAAAGTTCGATGAGTAGAAATACACAGTAAATAATACAGCAAAACTAGATTTAATATGAACGTTTTATGGAAATGTGACGTTATGTCTACTGGCATTTATCGACAGTTCGAAGGATGCATTTACTTTCAGTGTCAGGACAGTCCAAGAATGTCCCTTGGACATGCCTTCATCTTCAGCCTCAAGCATTCTCCTTGGACTTGGAGAGATCCTGAAGATGACAACATTAAAGCATTTGAAAATTCGAAGACTATTTAGCAGTCCAAACGGCGTAATATCCCTGAAGATTTGAATCGTCGGCAACGCCGCTTTAGCAATTTCATACCTCGCAAATTACACCTGACCTTAGGAATCTATTCATTCTTTGTACCCTGACAGGTAGGGCCGTCTTATTTTATTTTGTGTTAATGCAACGACGAATCGCTGAAACAAAATTATCGTTTTGAATTAAAAAAGCTGAAATATTTTCTTTTTTGGTTTAGTTTTCATAGCGTAAAACGTATAAGGGAATGATGTAAGATCAGCATTCCTTGCATTGCTTGAAGAAATTTCATGAGAAAGTAGGTGAAACTGCACACATAACACCCGATTCTAAAATCAAATATCAAAGACATTTTAGTAACTAAAGAAACACAGATTGCTGTATGTCTTTATCCAGTAACTGCGTCATAACTGCAGCGTCGCAGACTGCTTGAACATTAAAAACAATGGGTATTTATGGGCTTCAGGTGATTACCAGAATGAACAGCGACAGTATCAATAAGTTCGTCATGGAAATGTGTCTACTGGTTGACAGTAGCTGAATTCTTAACTGTCTGGTACAAGAAATGTGTTTCTAAAAAGTTGCGCTGGATACGATTTTCTTTGAGGATTTATGTTTTCTCCTCTCAGTATCGTGGGTCGGGTAGCTCAGTCGGTATAGCGACTGAGCTACGGGCTGGACGGTCCGGGATCGAATCCCGGTGGAGATGAGATTTTCCGTCCGTCCCGACCGGCCCTGGGGCCCACCCAGCCTCCTGTAAAATGGGTACCGGGTCTCTCCCGGGGGTAAAGTGCGGCCGAGGCGTGCTGTTGACCACTCACCCCCTTTTAGTGCCGCGGTCATGGAAGAGTACCCACCGTCTGGGCCACACCGGGCCTGTAACGGGATCACTTTGCCTTTTACCTGTCAGTATCATTCCACTAGTGCTCTATACTTGACCTCATCCAAACATTACTCTTATCGAAAGCACAAGTGGGCGAAACCTACTATATCGGGGAGACAAGAAAAACCACGTATTTTTACACTTTGTGTCTTCAAGTGTTACAAAATTTTCAAGTCTCTTTCTGCGATATTCTTGTTCATTCCTTCGGGTTTTCAAGAACTGATATTCTAAAGCAGGTGAATTCGAATTAATTGCCCTCAAATTGATGTCACTCTTAGAAAGAACGAGTGGAGTTCCTACATCGAGACATATGAAGCCGAACAGCTTTTTGTGATGCACTGTCTCTGAAGACTGCTACTCTTACGCGCTTGTCTCCCAAAACTTAGGCAAAGAACACAACTAAGAGAAAGAGTACGGGCCAATATAAGACGTTTGCCATCGGCGGCTTAATTAAGTTGTTAGCGTGTTTCAACGCTTATTACTTAGTGAACTTAGGGTTGGACCAAAGCTCTTGCACTCCCAGGAGAGGTAAACTGCGTCATCACAGAACCAGTCTCTGGTCCGACAACAATAAAACCCGAATGGGCAGAAGGTTACTGCGAGGGAGGGGGGGGACGAAGTTATTGGATTACGATTAGGTTGATGCCGCGGAGAAAATGCTCTTGTGGTTAAGACATCGGGTCCCGGCTAGCCTTCAGTTGCAGGGGTCGGAAGATGTTTCTAACTTAGAGCCGAAAGTAACGGACCGAAATCTGGGAGGCAATGACTTCTGTTTCTAAGGAAGAGGGATATTTCCACAGTTACAGCAAGTTTCTACGTTATCTCTAACTTTCTGATTACTGTTCTGTGCAGGACACACGGCGTGGAAGCAACATGGGCAACAGGGAAGGCGGAAATGACATCTCTCAGAAATGTGCCCCGATGTTTAAATATTACACAATTAGAAACACAAGGAATAGAAAAGTCGTAGTCGTCGTCATCATCATCATCATCAACAACAACAACAACATCGTCATCCAGCAGTATGGCAGTTGACATGCTTCTGCTCCATTAGCACTACACTATCCTCAAATATCTTCTTTATAATTTCGATTTATAATTTGTAATAATTTTATGCTTCGTATTTATTTTTATTCCGTTTGCAGTGCGAAATTCTCTCCCGTGTGTCTTCGGTTTTAATTCTTTATCACATTTTTATCTCACAATAAAGCTATGTAAACAGTCTCATGTAAGTTATAAAACCAAAAATAAAATAATTACCGGTAATGTCATGTTGGTGGGACAGAAAATCATTTTGTTCATAAACAAATGCAAAGTACCACCTAATGGAAGACGATTCACAGGGGTTACAGATGATGCCATAGGTGCTCTGAATGCAATCGTCTGAAATTATTCCGCAGCGCAATATAATTTTGAAACTAAAACAATTAAGTGCCCTAGGTTTTATCATAATAAAGGCATCTAACCGTATCAGAGAACTTACACAATCAAAGCGTAATAAATTCTGCCTTTGATGGACATAAGATGGACCGAATAACATAGTGGGTATAATGAATCGCTACGGGCTGGATGGTCCTGGGATCGAATCCCAGTGAAGCCGAAATTTTCCACACTCGTCTAGACCAGCCGTGGGGTGCACCCAGCCTCCTGTTCTGTGGGTAACAGGTCCCTTTCCCGGGAGTAAAGCGGCTGGGGCATGGTGTCGACCGCCGACCCCCCATCTAGCGCCAAGGATAAAGAAGGAGGTATAGCTATACCTATTCTCCACCTCTATGTCTTCGTGGCCTCTTCTATGGAGATCTTTCATGCACATACGGGATTAATTTGCGTCTAATCGCACGCATTGTTAAGTAAACTGAATTCGCTTAAAAGAAGAGCGTTAGTAATTCTGTACACAATATTAGGCCTAAGCACTATAATTTTTCCCAGTATGGATTCTGAATCTCTTTCTACGAAGCGCATTTCTGGGAACTTTACAGCACGACGCCACTGCGTTCTCCTTGCTCACCACGTGACCGGGAGAGGTCAACCACAACTCGAACAGTTCCCACGGACCGTCTTCTTAACGAGCAAATCCCCCTCTGCCGACGACCTGCCGCCAAATCCGCAGCTTCAGGGCTGGAGCTCGTTATCTGTGCATGGGTTCCAAGGAGAATCTCTCGACGTGGAAACAGCAAGACGATTGGGATATCTTGAACATATACGTATGTTACATATACACTTGCGCGAATATATTACCTTTCGTTTGCAAATCACCATGTTTCCTCCTACTGCGATGTTCTGTGGTACATCTTCTGCATTTAGAAAGAGCAGCCATACGATAAACACAAGAGCGCTCGATTCAATCATTCCTGGTCTTTGTCTTCGTCGCCATAATCATGATTATCTTTGCGATTACCATCACCATCATGTCCATGTCACCTAACAGACATATTCTACAGGTCGTACTTCACAGGCCTAGATTCTAACATTAAACGACACATCAGTTTGTGTTTAATGTATGATAATTCATAAACGTCACCGAGATAACCTATCTATCAAACCAGATGACGTCACATCCAACAAAACGGTAATGTTCACTGTCGTTTCCACGAGACTTTCAAACCTCACATTTCAATATATTGCCAATGAAAACAGCCAATTCCATATTTTTTTAATTCACTCGAACATCTTGCCATGAAAGACATCCACACCACTACGTAACACAAATAGACTGTCCACTACACAAATAGACTGTCCAATACACAAACAGACTGTCCACTACACAAATAGACTGTCCAATACACAAATAGACTGTCCACTAAACAAATAGACTGTCCATTACACAAATAGACTGTCCAATACACAAATAGACTGTCCACTACACAAATAGACTGTCCACTACACACTATTACATGGCACTTTACAAAGCTGACCGGCAGGTTGGGCTGTCCACTGTCCCTTGTCCAACAGCACAAACAAGTGGATCCCTTGAGCACAGTCATTTGTATGTTACGTCACCATTACAGCAACAGTAAAACTATTACAAATGAGGATAATAGTTAATATTTTATACCTTTTATTGTCTGTTCGTCAAGAACTGTCACCTTGTAACTCGACGACATTCTTCACAAAACCTTAGCAAGTCTGCATGTTCCTGCAAGCGCCATACTATTTTCACATGGACATAAAACACGCTGTGGGTAATATTACTTTCAGGGCAGACTGACGTGCGTTATCCTCCGTAAATATCTATGTACATTAGGCAGTATCTATTCGCATTGTTCGAAACGTTTGCGACTTTACATCACAATCGTCATCATTATAATCATCATACAGCTTACAGAGTTTTAGTCCTCGTGACCTGTACTTGGGACTTTTTACCAAAAATATCCAAAATTCTTCGGTTAAAAATTAATATAAATGTCATTATCCTCTTTATATTTTACTTCCCCTCTAGTCCTTAAATCTCAATATAGCCGGTGAGGGCGCGAGTTACTTTCGTTTTAAATACAAATGCCTACAACTGCGCAGGACAACGTTGACCCTAGCGGCCGTAAACTCACCACCATCAGTGACTGTGACAATAAATACGCAACACTCACAACAGGGATGGACATAGGCAACATGCACAGCAGTTCATAAAGGCGTGTTGCTCTAGTCACGAATAAGTCTCGTGACGCCCACAACCCAACCCGCCCTAGCTTCTCACTGTACGAACTGGTAACTCAGCCTGTCACTAACTTGTTCCACAACACACTTAAGGATGAGACAGGATTATCGGTTTCCGATCACCAAGCAGCATTCATAGTAACGGATACGATCAGTAGCACGTCACCTGAATCCAATTTCCGGCAATTGCCTGTCCCCTTCAAAACCATATCCTACGACTTTCATCTAAAGGAAGTTTCTTTCATACGGACTCAACAAGCAGAATCTTTGTGATGGCTGATTGAATTACGTTGTCTTACGCCAAAATACTGAAGAAATATAAACGGGTCACTTCCTTTCATCGAATATGTATGTACAGATAATGCAGCGTGGCACAGTTCCGTGTATTTAGAATTCAAACACTGAACGAATCAACAAACAAAATACAACGTAATCCCTAATGATGTTCATTACACCACAATTCCGACACGTTACGGCCCTCGAGCATCCATTTTTAAGGATTCATAACAATTATGGTCAGAAGCGCGCATAAAATAGCGGAAAAGGTGGACAATTATTGAGAAAATTGGATGTAAAATGTCCAATATCTAATTAATATTTTCTTTACCAAGGTTCAATATTTAAAACACGCACTACGCGCGCGCGCGCACGCCCACGCACACACACACACACACACACACACACACACATATATATACACAAATTCAATAACTTTGGCTAAAATTGTACTATTGTTTTTGCGTGTTTAGAGGTATTTAACATAACACTGGTTAAAACCGATAAGAAAAAATGAATGGAAATTCACGTTGAAGAGTCTGCGTGCAAACATCTATTTGTCATAAATTATTAAAGAATATAGGCTGGTGCGGTATATAACGGGATGAAGAAAGTAGTACCGCGCTGTGTCAATAGGAGGTAAGAGTAACGAACAGTCAGAGCTGAGACATGGTGTCTTGAGTGAAGCAGGCCATTTTTCTTAGATGCGGTGTATTTTGTTGGTTGATTTAATAAATGTATCTACAGAAAATGACAAATATTATGGAAAAAGTGTAAGTAGGTTGGCCTACGGGACCTCAAGGGAAGCCAAAGAAATGCACGAAGATTACATTGAAACCAAAATTCGAGATTTTCAAAAAGTGAGAAGGGTTTGGCTCACCTTACGGTGCGAGGAAGTTCAGACACGTCGAGATTCCAAAAAAAGAGATTTCCACGACCAACTACATCTATTAACCGTTTAAAGCCCAAAGGCACAAACACGTACCAGTTTTTGCAACAATAAAAATTTCTGAATTTTGGCACATATTACATGCTTGTGATTTAAACGATGCTACAATAAATATCGAATATTTCACTGTCCATGATTAACCCCTTTGAACGTTATAATGAAGACGCAGCACGTTATCTGAGTTGGAATTTCAGTTGATACACGTAAGAATTTACATGGAAAATCGGTTTCCAACGGGTTAAAAGAATTCACTGCTCCATGGTATGTGTAGTTCTTTGCCAATTCGTCTAGTTCAGTGGTTCCAAAAGTGTGGTTCAGGGATCGCAAAGGATCGACGATCAGTTACCCGAGGATCCGTTGATACATTTCTGTAATGGCTACTTTGAAATTTACTCACTTTTAATTAAAGTAATGATGTTGTGTTAAAAATAATAGCAGGACGGCTTTAACTGACGTTGTATTTATTTCGTATTAGCGCTAAAACTACTAATTAAGAAAACTACTGTACCCACGCAGCGAGTGACAATTATTTCAATCAAGTTAAAATTATACAATGTATTGTTACGTACGGTTCTGGTACGCATTCGTAGCCGTACGTAATAAATTTGGAGATAAAAACTTTTAATTTCTGTTATCTACCATTCGATCACTCTACAGTTACGTCAGCAAGGATGCGAGGATCCGTGGTTATTTTTCGAAACCAAAAGCGGTCCCTGAGCAAGCAAGTTTGGGAAAAACTGGTCTAGTTCATTAACGCTGAAGACCACTTTTAGATGACAAAATGCGTTATGTGTGATTAACAGATAGATAACAAATAGAAAATTGTACCTTAATTAAGAGTTGCTCATACACATGACACTGCATTCTGACATGAAACACTCTTCCACTGCACGAGAATGTGGCCGCAAAAATACAATACTGACTAAACACTTAGCGAACTTACTTTTAAATAAATTACCAAACTAAATAATAATAAGCAATCCTTGTACAGGCCTGGACAGGCCCTGAGGGTTCCAGGAGGCTGAGACTCCCAGATTTCAAGACAGTCGGCACATGAGGGTGGTAAGGTTGTAAGTCCAACGCACCGGCCGCCTTTACCCCTCAGAAAATATTCTTGGTACTCATTTCTGTTAGCTGCTGAGTACCCGCGACCATCCGGCCTGTAGTGCAGGAATTCAACAAACTGCTCCACTGTACCATAATAATAATAATAATAATAATAACAACAGAGAAGTTACAGCAAATAGGCCAGGTATAATAATTAAAAACAAAAAAGAGAAAACATGCACACTGATAGATGTGGCAATACCCGCAAACAGAAATGTTGTGCAAAAGGAAGCGGAAAAGAAGTTAAAATACCAGAGTTTGTTTATAGAGATACAACGAATGTGGAACCTCAAATGTACGATTGTACCAGTAATAATTGGAGCCACTGGAATAGTAACGAGAAGCTTAAAGAAAAATTTGGAAACTGTGCCAGCAAAACACTC
>Ga0123352_10009325_pt1 | contig 15339 bp, 9 predicted proteins | sample TergutLab28metaG_FD_89700 | JGI IMG/M metagenome (GOLD analysis project Ga0123352, IMG submission 89700) | Labiotermes labralis P1 segment gut microbial communities from Petit-Saut dam, French Guiana - Lab288 P1 | ecosystem: Host-associated > Arthropoda: Insects > Digestive system > Gut ... | reverse complement strand
GAGGAGCTAAACGATTTGTACTCCTCACCCAATATTGTGCGGGTGATAAAATCGAGAAGAATGAGATGGGCTGGGCATGTGGCGCGTATGGGTGAGGAGAGGGGGGTGTATAGGGTCTTGGTGTGGAAACCGGAGGGAAGGAGACCACTGGGGAGACCTAGACGTAGATGGGTGGATAATATTAGGATGGATCCCCAGGAGGTGGGGTGTGGGTATATGGACTGGATTGGGCTGGCCCAGGATAGAGGCAGGTGGCGGACGCTTGTGAGTGCGGTAACGAACCTTCGGTTCCGTGAAATGCGGGTAATTTCTTGACTAGCTACAAACCAGTTAACTTCTCAAGAAGGACTCTGCACGATGGAGTAGGTAAGTAAGTAAACTTATTTGTGTACGCCACTACACGCAGTCAAAACTGCGCAACACAATAAAGTACAAGGGACAGTGCTTATTTATTTTTCTGTCTTGTAACGGAAGTTGGCATTTCTTTAATTTATCGACATTAGAGTTTATCAAGATACGTTCAAAACTGATATTTTAATTTTTTCTAATGTTTTTCATCCCAAAGTGTTTAGCACGTATATAAATATACAATGATGTGTCAGTCAAACACAACGAAACTTTATTATGTTTATTATTGTACTAGGGCAACATGTTTCGATTCTTACAGAATCATCTTCAGGCCAGTAAGGATCTATTTTCTTAGAAGGGCCTGAAGTGATTGTATTAGGATCGAAACATGTTGCCCTAGTACAATAATAAACATAATAAAGTTTAGTTGTGTTTGACTGATACTTCATTGTATATTTAAATCTGATATTTTAAAATTATGCATTTGAATGTGGTCATATATAATCTTTTCTTGTGTCATACAAACCTGTTAATAATTGAAGACACAGGGTTGTGTGAGAATATCTATTAGTGACTGTTCGAAATACACACAAGATGTTCATTCAACAACAACAACAACAATTCTTAGGTATTAGTTGGAAAAAAAAACCTATATTTTCAAAACTGGTGCTCATTATCAGCTGTGTTTTTTCCGAATAAAATTCTACCAAAGTTTAAGAAACTTTAATTACTAATTACTGCCGCTATCAGCATCTGCATACAGTATGCTCTACAATACAATTAAAATCATAAAAGAACGGACAATGACATGAGATATGCAGTGCATATGGGAGATGAATATAAAGCTCGGGTCGGAAGGCCTGACGGAACAGACCAATTCGAAAATATGGGAATAAATGAGGATAATATTAAAATGGATCCCGGATACGTAAAGTAGGAGGGCATGGAATCGACTTATCTGGCTGAGGATGTGGACCAAAGGAAGACTTGCTATCACGGCAATGAACACTAGTTCCATAGAAGAAACAGTACTTCTCGCCTAGTTGAGCGGCCATTAGTTTCGCATAAACTGTAATCCACGTGAAATAATGTGGAATGCCATCCTGATCCAACAAGGTCATTTTATTGATATATTCTTAGCTCAACATTTTTCGGGTACATACGCCCATCATCAAGAGCATTAGATGGTGCCATGCGGCACCATCCGCACCGCAAGCATGAACTACGCAGCGGCTCTCAAGGCCACCACCCATCCAAAAACTCGGTGCAGAAAACCATACGCTGCAACTCAACATATAATGCTCCTGATGATGGGCGTATGTGCCCGAGATATGTCGAGCTAAGAATACATAAAAAAATTACCTTGTTGCATCAAGTTGGCATTCCATTTTATTTCATGAGGAAGATGCACGGTCAAACAACCCTAATGTAATCCACGTATTTAGCTAATTAGGTAGTTGCACAGACAGTACCATATATTATATTTCTGATTGCTAAGATTACTGATCTGGCTTGGGAATTCTGAGTGATGTGGTATAACTGAAGCCTAAAAAAGGCGCATGTGGACAACATCAATGTCGAAACCCGAAACTATATTTATGAACACAGTCATTACGTCACAGTAGTCTAAATTCTCTGCTTCTTCAACATTATGAACAACTGAAGATTTCTTTAGAAATAAATAATATATTTTTATTGTTAGAATCACACAACACATGAAAACACCCTCCATGTAAAACTAGAATTTTTTTTACTGTTAAAGCGCTTGACATATGCAGTAACCAGTCTGTCTTAAGGATCTGTAAGTTCGAATAAAATGAAATAAAGCAAAATAAAAGCCCTTTCAATCACGACCCTGAGGGTATGTGGTTTTCTATAATGCATTTTTTTTATTTAAAGGACGATTCTCGGCAGAAAGTTCGTTGCATAAAAGAAGGAATTATCATCAACACACAACGCTTTTTTGTGCTCCGGAGTAAAGTCTACATTTCAAATCAAAATAAAATCTTTCATAAAACTCGTTGTCTCATTGAAAACTTCAGTTATTTATATTGGAATAGCTAAGAGGGCAGAATGTTGCTTTCTATTTACAATCAATTTTTATGTCCTTGACTACCTTCTTACAGATGCAAGATTGTTCCACTGGGAGCTTAAAAACGTCACAAGAAGTCCGCCGGCTAAATGTCAGTAACCTGCACCACTCTCAAGGAACAACAGAAAAGGCACTTTTTACGCCCGCCAACATAACGGAAATTTTGTATGCATAGGTGATGCACACAGAGCGGTACTTTTTAATGGCTGTCTGAGAATATGTCTGAATTTTAATTATCTTGTTATTTAATCTTTTGAAAGGAAGCGCGAGGAGTGAAGCGTATGTAAATTGCTTATACGATATTAAATTTGATCATAAATCATACCTTCCCGACAAGCGAGCAAATGAGTCCTATGAATAAAAACATGGTGTTTGAGTACACGATAGTACGACTGTTTGCATTTTTATTCTACCTGCTTGTGTACAAGGTTATAACCTGCTATTTCAACTTCGTTACTCAAATCACTGGAATTTGTGGACACTGCGGAATATTAGAAATTTTCAAAGATTTCCAAGTAGCTAAATTTAATACATTATAGGAATATAATATTGTACACGGCCCATTGTACAAAGAATTTTCGATATGAGGAACGTTTATTAATTTGGCCCAAATCCATCTTTAGGTGGTTGTCTTTTTACGTACAAAGAAGTCAGAACGATATTTTCTTTAATTCGTGCCGATGGTTAGGCGTCCATTATTCAAAACTCCCCGAGCTCGATCCCAGCCGTCGTCATTAATATCAAAATAATCAAACATTAATAATAACACTCTTCTCAATATACTACGAATGATCTGAACGCGGAATAGAGATAACTTTAGGAAGGTCGTGCGTATCGCACAAACCTCAATATTAGAGCAATTAGATCAGCAACAGGGTATAAGCCATTCCAGTCTTGTTTTGTCTTCAGGGGCGTTGGTCTCTCCACGTTTCCTCTTGTCGACCTATGTTTCTTCTGCCGAACTTGGTAACGTGTGCAATGCTTATTCTTAATAATGCAGTTTACTTGCATCTGCAATCAACAAACTTACACTGACGTTGTGTTATTTCGTTTGTTTCGTGGTCGTCTATATCCTGCAAATGACCTCTTCGATGTTTAAATTCTTCTTTCACGCCGTTTTAGTAAACTCAAATTCCCCCACCCGTACAGGAGCGTTGGTAAGGACATTGTCATATAATTTAAACAGTGATTCCTTATTAACCCGTGTTAAATGTGCGTCGAGGTTTTCACATGCGTATTGAAACTTTGATAGCTTATGGTGTATACGTTATTTCCATAAGACACACTATCTCGCGCGCAGTTACTTTATTTTAGATTTTCGCTCCTTGTAATGGCCATCGATTCTATTGTAACAGTGAAAATGTTAAAATCGCGTTCCTTATAAAGTATATTTAATATATTATAAATTATATTTAGTATATAATACATAGCACATATAGAACAGATTTATTCGGAATTCATTCACAAAATTATTATGTCATTGATTGGAGAAGATCAGTTGGACTGATCGTGTGAGAAATGACGGATTACAAAGAGTCAAGGAGACGAATATCGTACAAACAATAAAAGGAAGGAAGGCTATCTCGATAGGAAGGGAAGATGAGGAAGAAGACATAAGCTACCAGATGGCCTTAATGAAAAGACAGAATACTGGAAATTGAAAGAGTAAGCACTAGATTTTGCTTCGTGGAGACCTCGCTTTGGAAGAGGCTATGGACCTTTCGCAAGACAAACAACAGAATGAATGTGGGCGTCCAAGTGTACACTTGCCCGATTCTCTTATTCATTTCTAACACGTTTTGTATTTCAAACTCTTCACTATCCGCTGCAAACTCCCTGTCTATATGCAAGTCCTGTAACATACTTATCCAGTGTCATTTAAGAACTTTGTCAGTCAATATTTGCCAGAGTCTGTTTCTACTGACTTTATCGAAGGCTTCATCATGATCCAGAAAATACTTTCGTTAACTTAAATTTCCTATTTTTAACAATTACCTGATCAATAATGACATGGAAACCGTAGAGGATCCCAAACCATATTCCGGGCCTTTTCTGGCATACAATCAAGACACAGCAACCATTCTTTTTGCGATTTTATTTGCACATACCTTGAAAACAGGCTTAAGCAGAATCATTCCCCTGTAGTTTTCAGAATTCTATCTTTCTTCTCGTAAACTGCAGCCATTAAACCAATATCACCCCACGTTGGAATACGTCCATATTTCCGGGACATAGAGATGATATTTAAGAAGTTTTTATCGATAACTTCTCGAAAGCGCATTTAAAAATTCCTAAACTCAGAACATCAGTTCCAGGCATTTCCTTGATTTTAAAGATTCTGATTACTTACAGCAATTCCTGCATTTTTATGAGATCTACGTTTTGATTACTGTTAGCTGTCATTTCATTTTCTTGTGTACCTTCACACAGTTGCTAATAGCATTCTAACCACGTCTCACCATTAACGGGAATCTACCGGAGTCGGTCTTTCTCATCTTTGTTTAGCCCCTTTAACACCTTCAATGTCTTCTCCTATCTTCCATGCAAGTCATGCTGTAAATGACTGATGTATTGTGCCCACCTCCTGATGTTCCCAACTCGTGTCTTGTAAAAGCACTTACTATTGCTCATTTTGCTCTATTCGCAGCCGTATTTTATTGAAATATTTCATATACGTTAGTTTTGTTTCACTAACTATGAAGGCTATATCGTCAATGCATATTTTCGGTCGTCCCTAATTGTTTCCTTACCGGCTTTTGAGTAGAGATTCAAGCGTCGCCTTCGACGCATTATGCATTATTTCTTCCCATTTTTCGTCTATATTACGTCAACTTAGTCGCTAAAGTATCTAAGTGCCAGATCTTGTTTCACACAGGCCTAAATATTTTGCACCATCTTCTTTAAATATTTCTTTACATTTACATAAATGTTAAAACGTGTACATACAGAACCGATTATTGCCACTACGTTCACAAAATCACAGCAGTAATACCGAACGCAATTCCGTTAGTTTCGATCAGACGTTACGAATGATGAATGCAGATTTGTCTCTGGAACACTGAGCTGTCACGTGATACAGTAATGACTAAGTGCTTGGAGAAGTGTTGCAGGGTTTCAAAAAATTAATGCTGCTTAGCTTAACCGTTTGGCGCCGGAATTATTATTTTTTTTTTTAATTTTAGCACACCTGTATATAAAATGTGAATAATACAGGAACCAAATATGTTAGAATTATGAAACAAACTGCATTATTAAGAGAAAAGAACGGAGAGTATATACCACGTTTAAAATATTCAGTACCTATATTTGTTGAATAAATATATAAAATGCAACGTTTATAGGTTAGCGGTGCGGTACGACCCTCATAGTGGTCGTTAGGCGTAAAAGGGTTAAGTAACATTCCGGCAGCAGAAACGGAAGGTTCAGCAGCGCTAATGTCACAGACCCCTAATTACATTTCTTCATTTCCAATTCAAGCTAAGCTAAGCAAATAAAATAATAAATTAAAAAAATAAAAGCCTTACATATAAATGTTTAAAGGTGACGTGGGTCCTGTACTTTTTACACTATAGGATATATATTTTGTACGCCGCTGTAACACTATAAAATCAGCGACTATACGAAGAGTCCCCTTGCACTTTTGTTGTATCTTCCTTGATATGTTCTTATATTCACATGCGGCTTAAGTACAGACCTTAACACGACTGTATAAATGTGAAGGCAAGTTCATTGAATAAATAAACTTGTGTTGTGTTCGAATGGACAAAGTTAGTTTGTTCACTTCAAGTACTACTCGCTTTTTGTAATTTACTATACGGCCCCATTAGTACCTCAGAGTCGAGGTTTGTGTAAGACGAATAACAAGTACACATACTCTTTATGTTTTATTGTTGTAAAGCCCACTGAAAATTCACCGGGCGGTTTCATTTCAGCGTTTTGCCCGAAGTCTCATGTGAAGGAACAGTGCGCGCTCTTGTAAAGACAGCATGTGTGAAAACTATGCAGGGGGTCTGCTTATCGAACGATGCGTCGAGGCAGTTACACGTGTAACGCCATCTGTCCAACTCCAATCACAACTACGTGTTCTGTGAGCACAATCATACAACAAACTGGCTGCGTGTGTGTGTGTGCGCGTGTGTGTGTGTGTGTGTGTGTGTGTGTGTAATTTTAAGACTCCTCGTTGCTAATAACTAGCAGTACACTAAACACTGCACCTTCTCACTAAACAAAGGATACCATAACGAACAGTGACAGAGAAGTATACTGTAGCCGGACGCCACGAGACACATACCAGACAATCGGTCACGGTGCACAGCGACAAAGAAAGCAGGCCAACAAATTCGGCCTGAACTATGCTTGAGGTGTCACGTGATCCGTTGTTTCCAGTTTTATGGAATGACATGAACTCAAAACAATCCATAAGCACTTCGTCCCACAACCACCCTCCTAAAAAGTTATTTCAATACTCTAAATTGTGGGCAAAATGTAAAATGACCTTGCAGTGTCTGAAATAGCTGTTTCATTTGACCCTTGGCGGAAGGTTTCAAGCGGAGCTGATCGCCTGCATCTCCGTCTTATTGCGGCCACTGCGTGCAGAAACCGGCTAGAACAAGGGAGCGCCTTGTGGTGTAAATTAAGCCTTCTCTCAATTCATAAACAACTTTGAAAAGCGTAGAGCATTTTACGAACCAACAAAACACCGAATTGAATGTCACAGCCCATTAACACCCCCGCATCAATCGAAAAAGTGACCAAATAAGATATGGTGGCTCAGTGAGTAGAGACTGGCCGCAGGATAGATTAGATTTCTGGCAAAGAAGTCTGAAAAGTGCTGTTATCCCCTAAGCCTTATATTGAGTCGTGGGGCGCACTGCAGAGAACACGCGGAAGACATCGTGTGCGCTAAATGGTATGGCCAGTTCAATACACTTCAAGAGTTACATCACAGAAACTGTGGAATTTTGAGCGCCAATCAGCACAACTTATTACCAGTCATTATAATAATGCTAATAAATATCGGCGTGACTCCGTGATCGTGACATCTTTATATTCGTGGTTATTATTATTATTATTATCATCATCATCACCAATATTATTACCACTACCACCTCCATTAGCAATATTATACCATTGTTAGGGGTATTAGGTAAAGCTTATGTTCAAGCGTCGAAGATACGAATGTACGAGGCTGTACCTCCATTCTCCACAGGTCTTCATAAAGAGTTACTTAACCTCTTGAAGAAAAATGGTTATTGCGCATACCGCCATGATTAACAACATACACTCCGAATTTTGTCCACAAAGTGCCTTTAGGTGTTCCATGTTATTCTTACGATAAGCACATCATTAACTGGTCTTTCTAATGGAAGCAAATTTTGTTTACTGCGCTGTAGGAACTGAATCTCTATGTACAAAACTATTTTAGTCGTCAAAGGGGTCATCAAGCATAGAAACAACTTCATAATTTTATCACTCTGATTGGTGTGAAGAGTGTTTTCCTTAGTTTTATCATTTCAAGACAGTAGTATATTGTTGCCACTTGCTCGGCAGGTGCTAGAGTTCATTTTATACACACAGTAAGAGAAGTACAGTGTCAGGACCTGAAATTCTTGCAGCCCCTCGCGATATGCATGCAAAACAGACTCGCAAAATGCGGTCTTAAACGATCGCCTTCAGCTTTACCTTTTACGGCGAACAAAAAACTTTTACTACTAGGAAAATTAATTACAGCCTGGAGATTAGTTTTTGTTCCCTCCACTATTATTACTGCATACTACTGTACAGGCTGAACTGCTGTATACTCTGTAAGGTTTAATAAGGACTGCAAATACTCAATAGAATTCGAGCAGATCTGGGACTGGAACTTCTCAACCCGCATTCGTCGGTTGTGTGCGGGGAAGAAAGGTCTGCCTAAAATGCATTTTATAAGCTGGACAAAAAGTCGAATGATTGAGATAAAAAGAGACAAGAGAATAAATCAAATGTATTGCAGTACATACACAGAGGTTTAATTTAAGGTTGTTAATCCTTCAGAACATTACAAGATGGTTAGTTGTGTAAAGTTAAGTGCTACAACTTGATGAAAATCGCTCGAACCATAACGTAACATTTCTGAGTTTTAGTGAGTGTGAACTATTTAGAAATTGCTGGTCTTTGAGAGGAAAATTTTAAGAATAATATTTGGACCTACGAAAGAAAATCAAATATGGAGGATTAAAACTAACGAAGAATTAGATAAACTGATAAAACATACAAATGTAGTCAATTATATTAAAGCTCAAAGACTAAGCTGGTTTGGTCAGGTACAGAGAATGCCAGATACCAGAACAGTCAAGAAGATATTTAAATGGAATCCTCTAACCAAAAGATCACAAGGAACACCCAAGTACCGATGGGAGAATAACAGGACATTTGCCAAATGAAGGTTAAAAAATGGATAACCTGCGTCCAGGGTCGAGGGAAATGGAAAGATATCGTTGAGAAGGCCATACATTTCAACTATTGAAGGAAGTTCAGTGCCCGAAGAAGAAGAATAAGTGTGAACTATTTTCTATCTTTAACAACGTAAAATTACCCCTTATATGCCCTGGATGTGGTTGCTTTCTTTGTTGCTAACACAGTACATAAAAGAGAGAATTTTAAATGAATGAAAATCTAATTAAGAAATGGGAGTTTACTAACTTACACCTTACTCTAAATGAGTTTTAGAATCGAATGCAAAAATCCTATCTCCATACTCGCACATGGGTTTAACAGCTGTAGGTACAGTACACAATGGGAAGAGAAAGAGATAGCTTTCTTAATAACTCACTTTTTGGTGTTCTTTACTACTGGGGTAGAAACCTTGCCATTGGCAAAATCCTCATCAAACAGCCACAAAAATCCCGCCAAATATCACTAACATTTCCAAATATAACCCAGCACACATCAGGGAAAGGAATAACGCGCGAAAGAGCTGTTAAGTTCTGGATTTTTAGCATTCAACTCAAAAGCGAATGGGCTACATATACACATCCAAATCTCCAATCAAAATCGAAGGAGAAACGCATAGAGTATTCAAATAAAATAATTTTATACGTCCGATTCAAGCCCCAGTTGTTCAATATCCAAACGGTTTACACGAGGGGGGTTAAATTTCCTTGCACTAATCAAGCTAGTTATAGGGTGGCGACAACAGATGAGAAAAAAGACTTCGAGGACACGCTGCAGGTTTTTTTCACCAAACATCCTGCAGACGAACCAAAATTTCAATGTTTTTCTGACCATGCATCTCAGTATAATCTTAGTAATAAACCAACTTAATGCACAAATGTAGAGGAATATAATAAACTTATTATAAAACAAGAATTTGTGCATTAAGTTGGTTAATTACTAAAAACCAAAATTTGTTTGAAACATTATCACCAACCGAGCGATATACTGGATATCTCCTACATGTATAAAACTATGCTTCTACCTTTCTAGAAATAGAATGCTGTATGAAGAACATGTATCCCCGAAGGAGAATATAACAATCAAAATTGAATCCTAAAGGCATTCCACAAGAAAGTCGTTAAAATAATTTAAAACGTTGACAACACAGCCCTCAATCTCCCTTTTTTTTTCCAGAATTAGTGGGAATCAGCAAAAATTCTAGTGCTCCATACACCCAATAAGAAAAAAAAATGCTAACAGCTACCGGCCAGTCAGCTTAATAAGCACTATCAGCCATAGGTGTGTGAAAAGGGATTTAGAAACAACAGAAGCCTGAAGCAATTTCTTCACCAGAACTTGTTACCCACAGCCAAACAGCACGGGTTTGAGAACCAGCACTTAACTACTCTACTAACGAAAAGCGTCGGAAACGTTAATTAATGGACGCAGCCGTAACAAAGCAACGGGAACGCTGCCTCTAGACAAACTGCAGGCCCCCGACGAGGTTCTGTGTACGGGAATAATCAGAAAGTTACACGGTAACGACATTTCTATTCCAGTTCACGGGGATTTACTGCAGCCAACCCCGAAACTCGAAATTACTCTCCATTAGCCAGGAACGCCTCACGTAGTCTCAAGACAAATCTGGGCGGAAGACCCAAAAAGGGGCGAGTAATTCTAGGTGCGCTAGGTCTGGTATTCTGTAATGTGTAAATGAACGCTATCCCCTGCAATTACAGATCGAATACAAAGTTTTAGAAATATGTCAATAATAGGCCCAACTCAGCTCCAAGCTCCAAAGAGAAAACAGTTCTGGATAAATTACGGTAAATTATATAGGGCCACGAGATGTGGGCTATTGCGTGGCGAAACAAGTAACACTCTGAAAAATGGGTAGATATCATATACTCAAAACACAATATCACTGGCCACCATGCAGGATAAAATGCCTTTGAATCACAATGAATAAAAAGTCGCACTTCGAATCACACATACAACATGTGATGTAGAAAGCGAACAGAAGATTAAACAGGTCATACCCAGCCATAAATTTACGCCCTTTCTTAACGCGAATTTCACTGCTACGAGCATGGTACCCTAGAACAGACCACGAAGGCCCAGACGGGAAGTATATATATATATAACTCTACTCTTTTTTCAACTCGGCGCTAAGATGGAGGTGGGGTCAGTCTGGACAGGTGCGGAAAATCTCGCCCGACCGGGACTCGATCCCCGGACCGTCAATATCGTAGCGAGGCGCTATACCAACTGAGCTATCCCGGCCCAGCTGAATATAAGGTAACCTTGTAAATTACAAGACAAAAAAAATCTGGAATCCGGTACCCTACTTGTGGCAGAATTTGTCTTATTTATACTTTACCATATCACACACAACCATCCAGGTAAGCTGCAAAATTTGTGCTAACACAACGGCTTTCTCCTGAAGTTCGAAGTAGATAAAAATAAAACACATTCAAATACGAGTACATGTTAATTGCGACTCGCTACAGCAAGACGTGTGGCACACGCAGCTGGTCACAACAGCAAACATAAAGAGCATTTAGAACGTGACTTTGTCTGTTTGTTTTGCTGCAATTCGCTGAACGACTAACTCGGACCACAAAGGTAAATTTGGCGTTGAGCACGACATGAAGGCATATGGGTGAGTGCAGTTATGGCCCCACTCCTTCTTAATCTCGGCTCCAGAACGAAGTGTTTACCTTCACTCCCCGACTACTTTAGAACCGGGGAAAGCGCCATTGGTTCCCATCCACTGCGAGGATAGCTGGACCGCTGAGACTTTCGACAAGAAGAAACCCCTTGGCCCAGCCGGGAATAATAACTCAGAATAGACAGAGTAAAATGGAGGACAATTAAATGGAAAAATATGGAAGCAAATGGTTGTGGCCTAATATGTAACAACCTAGGACTTTACTGCAGGAACTGAATAAAACCGCGAACATAAGGCGTCCATACCGAGATAAAAATGGGCATCCACTGAATACAATTTACAATCGTTACCTCAAGGGGGGGGGGGGAGACCTTGGTGAGCGATGTTGCGTTATACTGCGATCTGGCTCATGTGACAGCCGAAAGTATGAACTGTCACTAACAGAATGCTGATATGAATTCGTAAAATGGAAATTTTAAATCGTTTTTCACTGGATATTTCTTTTCCTTTTCGACGAGCAGTTTGAGATAAATATGATTGACGTTTGGCAGTGGGACCGCTTCATTTACAATTGTTCTTGAGCTCCTAATTGCATCTGGAAGTCCCATTGTCTATGGCCGTTAGTACAAGAAGGTGCAGTGATGTCTCACAGCTTGTAGTAAAGTTAGTGAAAGGTACTGTCAATCTGCGGATAACCTATAGCCCTTCCTTTCTCTATAGGGGTTCTATTATTGACCATACATTTCGAATTACATAAACAGATAGTTGCCCGCTTTGTAAACTGCACATTCAACATCATCAATTTTGCTCACAGAGTGTACTTAGGCGTTTTTTACAATTTTCCCAACCCCCCCCCCCCCCCGATTTCTCTAAACATAATTACTGAATTCAACTTTGTAAGGGACAAGCAGTTTGTATTGCAATCGAAACTGAACCGATGAAAACCCGTCTTCTAGGACTCTACGCTTTGTCGACTGGTAACGTTACCGACGGGCTGGAGTTGCGTATTGGTTGCATGTTCGGTGTCCAGTCTCGGTAACTGTTTACCAGACAGCACAACATAGCATCCCATACAACATGGGTCTTCACCAATAGGCCTACCGCTGACAGAACTCTGAATCTCACAGGAACTGAACTGTTAATGTATGTTATTCAGAAGAAAGACTTGTAAAGAGTTGGCTATTATGGAGTAACTACGTGCATTGAAATGCAACGTAACTGTAATACAAAAAACTTACCCTTTCTTTAGGTGAGGACGCAACTGTCTGACAAGCGGCTGTGCATCTTGTGGCACGCAAGGAGTCGTATTCCTCTAGATGGTATTTGTGTCCTGTAACAATGCCTAACAGGACGAGTGCCACTGCTGTCCTCGTCATTGCTGGCTGGAGGCCACCGCCTGCACTGGCGAGCCAAGTGACTCACAGCCCGTGGACTCGAATGCTTGCCCGTTCACTACTGAACCAGAACCCGCCGCATGTTAGGTATTGCAGTTTTCTTGTGGCGGCTAAAACAGGTGAGACCACTCTGACGGCGCAGTGGAACGAGTTTTAAATGATTGCTCCTACCTTATGTTGCTGACTGCAGAGGTTGCAGGAATATTGTACCCTGCTGCCGCTGTGCGGACGGATAAGGTATTAGAAATGGCAATGGGGGAGAGATGACAAAGACTCCTTTTGTCTGTTAAAATCGTAATTTGAATGTTGACAACTCGCATTTGTTTCGTAATACACGAAAATGGCCACAACGTAATGCTAACACAGGAAGTACAGGTACAAAAGAATTACCAAATGCATGCAACACAGCTCTTCTTGAAAAACCAGTAGTCGCTCAGCTAGTCACGTTTATAAATACATTCTGCGGAACCTGAAGCGTCATGACCGTGTTCACAAAAGCTCGTCGTTGATTACTACCCTCTACGTGTCCTCACGTTGTACTAGAATCTTCCAAGCGCGCTAACATCTCCCTAGTGATATGCCATTCAGGTCATTCGATTGAGTTTTGTGAGAACTTCTCATTTTCCAAGCATTATCCTGTCCATCGCGGTGTGCTTGATATGGTCGTCTTAGTGCGATCTGATAATGGTTAAAAATTATGAGATTTTTAGTGTGCAATTTAATCCACCTCCTGTCACGTCCTTCCTCTTAATTGCTAATAACCCTTACCAAACTCTTCTCAAACACCCTCAAGCTGGGGTCTTTTCTTAATATAAGAGGCCCCAGTTTCACATCCACACAAAACAATAATCAAACTTAAATTCTTGCACATTTTAATTTTTATGTTGTTAAACACTTGCAGCAATCTGGGAGCAGATGATTCTAAATTTGATGTGTATTGGACCGTGCATCGTTGTGATAACTGAAGAATAAGAAACAACTGGATGCTACCTATTGCTTTATTACACTTATGATAGGTTCAACATGTTTCGGGCACTGCTATGCCCATCATCAGGAGCTCACGACTATAGTGCTGATTACCACATGGGCCCTTCGGATAAGTGTCCGGGCTGCAGGCTATAGCCTGCAGCCCGGACACTTATCCACCCTGCCTGCACCTAACTTCCAACCAACAGCAACCCAAGAACGGGACGGCCCATATGGTTATCAGCACTATAGTCGTGAGCTCCTGATGATGGGCATAACAGGGCCCCAAACATGTTGAGCCTATGTTAAGTACAGGGTGAGCATAAAGACTTTCCTTGATTACAAACATTAAAATGTTTGTAATCAGGGAAAGACTTTATGCTCATCCGGTATAATAAAACAATAAGTAGCATCTAGTTGGTTCTTATTCTTCAGTTATTCTTCAGATTCTAAATTTTTTTTGCAAGAGTTAATTGAAATACCGGCCTTAAAAACGTGCCACGGACACTGAAAAGAATGTATATAATCTCACATGGAGTCATTGGAAAAGTGGGTTGTGGGGAACGTGATTTTACTCGCGGTAGACCAGTACAGTGAAGGCATTTAAAAGAAAAGGTGTAATGTAAAGTTATTCGAAAAGGGTACAGAAAAACATAGGAATAAGTAGAGTGTAGGTGGGCACACCACATAAGAGAAAAACTGTTGATTGAAGCGTGGAAACAGAATGACAATGAAGTCGGTGTGGTGCGAAGCGGATGGGACTCAACCGGCGAAGTATAAGTTTACAGTACCAGAGAGGCAGTGCGCTACACAATACAGCTGTAATATGTACACTTATACATAACACTAGGATTATGTGTATACATTAAATTTTGTAAGATTAGGTTACGAATGTTACTCAAAACGTTTTGCACATTTTACTGACGGTAATAAAAAGCTGTGAAAATGCTTATGTCTCTCGCTACAGAAATACGACGTCATGTACGAAGGCAAAAGCATATTGCTTACAAACGTCTTAAAAACTTTAACGTTATATTTAGGAATAACATTTTACTCAATTTTGCCTTCGGTACCTTTAGGATACGACACAGTTTCTACAGACTTTGGTAATGAATGCCAGTAATTTGTTCCGTTCTCAGCACCGATAATCATTCAGAAACTCAAACACAGACCAAAGAGTTTCATACATACAAACGTCACACTTGCGGGAACATGAAGTAATTTGACCCGTTCCAAAAAAGTAGTCCCATGAAAAGAGGAATACAAAGGGCTGCAGCTTATGCATTGCGATCTCAGTGACGACGTTACTGAATGCTGGATCACACACACAAACTGCGTTAACACACGGCTTGTACCAGAGTGGTGGAACGCCCCCCCCCCCCCCCCCCCCCACAACCCCCTTTTTTTTTTTTTCCTGCCACACCCCCCCTGTTTACTGTTATTTTTTTTTTTCT
>Ga0123352_10009322_pt1 | contig 15340 bp, 9 predicted proteins | sample TergutLab28metaG_FD_89700 | JGI IMG/M metagenome (GOLD analysis project Ga0123352, IMG submission 89700) | Labiotermes labralis P1 segment gut microbial communities from Petit-Saut dam, French Guiana - Lab288 P1 | ecosystem: Host-associated > Arthropoda: Insects > Digestive system > Gut ... | reverse complement strand
TCAGTTTACCCCATATTCCCCATCTTATACCTTCAGATTCTTTACTTACTTTGGACATCACATAATCTAGAGTGACACTGAACAACAGGGGTGAAAGAGTGCATCCCTGTTTTACTCCATTCAACACTGGTATCGGTTCCGATATCAATTTCTTGTGTACAACATTACATGTTGATTGCTCATAAATAGCTTTTATGATAGAAATTATTTTTGGTGATACACCTTTTTCCTTCAGGGCCTGCCAGATTGCATCACGTGCCAAGGTGTCAAATGCCCGTTTAAAATCTATAAAAACCAGTTGAAGGGGTGAACAAAATTCTACTGACTGTTCAACAATTATTCAGAGCATATTGATATGATCCACACACGCTCTGTTTGACCTGAAGCTGGCTTGTTCTGGTCTCATTTTAGGCTCCAATTCCTCTTTAAGTCTATTGTGTATAATAGTTGCCAGTATCTTACCTATTATGTTTAGTAGAGTTATTCCCCTCCAATTACTCTATTCTGATAAATCACCTTTCTTGGGGAGTTTTATAATAAGCCCATGTTTCCACTCATTTGGTATCCGAATGGACTCCCATACCTTTTTTAACAGGGGTTCTAATATGTCAGCTATAGTATTTGGATAAGTTCTAAAAAATTCTGCTGGTAGATTATCCAGGCTGCTGGCTTTATTTGGTTTAAGATGCTTAATTGCAGTTTTAATTTCTTTCTTGGTGGGGGCTCCTGTAGGAATTTTTATAATTTCAGGTGTCATTTGTATAATATTCCTACTTATTTGCTGAGGTGGTGCTGCAAAGTTTTCTTTAAAGTATTCTTGCCATCTGATCAGTTGATTTTGTGGAGTTATAAGCATACATCCGGCTGGATCTCTAATGCCCACTTGTTGTGACGTGTTCAGTTTCCCTGCTAGCCGCTTTGTAATTTGATATAGTTCTCTCAGATTGTTTGCTTCTGCTGCTAATTTGGCTTTATGAGCAAGTTTGTCTGCCCATGCTCTTTTATCACGTCTAGCATACCTTTTGACACGTTTATTGATTTCTGAATATTCTGTCAACAAAATGGGCCTTATCTTACGATCCGTGTTATTTATTTTTTGCTTAGTTGTTTTATGCCTATTTATTTCTTTCCATGTTTCTTCCGTAATCCAGTCCCTCACATTCGTTCTTTGTCTTAGCCCCAAAACATTCTCACCTTTGGAGGGTTATATATCTTACAGAACTAATATTTATAATAGATTAAATATTAAGTCTGTAAGGTATATAATGTGAAACCTTTTATTGTTTCCAATTTTGTTATTACTGAATGTGACGTCTCTGAGGATGATTGTATTGGTTGAAATATTTTGGAGAAAGATATAATACAAATACAGTTAACATATGCCACAAATGCATGTACTTTTATGGTGTAAAATGACTTAGTCCAGTTGAATGTTAATGCAGGGGTGCACAAATCTTGAGTGCCAGGTCAATTAAAAGTTGGCGTGGTGACCCCTAATGTTTTGGGTTTATGGTGTGGAACTTGCTTTATGTCATCCTTCTGGTGCACAGAAATTTGGGGTGGCTCCTAGATTTTTGGAAGATTATGGACCCTTGCATTATTGTGTGATAGAAAACTGAAATATTTTGAATACATTTGTTCTGTCATCTTTCCTTTTTACAGTGAGGGAGAAATTTCACATTCATGTAAAATGGCATAAAGCCATGGTTTAGCTGTTCTAATATGTAGGGTTTTAGAGAAGAGAAAGGAGTAAAAGAGATGTTGAATTTAATGGTAGCAGTCTTTTCCGAAATGTAACTTGGTCTCAGTTTCTTCCCAAATTGGACTCGAATAAACTGGAAGTAATGTATATAGAAAATATGATACTTGCATTGCTGTAACACATTTTCTGCTTGCCATGTCATAACAAGTGTACTCAGTTGTTCGTGATACAGATACTGCCTAACTATTTTACGTGTGTTATATAATTGTGAGACAGATTCCGTTGTTTGTATATTTGTAGATTGCAATGAAATTAGCAGAATGTGCAGGAGGAGTTTAGCTGTCATTGTATGCATTGGTTTTATTCTAAAAGTAACCGGTCCCTTTTGGATTTAAAGCAGAGCACATAATTCAGTTGAAAGTTGCTTGTTTGTTGAATAGCAATGGAGTTGTGCTGTAAAGAAGGAGGTTATATACATAATATGTAAATGATGTGTTGTAGTGACTTATTTTTGTTAAATTGTATGGAAAATAGCTTTATATTGAGGAACAAGACAAGTTCCCCATTTGGACTCTTTGTCAGTGAATATATTTGTATGTGATTTTCACTTGGGCTCTTGAAGCATACATACTGTAGGATAGAATAATGTAATGCAGATATAGAGGTATACATGTAAAGTTAAATGTCAAGAATTATGCAATACTGCTTGTCTTACAACACTGTTACAGAACTGGAGAGAGTCCATTGTGCTAGCAGTATGAGTACAGGCAGCCATGACAGCATTAATCAGGAAATGCATCATTTCAAGCCCATTAAGAGTGTACCCCGGACTCCACCGAAAAAATTATCGGGTGAGCAAGCTTCTATTCTTTAATGTATAGAAGTGAATACTGTAACTTGAGGCATTGGTCTTATGCACACTTTTTCTGCTCACAAAGCTGTGTATGATGTTATGTTAGGCATTTGTTCTACTCCACTTGTTTCCACTGATCAAGATACATAAAATAATTCCCAAAGTATTACTTTTCTCTTGTGAGATTAGCATGTACAGGCCAGACCAACAGAAACACCACAACTATAATTTCATATCAGAATTACAGATAGACGTATGGAAGTTTTACTGACACTGTGAACTGTGTGTCATACAAAGTTTACAAAATCTATTCCTAGCCAATTCAAGAATTTGGCCTTTGAGATAACTGTGTCATTTGTGTGTGTCCCTGATTTCACTTCTTGAAGCAGTTGACTGGCACCATTGGAGGATACTCCAGTGTCATACTTCTTAATTGATTACCAGTATTAATAACATGTGGCATTAGAATAAACTTATGATATAAGCCCCTCTTACTCTTAGGTACCGAAATGGTGTGTGGTAATAGAAACTGAAACTTTTTTGTGAGGTAATATTTCTGTAGAATGTAAAACAAGATGGGAGCTGTAAGAAAGTTTTCTCAAGCCTTTTGGTTTGATGGCAGTAACTAATGAGCTACTGGAGCTTGACATGTGAAATTCAGTACAGAAGCAGATCATCATTCCTGTATTTGACATGTGAAATATTGTTTGTAAACCAACTGTTACAAATGTGGTGAGGATGTGAAATTCTGTGGTTAGTTGTGACAACTTTTAATGTATATGGGACCAGCATTTATTGCATAAGTTCGTGAGAAGAATAAAATAGAACATTAATATTAATAATAGATGTACAGGGATAGAAATGTATGTAGCAAGAAGGATGCTTTCAGTTTTGTTTGGAACTCTTTGTTTGTGCTGATTAGTACTTTGCCATCTGTTTTTTAAATTTGTTCATTGTCCCCTGTTGCAGATGGCCGAGTGCTTGTTCCAGTGGTAATGAAAGCAGTTCCAGAGAATTTGAGCATGTTGTTTGAGTCACTTGATGAAGCCAGTTCGACAGAACCATGTGTCAGGTGCAATAGGAAAATTATTTATTATATTAGTATCGTCAGGAAAAGTAAATGGATGGGTGTTGTAGTGAAACTTCTCTGGAACAGTCCACAGGAAAACATTAATGTGGATGTCCATTTTCAGCAGCACAAGTCCTGTTTGAATTCCTTCTGAAACTTCTTCACAGCAGTCCCCACTAAAACATTAACTTCTGTTGGCGGATAGTTTCAGTAAGACAAGTCTTGTTTCCATACCTTATTATAATATTTAACACGTATGCTTTCCTTGTGTAACAACAGTGCATTTTTGAAGATACACTTAAGGAGTGTTTTGGCAAGTAAGAGAGTACACTAGCTCCAGAATTGCAATTATAATGACCTGAAATATTGTTCATAGAACTGGAAAAAGATGGAAACAGTTGAGCTAGATAGTTGCATGGAAAAATGGAAAGGGAGCTGTACCTTAACATTTCTCCTCCTTAAAAGTATTTGCCTCAGTTGAGCTGCTCTCGGTGGATGGGTTTGTACTGGGAAAGAGGGATGCGCTCATTAAATGGTTGGTGGTTTAGTTAAAGAAACAGACAGTGCACAATGGTTGGTTGTAAAAGTTGTAGGATTGATGGGTCTGATTTCATCACATAATGCAACCAGCAAGGTGGAAACATTTGTGGATCACAAATACATATATTATTTAACTTCTGATACATGTTAAATTGATTTTAACTGTGTTAAATTTATTGGCCTCTTTCTTCAAACAGTGCCTCTCAGTTTGTCTAGTGTGTTGCAGTAATGAGTTGCACTGTTTGTCTCCTTTGGGGAGAAAGACCAACAGGATGCCTTTGGCATTCCAGAAGACTGGCCCTAATGTGGTGCAGAGAGTTTCCTTTGCACTTTTTTGTTGGAGGGGAGTCTTTCCTCATGTATAAGGCTTTCTATTGACAGATGTTGTCCAGTGTTGATTTTCTTGGTCTTCCTGCTTGCAGTTCATCAGTCAAATCATCTCTGCTGTTTTGAAATGCTTGCGCATGCAGAAACATATTTCCTGCTGATCATGTGTTCCCTTTACAAGCTTCCTGTGAATTTAGATTGGTGTTTTGGCTTGTGAATGCAGGAACCAAAACACTTCTCACGCCTCCACAGTGGTCCAGCTTTCCAGTCTTGTGGCTATTGCCTTTACTTCCAATGCTTGCACCTCCATAACCTTAAATGGCATCTGGCTGTTACATTCAGTATAATTATGCACATGCTCATGCATGCACAGCCGTGGCATGCTACTGAGTTTGTCTCCTGTTTGCTTATAGCATCAGCTGCTGTTGAATGCATGTTTCCATCTATGAACAATGTCTGGTCACATGACAAGAATCTAATGTTTGAATGCACAGTTTTGAGATTCATTGGTGCTCCAAACTGTACTTTGGTTTGATGTACAAGGAGTTTCATGACAGAATGAAAGCTGAAGATTCAAATCTTCTGTGATGTGATGCCCTTTTAATTGTTAGATTATTACAGAGGGTTTGGAGGAGCTTGCTGTCTATGTCTTCAGGGTCTGAGTAGTCCAACAAAACTTGTTAGACCATGAAGTTGGAAGTAGTAGGTTCCTCTGCATTGTCAGTAAGTGTGTACCAAATGAGGTGGTGCTTTATTTAAGATGTGCCTGTGTCTTGGTCCAGGCAGTTAGTTGCCAGAGTCACTGCAGAGATCTGGGTTCAGTCTTAGGCTAGTTTGTGGGATTGATTGTGGACAAAGTGGTAGTGTGATATCATGCCACCAAACCTCCATGCCTATACTTTGTTTATTTAATCTTGACACTACGTAATTGCAGTTGATGGTGTCATTAACTAAAAAAAAACACAAACATCAGAATTGTGTGTGGCATGTATGTAGTTATAACGTCTGGGACATAAGGTGTAGGCTAAATTTTAAGTCTGTGCCTGCCTTCATGTTAATTGCATGTGTGTCTGGTGCCTTTCTATTGTTTTAATGAATGAGGCTTTGGCAGTGTAACCAATACACTGAGTGTGGAGAAAATCACTCTCTGGATAGTATGTTAAGACTAATTTTAATTGTAATTTTTAAATTATAATTAGAATTTTCATTCAATGGTCTGACAATCACAACCAGTGCAGATCAGTTTATTTTAAATCTGTCATCAATTCCTTATTCAGTTTCAAAGAGGATCATTAGATTTTCTGGTTCATGTGCTTCATTCTTTCATACTTATATATGTAGCTGTCTTACATTAATTCCTTTTTCTCTTATCAGTTTGGTCAGTCTTGCAATCAGGCAGCCAGTATTTGGTCTTCACACAGCTAATTGTCTAAGAAGATCTCATTTTCCATTCTCTGTTGTTATTCATTTCCTTAAGTAGATTGTATTGTTCGTGAGTTAATTTAATTCTGTGAGTGAATCCATGACAGCCTTAGAATAATAGTAAAATACAGAAATTTTATGAGCATCCGTTCATTAAAATCTAGCAGTGTGTAGTCATTATGCATATCACGTGTGCTTAACTTGCCATTTGTGGCATATGGAAGGAAGACAGCATAATTTCACTGCAGCAGTCTGAAAATAATATTAAAGTATATTTAATGTTATCAGCAGTTACTTATTAAAACTATTAGTGTGTTGTTCCCATACACTTGCCACTTATGGCATATGGAAGGACCAAAATATAATTTCACCATACCATTCAAAAAGTCCAATACAACTTGAAGGAAACAAGCTCTAGACGCTGTTGATGTATGTTACATGTAGGTTTGCCCAAGATGAACTTGTAGGTAATGGAGTGTGTTGATACTTGTGTTTCTTTATAGAAAATCGTGTATGCAACAGTTAATGAAGGTGCAGATGGAACAGATCAGAAATTTGAAGGGTGTTTTGAGGACTTCAGAAACAAATCCACCAATTTCAGCATTTAAAGGTAATTTTCAGTGTTCTGTTGGATGTATAAACATATGCCATATTGACACAAATCTAAACAGAGGTTTATCACCTTACATTAATCCTTCAAATTTTATAATTTTCCGTTTGTGGTTGAGCTCCCAACAATAAATGGCATGCATTTTCTTTTTAGTCCTTTTCACCCTGAATTTTTGCTCGGAATCTCATTATTTTAACATATGCGTAATGTGCAGTCTGTGCCAGAACATGAGGAAGTACACTTCTGAAAGGGTTCAGATGTGTTAATTCGGTCATGGTAATGGACAAATTTTTATCATTTTAGTATGGGGTGTAATAATAATTTTTTATCATAAATAGCTAGTAATGTGGGGTCACTGAAAATGATCTGAGTACTGACATGTCAGGCTCTATACCTAATATAAGCTGATGTGGCTGTGTTTGATGGCTACTTGTTGAGTCAGCTAAGGCACTGGTATGATATTTGGTGCTTTGTTGGGGGGTGGGGGGCAGTAGGAGGTGAGAGAACTTTCAGAAAATTTGTGCACTGTTGTAGTAAATCTCCTTTCTTTATTCAGTATAATCAGTATATCCACCAACACATGCACTCCCCACCTCACCCTCCATGGTGCTCTGACCTGATTTCAGGTCATACCCTTCCCTTACGGGGCTTTGCGATCACACTCGGACACACCACACCTGGTAGGACTCATTTGGACAAGTAATCGATCAGATGCAAAGACCTCTGCCTGACAAACACACAACACTCACAAGAGACAAACATTCATGGCCTCTGTGGGATTCGAACCCACAATCCCAACAAGGGAGTGGCTATAGACATGTGCCTTAGACTGCATGGCTGCTGGGACCAGCACCAACAAATGGTACAAAAAGCAATCCCATTACGGGCCTGGACAGGCGCTAAGGGTTCCAGGAGTTTCAGGCTCCCAGATTCCAAGACAGTCAGCATGTGAAGGTGGTAAGGTTGTCAGCCATATGCACCGACTGCTTTTACACCCCAGGAAATATTCCTGGTAAGGTCACTGGTTCGATCCCAGATGGTGTCATTAGAATTTTTCATTGACATAATCCTTCTGATCGCACCATGGCCCTGGGGTCGACTCAGCCTCTAACAGAAATGAGTACCAGGAGCATTCCTGGTGGTAAAGGTGGGCGGCGCGTAAGGCTGACAACCTTGCCACCATCATGTGACATCATGTAATCTGGGAACCTTAACTTCCTGGAACCCTCTGGACCACTCCAGACCTGTAATGGGACTGCTTTACCTTTTACTCATATCTGTTAGAGGCTGAGTTGACCCCAGGGCCATAGTGCTGCCAGAAGGATTATGTCAATGAAAAATTGCAGTGACACCATTGGGAATCGAACCTGTGGCCTTCCAGCTTGTGTCGCTGTGCCTCAACCAACTGCGCCACTGCGTACCAGTACCAACAACTGCACTTGATAAAATAAAATACAATTCATAACAAGTATTAAAACTCCTACATGGTTCAGCACTATGGTGCCATCCTCAGGTAGTTGTATGAATAATATAAAACTCCTTTCTTTAGTTGCTGCTTGATATGTACTTTTTCTGCAATCTCAGTGGAAGGCTGTTCCACAATTTTTCTTGTGTATTTCTGCAGCATTTGGCTAGAGGATTGGATTAGTAAGGATGATGTCTGCGAAATCTAATCAAATACTGCTGTTGGTTAATAGAGTAGGGGGATAATGACATGCATTTGATTGCTGTTATATTCCTACAGGGCGAGGATTCTTCTGGCAGAAGACGGAGGCCTTGAAACTGGTGAGTGACAGCAGTGAGAAAAAACATACTGCAGAAGATATGGAGTCACCTAGAAAGAAAGCATGCAGAGATGTTGCTATGGAAGGGCGAAAATCAAATTTTATGTTGGCTGGACTGAGTTCTTACAGTGAGGAAGAATGCAGAGGGAAGAAAGTGATAACAATTTTACATAATCAAGCTGATTCAATTGTGGAAGTGGAAGGGAAGATTGGAGGTCATGACCGGAGGTTTGGTGGTTCTGAAGAGGAGGAGAATTGTGCAATTAGTTTGGTGGATAGGATGGTGAATAGAAATGAATCAGACAATGAGCAGGACTACAGTGATTCAGATGTGGCCCAAGTTACAAGGGTACAGCAAGAATCTTGCAGTCAAACTGAAACTGAAATAAGTTATCAGGCTGAGGCCTCTGCTTTGATAGGACATGAGACGTCTTCCTCTTCTGGAGTAAATTTAGAAATAAATCTGCTTAGTATAAATCCGACTAAGAAAACATCTGCTGATCACTGTAGAAACACTCATCATACTCTGCAAAATAATATAAAGAGAGTTTATAATAACAATACTAACAGTCACATTAAAAGTGCCATCTTACCCAAAATACTTGAGAAAACTGAAGCTCCAGCTGTTTTTGAAAAAAAAACTGGAAATGTTGCAGAGAAATATAAAGGCAGCTTGCATAATGATATTTCTGTAATTAGTGATACTTCTGTGATGCTGTCCTTGGAGCAAGCCCAAGTTGAAATGTTGATTAAGCAGGAGCAAGCAGACTTTGAGTTAGCTGTCAGGTTACAGCATGAATGGGAAATTGCTGACAGAAGGGTTGACAGAAGTAAAGGATCCTTGCGAGCCTACGAGCTGAGGAACTCCAGTAAACCCCACAAAACAAAAAAAAATGCTGCAACCAAGAAAGAAGGGAGAGGTCGGCAGAGCACATTAGAGGAATCGTTTACTGGGGCTCTGCATTCTGCAAGAAAACGAAATGGACACCATTACAGTTCATAAGGGTCTCATGTCTCATTCCCCATGATTGTGAGCCACTCATTATTCTGTGTACCGTGTCTTATAAGCTACATTCCCCAAAGTGCCCCATCAGTTGTTCATATTGGAAGTGAAGTATGCAGGAATTTTTACTGCTCCTGAACAAATATTGTGTCACTAAAAGTAACAATTTTAACAGCAGAATAATTAATACTTATTAAAGCATTGTGCATCTTTTACGGCAATCAGAATGTTGCCATGGGGGGTTTTATTAGTTTGGATACAAAAAACCATATTGTTTGTAATCTTCCAGAGACTGTGATATGTAGATTTCCTGGTTGTTTGTGTTGAAGATCCCATTTTATGAGTGGGCAATTATTTGTTTATTGCATCAGATTCTCTTCTGTCCAGTTTAAAATGAAAATACCGATGGTTATTGCTGCTAGAATTTTTGTGAAGGAAGTGTTCTTTTAAATATCTAGGATTTTATCACTTAGTGAAGCTTGAATCAGTCAGATTTAAGCTTGAATCAGTCATATTAACAGCCTCGCTTTGTTTCCATATGGACATCTTGGTTGCCTTAACATAGAATTGAATGCGAGAGATTTATACATGTTTAACAAGTTGTAATTACTGTGTATTAAAACTGTAATGTGTAAAGTTTTTTAGTGGTTAGCCACAAATGCAGATTTATAAATGTTAATAAATAATCAGTGTACACTGTGGCTTTGTATGGTTCCTTCCCATAAGTTATGTGCATATTTGTTGATATTGTTCTGATGTAGCAGAAGAAAATATTTCTAAAGCTCATACTTCTGATTGTAATTTAAATACATTTTATTGTTTGTAAACATAAAGAGTGGTTTTTTTTGTACCTTATATTTGATCTTGGCTATTGGGTGGGTTCTGTTGCATAAGACTTTATCTGACTGAAGGTCCAGTCCACACTTGCAGCATGTCTTCATTAAAGTAAATTTTACTTCCCAGAGGTTGCAGTAGCTGCTGAAGGTTGTATCGACCAACATACAAACAAATTACACTGTAACACAGTAAGTTCTGTACACATTTACATTCCACAATTTCTAGAATAATGTTTCACATTTTTATCTGTAAAACTTCCAGAGACATTTAACAGGAGGAGTTAAACCCTGTGACCTGTTCTAGCTCCAAACATAAAAGTCTGAAATTGTAAGTTTCACCTTTGTAATGGGTATCTTCAACGGTACCTTTCCTAAGGCTTGTACATCGATGCTGTATTTGGTAGATGACCCTAATGTATTCCAATGACATGCCCATGCCATCTTTGAATTGAACAACAAGTACCACATGCATCTGTGGAAGAGCAACAATTCCTGTATCCTTATGCATTGCTTTCCCCATGTCATTTCTGTTGTTAATTGCTGATTTGGAGTTAGAGGTGAAAATAATCTGCCATGTGTTCAAAAAAATGCAACAGCCAGAACAGTGATGACAATCAAGGTGGTGAGGATGATGATGACTACTACAACAGTTCCATTTATATTAGGAAGAGTGGTTTTTTTCTGAATCCAGTATTACCACTGTGTGTTACTGATAATTTTCCTTTATTTTCTGCCAATTTTAATGCAAGTGCTTGTATACTTGATAGTGTTGTGAGTGTTGTGTCTGAATTAATAATGTAATGAAAATATGATAGTCACATGTGGTATGTTATTTTTTTCAGTATGTGTAACTAAAAATAATGGTATACCCATGTTTAAAAGAAAAGAGAAAATGATCACCAATAAACAGAAATATATTGTTTTCTACATGTTATTCTTAATACAGCATCCATGTGTTTAAAATCTGTCCTTGCTTGTATCAAAAGTTTTGTAACTTATCAGGGTATGCTGTTCCATCTGCACCACAGTTCGCAACAGGCTTTAAAAGCACTTGCTGCCAGCATGGTGCAGTGTCGAGTTTTGAAAGTTTGCATAGTATTGTATTCATTTTAATGCTAGTATCTACTGTTGCCGTACTGGTTGTTGGACTTATAACATGCCAGTTCATCCATTATCAAAACAATCTTACCTGCAACTGCTGCTTATCTTCAGTTTTAATTAAAAGGCACCCGATTGAAAGTTGCATACACCTGACCCCATATGAACTTGGAACTTGAAAGAAAGGACAACACTGAAATTTGAAATTAAAATTTGTTCATTTAAATAAAAAGATAGAGATTGGTATTGAAGATTTGGATCATGCCCTGAAGTTCTACTGCAATACTTGCAAGTACCATGGCTATTGTATTTGTTGGGAATAAATTTCATGACATCTCTGGGAGTTACCTGTTAGGAGACAGGGTCATTTATACGAAGATCCATGGAGATAGGTCCTAGGACCTGTTAGACTGTTCAGAGTGTACAGCACTTCAGTACCTCAAGATGGATTGTTGCATGGGCATTCACATACATATTTTCTTAAGTGGACCATGGCCATCATTCTTTTTTGTAGAAGTAAAATAATAGAAAAGAGCACTTTGCTTCACCTACATTTTCTGTTTTACAGCTTAGAAGAAAATTTTGTTCTCAGCATGTTTTTTGAAGCACCTTGTGAGCGGTGTTATAAGTTGGATTTTTGTGAAACAGATGGGTAAAATATTTTTGTTCTCTTTCATTTTCCTGATGTGGGTTAGAAGATTGTTTTGCACATACTTGTGGTTGTCATAATGTGGCAGATATTAGAAATGTGTAACAGGTTTATGGCAATTATTATTTCCTTTGTCAATTTTTCTTCTTAGCATGATGAGCTGTAACAAGCATGAAATTTGAGTTACCCAGTTTTTTAGTCCCCTGTAACAATTAATTTGAAGTTTCACTTTTACAAAAAGTGCTTATTAAACTAAACACTTCTAGGCTTTATAATTTCATTTAAAATATTAAATGATGGGAAACAAGACGTAGGGCACCAATTTTTCAAGCAATCTATACCAATTTTAACAAAGCTTTAGTATTTCATACACATAATGGCTCTTAAAAGTAGAGTTTTTTCTTCTAATTTGTTGCAACATTAGATGGTAGGGGTTTAGGCAGGAAGTCATTGACTGCTGGTTGTTATTTGTATGCCATATCCATCAAGTTAATACATATTCTGTAAAAATGGATGAGTGGTGAAAATGAAAGCAGGGAGTGGATTGTTCATCATACCTCGGAAAATTTAATTTCTGACTGAATCTGGTAGTGATGACTCCACCCTTGTGTCTGATTTGCCATGAAGAAACAGGGTCAAGTATAGCAGTATTTGCTAGAAATCTTTCTGTGGGAAAAATGGATGGGCCTCAAGGTTTCTTGGACATGGCAGTGAAGAAAAGAATCCCCAGGGCCCCTACTGGGAATTGGCTCACACAACATAATATAATCTTATCAATGGATTCCAATCTTTTTGTACTGGAATTATGTAGAATTGGGCAAATTTAATTTTGGTTTAAATTAGTCCAATACAAAACCTACTTGACATGAAGCTTAAAAGATTTTTTTAGGTTAAAATATATTCTACGAGCCGGGACAGTTAGGTTGTAGTGAATAGGCTGTGAGCTGGACAGCCAAGGAAATGGGTTCGATTTCACCTTAGGAGCAAGATATTTTTCTTTTCTTCCAACACTCATATAGAACCTGGGGATCAGTCACCCTCCTACCAAATGGGTACCGGGCACTATTTCCGCAGGGGCTAATTCATCGTAGCGTGAAGCTGGCCAATCACCTTCACCTAGTGTAAAGGTTAAAAATACGTGGAACTATATCTCCACTTCCCAGTACTTCTTCGGTGCCTGTTGCTTAATTAATTGCGTAACGAAAAACTTTGTTTTTACGTTTACTATATAATATAAACAAGATAAAATACTTTGTGCCAACATTATGTATTTTGAATACAATTTCCACTGCAACCACAAATTTATGTAAAATCAATAAACGCCATCGTGGTAATGACATGAAGACTGCCTTTAAAAAGTGTGTATAGGTGCTGGAATTTTATACATAGGTTTTTGTACAGTATGTGAATATATTTCATGTGACGCCAGAATGTAACGTTATTCTCATGAATTACGAGTTGTACAATCAATTTTCCATAACGCTGTAAGCGAGATCTATCGACATTCATAACGATTTACTTCCACAAGTCAGTCAGATTTCTTGTCGAGTAATAAAAGAATGGCGTGGTGGCAGCGTGTGGGAATATGGTTATTGTGATGTATAATAGAGGCATTTGACTGCAAGTGTGAAGGAAGTATATGTGAGTGATAAATCTAGTGATTAAAACTTTAGCAGGTGGTAATATCGTGTGTGAGTGTGTGTGCTTGAAGTTTGCTAAACAGATTACGTATCCAGCAGCGGAGCCAACGATTCGTAGGAACGAAACTGCGGAAGGTAGGTGTTACGCCTAGGGTTCTGTGATGGAGTACACTGATCAGTTAACTTTGGGGTTAAAGTTGTGGTAAGCACGACGTAAAGTGACACGATGCTAACTGAACAGGTATTTCCATACGTATTAGCTAATATAGTTTATCCATCTTCTGCTACTACAGCATTATTATGAAAACGAAAAAAAAAAAAAGTTTTAAGAGGGAAAAGCCAGAGAAAGGAAAGCGGACATTTTATGTGTAAACTAACACGTACTTTTTTATAATATGCATATTATTTTATAAGTGTCTTCTCCATTGTGTTGTGTAGCAAATAGACGGCTATACTCGGTATAAGTTCTATGTTGAAATATCAACAAGCAAGGCACAGTAGCATTTTACTGCCCCGTTGAACGTAATTCGTCCGCAACTGGAGGGAGCTCAAGGAGAACACAGCTGTGAAGACATTCATGCAACTGAAAGTGACGTTACATTAATTGGCAACGATTAAATTGATTGAACGACTGAAAAGTTAGAATTAACATTGAACTGATATATTATAACTGACAAGTTAATGTGATCACTGCCTGTAGTTGCAACTGAATTTACAATATTGCGGACTATGCTGGTAACGGTCAGGGACTACTTCAGGGATGTGCCTTCTGGTCGATTGCCCAGGGCACCCAGCTGAAGGGGACACCAGATCTAATTTTTTATTTTGCGAAATATGGACAGTCCTCAAATTTAACTAAGCGAAGCCTAGTGTGAAAAACGCGATGCTATATGTGTGTTTTAATTATGGAATCTTCTTTATCATGTTCTTTCCCAACATTTAACTGGGGTGTTTAGCCAGCGGAATGCGAGATTAATTGAAGCAGGGTACGAACAAATGCTGGGCTGTACGTTAGCGAAAGCTAGAAAGGCTTGAGTTTGGTAGGAAGCTTTTAGTCATTTCGTGTGATGGCACATTGGACGTGTATGAACGTAGATTTTTTTTGTTATATACTTGCCGCATGTGCCTACGTATAATTACATACGCATAAGCCTTCATCTGTACATATAGGAGTACACATGTAGGCTTACCTCAATACATTCACTGAATGTAAACGCGCGCACTCACACACACACACACACACACACATGTATATACATATATACAGGGTGTTTCACGACTTTAGGACATTACTGCAGGAGGTGATTTCCTAGGTCTTTGTGATCAAAAAAGTTCATATAAACATGTGTCCGATTTTGGACGGTTACGGAGTTTTGACCGCTTGAAACTTGGAATAGAAGGTAACGATTATTTACAATAAACGGAACAAAATAATAAACCAGCATAATACATGATACATTTAAAGTATAAATGTAAAGTTAGTTTCGTGAAATTACCTTTAATTTGAAATGATCTGTGCTTGAAGCTTGTTTTCGAAAATGCCACCGCCGGCCGCAACACAGGCTGCCGCTCGGTTGTGAACTGCGCGGGTTGCTCGTTGTAGTCTCCTCTGGCTGTTTCTGATGCTGTCTGCGGCATCCAAAATGCGACTAAGCAATTCAGCTCGCGTTACCACCTTCACACTGTAAACCAGTTCTTTCATCCATCCCCATACACAATAATCCAGTGGGCTTAAGTCTGGAGACCTGGCTGGCCAATTGTGTGGACCGCTACGTCCGATCCATCGCCCAGGGAAACGAGAGTTCAG
>Ga0123352_10009321_pt1 | contig 15341 bp, 13 predicted proteins | sample TergutLab28metaG_FD_89700 | JGI IMG/M metagenome (GOLD analysis project Ga0123352, IMG submission 89700) | Labiotermes labralis P1 segment gut microbial communities from Petit-Saut dam, French Guiana - Lab288 P1 | ecosystem: Host-associated > Arthropoda: Insects > Digestive system > Gut ... | reverse complement strand
AACACCAACACACATCGAACCAGAGCAATACAACCCATGAAATAACTCAACAAATAAGTCGCAAGCTCCTGAGGATGTATGTATTAACATCCGAAACATGTTGGGCATTAAATAATGAAATAAAAAAGCAAGTGACATCAAGTTGGGCTCTTTATTCAACTATCAAGATGATGCACGGTCCAATAAACATAAGAAAAAACGTAGTATGTATCGTGCTACATGCCCAGCTATTCTCGTTCTACTCTAATCTTCCTCACAATATCCGGCACAGAGTAAGAGTAATGAAGCTTCCTACTATGCAGTTTTCTCCAACCTCTTCTTCCGTTTTCTATGTACTCTCCGAAACACCCTCTTAAACTGGATAGGTGGGAAATTACACTTTGGATTACGTCGTTTAAGAGATGGTAGAATTGTGATATTGAGTACATGTCGTTCATTTGCAACAAGAGTGTCACAACTCTAAATATGTTATTTTTGGGGGGGAAACTTTTAAGGGATTTGAAGTGCTATAATTTTCTATAAGTGCGACGACGTCACAACTCCTCTCCAGCGGCGAGTTTTGCGAACTGCGTTATGGCACTATACCTGTTAAAAGTGCATCTGCAGACGCTCCTTTCTATACCAATAACTCAAAAATGCCAAATTTTGAGTTGTGACACTCCTGTCGCAAATGAGCGATACGCGAGTATAATGGAACTATTGAGTTCCATAAAATACGGCTCCATCCTATACCTTTACCACATGAGTATCCAAACTAGACGAACTGTCACTCAAGTAATATCATGCGGTGTATCAGAAAATTAGTCATGCAATAATCTTATGGTTTTGTAAAGTCATTCGTGAAAACACTCCCCGCATAAGGAATAATGGGCACAGTCATTCTCTGAACTGTGCAAAGGACCAACAAAATGGAGGCACATGAGTAAACTGCGTCGCAGCAGACACCCTTCTTTTAATGGATTTTTTTTTCATACATAAAATTGAAGATTCTAAAGCTGGTTTACGCCGTCGTTACGACACCAATGACGTCTGTTAAAATTTTTACGATTTCTTTTTACCAAATGTTAGTGTTTCCAAGTCGGACCTACCACGAGGCGCCCTTAAAATGGCTTCTTCACTCTGCAAGTTCCCAGAATCGCAATAAAATTCCCACCAATATTATTGTTAAGTTGGTAAACTCTTCCATATTTTATGTTTCTCGTTAGGCCTAGAAGCAAAACAGGACACATCATCTGGGTGCAATGACTCCGCGGATGGAGAAGCACTTAGGTCCATCTTCTTTGTAGAGGGGAATGTGGGGGTTACACCAAGTATCAATAAAGGTACATTTATAAAGAAATAACAAGTGAATCGTCGATTCCAACTCAAATTTTTAGTTAGTTAATATCAAAATACAACATGTTTCGGCCTTCCAAGGCCATCGTCAGGTATAACAGTTACAAAACACTTTGAGAAAATTATATACAATCACTAAATATTGTGGTTGTATATAATTTTTTCAAGGTATTTTATCATTGTGATACCTAACGATGGCTTTGTAAGGCCGAAACATGTTGTAGTTTGATATTAAATAAGATTTAACTACAAATTTGAGTTGCGATCGGTGGTTTCTTTCTTACCTCTTTATATACGTGTCACATCAGAATACATAAATACAAGTTTAAAGGTCACTAATGTAAGTTATAAAATGCACCTTAGGCGTAGTGTAACATTTCTGGCGAACCCCTTTGCGAAATATCTTTCAGTGGAAAAGACGCTATCACAATCGGAGCAATGGCTCACCAGTCCCGTATCCAACGACGCTACGTTCATAGTCTGACTATATCAGCGTTGTAAAGTGAACCACAACAAAGAGGACTTTGCTGTGTGGATCGAAACTAAACCTGATGCTGTGTACATGCAACTTAATGACTTTGTTCTTTGTCACGAAATGTTGGCAAGAACCTGAATACTCGAGTTTGATACTCTCCTTCGGCATTTGTGAAAATGATGAGAAATATAATCTCTGACAGAAATGACTGTCCTGCTTGGTTTTGCGAATCTTAGGTTGTACACCACTGTGATAGAGGAAACTGTGCGCAAGAATGTATAAACACGTTGAGGAAGTTCGAATTTAAATAAAGTTTCAGAAACAAAGGCGTGTTGTTTTCTGTGTTTTAAGTATAGGGCGCGTAAAACGCTTACTTAATGTTTGTTTATTGCTTCAAATATGTACGTCACCTCTGCACTTAAGAAGCAATCTGAAGTACGCCTTAGCCTCTTTTTTATGTGACTTATTCGTGATTATTTTTAATATGTTTGGCTGACAAGCGGGACTTCCCCATAACCCTGACGCATGCACTTCCCTATCACCCAGTCACTAAGTGAAGCAAGATAAAAGTCTTGCAATAATATTATCCAAACATACATTTTAATCAGATCTGACAATTCGGCACAAAAATGTGTACATATGAAAACACCACAACAGTTAATTCACCATTATAGGCCTACTCAAAAGAAAACCAAATTTCATAAATATTTCAATAGATTTAATGGGCATATGAAACCAGTTTGAAAGCAAGTTTTCCTATGTTAGAATATAACACACTGAATTCAATATGAATTCGGATCTCATCACCTTCACTTGTACAATAATCTCATCGTGATATTTCCTCCACACATAATTCTTATAACTGACTTGACGACGTTTAACATTTAAGCCGAAATAAGTCAGCCAACAATTTTCGACATACTGCAATAGAGTGCTTGTTACACTAATACACAATTTTATTTGATCCTCATTTTGTATATATAACGGGATGTCCCAGTCTAAGATTATGAAATGACGTAACGAAAACGTCCTGCATGTATAAACTGTCATGCATGATTTTAATACAAGGCCTCTCACTGTTATATGGAGAGAGGAAAATGAAGAATACGCAATGCAAACATTTCACAATAAATTGTTAAGAACTTCGGAGAGATGAAATGAGGAAAGGAGGGATGGAGAAGAGTAGCCACACAAAAGGGAAACTGTGTAACTTTAGTTAAGCCAATAAACTTAATTTAAGTCACACACAAATGTGCAATGAATTCAGATTTATGGAAGCAGGATGAAAAATTGGAGAACGGCATCAGGTAATAAAGGGTGAAATGTGTTAGAACGGGTCGGAGGAAAATTAGATGGTGAATTAAAGGAAGAAGCTCAGTAACGAATATTTATTTTCTGAGTTTAACGTTCCCGAACCTTGGAAGAAACACACGTTAAAATAGGGGTTGACTCTCTTCTAGTATATGATTCAGTATGGTCCCATAAATAGACACACACACACACACACACACACATATATATATATATATATATATATATTACACTCCGAAAATGAAGACAACTTTTTCTTTAGAAACGTCGGTTCTTAGGCCTATTTGGCGCACTGCACTGTGTCACACCCAAGACAGAGTGACCTTTATAAACACGACCTAAAACTTCAAGACGTTTAAAATGCTGAATAAAACAACTTATCCACATTCCTGAAACCCAATGAGAAATCGATATTATGTCTAAATATCTGAAGGACTCAATAAATGAATACAAGAATGAATAACTCCATGAAGCAGAGTCCAGAAGCTAATATTTCCTCGGCTAGTCAAGAAATTTCCCGCATTTTATGGAACCCGAAAGCTCACTAACAAGGGTCTGCCGCTTGCACCTGTCAAGCGCCATATCACTCCAGTCCATACCCTTCAACCTTATTCTTGAATAGCCATTTTTCATATTATTTTCTCACCTGCTCCTAGGCCTTCCAAGTTGTTTCTTTCCCACAGGTTTCCCCACTAAAACCCTGCATGCACGTCTCTTGTCCCCCTATAAGTGATACATACCCTGCCCGCCCTATTCTTCTTGAGCTGATTATCTGAATAATATTTCGTGAGCGCAGATCATGAAGCTCCTCAGTACGCAAGTTCTTTAAGTCCCCTCTTACCTCGCCCCTCTTAGGCCCAAATACCTACCTCAGCGCTTTATTCTTGCACACTCTCAACCTACTTTCCTCCTTCAATATAGGAGACCACGTTTCACACTCATACAAAACCACATACAACATTATATTACTGTCAATTAGAAATAGTAAACAGACAAGCTGTGTATCTAAACATTACTTCCTATTGATTTATGGCAACAATTGGTGTATTATTCAAAGACGTTAAAAATAAAATCAGTTACATACATACATACATAATTTTACTATGTTGTAAAATTAACTTCACACTCCGCTATCAAATCTTAAATCCAGTAATTATGCATTCGTGCAGAACTTCTTGGGCACATGAAGAAAAAAGTAGTCCCGCCGATTTTGTGACACACTGGTAAATTGCATTATCTCTCAGACAAAAGAAACCAAACAGGCACAGTAGATATAAACGTACGATTGAGGTGCTTTCTCGAAACGATGGTTACCGTGGAAAAGCAATAAGTATTACATATTCCAAGTGGGTGTGTGTAGCCTTAGTTATCCAGCGCGCAAAGCGCATGCGCCATATTACTCTGTAATCTGTGGCTTGTCTGGCCTCTACACATTTTCCCAAATTATCTCATAAGTGGCACGACTTTTCGAAAAAACTATTGAACATAAATTGAATTTTGATTTCCTCTACAACTTTTCTCTGAAACACTTATCATTATAAGAAGACTTGAGCGAGATATTATAATTGTGTGTAGATCTTCACGTAAAATACCCGTTATTCTTGTCAGATTTTGTTGAAACTTGAATTTTCTCGACATATTTTCGAAAAATACTCCAATATCAAATCAATATCAAATTTACTTAAACATATTCCGTATGTATTTTCTACGTGGAAAAACACAATTTCAAAGTTTCACACCCTCACCCGATTGTGAATGTTGTCTTATGAAATAATACTCGTATATCACACAGCACGTATCTATCTGCATTCCAAACCTGACGTGTGGCGACACCAATGTTTTGTTGCTATCACCATCAAACCAGAAACTTTACAAAATTTCCGTTCGGCCGCCCTGTTATTATTTTACGTTCTACAAAGTTTTATATTAAGAGAAGTTGCCTACTTCTCCGGTACCTCTTGCAATACATAATTTCAGGAGAGTAAATTAACTTTCGAAAATGTAGTCCCAGCCACACAAGTTCCCGCGACCACTACATTATTATTATTGTTATTATTATTATTATTTATAACCCTTATGCACGGTCTTTAAAATTAAATACCTGAAACAAACCATATTTCTAGAGTATATAGAGTTGCAGCTATTCTGTCGTTGCAGTTCATAGTACATGTAATGCTACTTCCCACGCTGAATGTTTTGATTTTTTATATTAATACTTTCCAAAGCATGTGTGCAGTGCCCTGTGGGGATGTTTGCTGTAGTTCATTTATTTCGTGCTTTTCCGGTATGTTGTTCGGGTATTCTCTAGATGATTTTGAGATGGTTCCAGTTGCCTTTATTATTATTATTAGTAGTAGTAGTAGTAGTAGTAGTAGTATCAATTTCGTTTTTTTACATACGACATTCGCTGTATTTCTATTGTAAGATCTTTACATCTTAGAATCTTCTCGGTTTCTTTCTTGATCATATTCTTGTCTTCTGAAATTGCGACATCTAGTAGAATACGGGTTTCTTCTTCATTATCACTGATTATATTGTCCAGTTTACTGTTACGGATGGTTCTGCTGGTTTGCACTTGTTGATTCCATAACATGGTTAGCTCACCTTCATTTCTTTCTACTAATTTTTTTTGCATCATCATACTAGTGTTAATTGTCTCTTATTATTATTGATTGTTTAACACTAGAAAGTATGACTCAGGAATGGTGTCCGTTGGTGTCACGTTCACATCACGTTTCGTGATAATCGGTCAGGTGTTTCAATAATTCATATGAAACACACACAACATATTTATTCGCTCACTTAGTCTCTCTGTCTCTCACACACACACACACACACACACACACACACACAGCGTGATTATATCATAATCCTACTTGTTTCTATGTAAGGAAGGAAAGCAGGATTCAAATGTGAAGTAAATATATGGTGTTAATCAGCACGCGATGGAACATAAGAAACAGTAATTATTAGACGTGTTACTTACATTTCAGGAATGCTCTCTTCGTAAAGAAGACATCACATGTTCCAATAGCAGGGTTTTAAAAAAAACTCGCATGTCACACGAGTAACTTCGCATGTTTACGAAATGAAACAAACCGCGTTTTCAAAATGAAGGATTCATACTTGCCAACATTTAAGTAAGAATGGCATATTTCCTCGCTACAAGTGGATTTAATTTTGAACTTCTGCCACCAGCATGGCAGTTGTTGCACCACTTATGCCATCTGTTGAATACAGCTTAAACCAACTTCACCCTCAACTAAGTACGTATCACTGTGATTGATGCTTTCTTGCAATGTGTGATTATGCGGGAAATGTGTGTTACAGTAGGTGTGCGTAACCTATTCGAACATTTTAGTAGTCAAATAATCCTACAGGAGTAGGCGTCGTTACGTAATGTATTCAGTGAGAATACACTGCAGAACTTTCATGAATGCTGCTTTGATAAGAAACAAGGGCGGACCAGGCGTTGTATTCCGTGTGTGGCATGGAGAGGCTAAGCTGTTTGTAGCACGCTACAAAATAATTTAAAGAACCGTAAAAAATAAAGGCACTTCTGAAATGTAAAAATATTGATAGCAATATCAAATAGGTCTGTATTTTTCTTAAATAAATTGTTCTGGTGGAATTTCATTACAAATCATTCAAGAACACAAAAGGTCAATTATGCAGTCAAAAATCGAATTCTCAAGATATGGGGATTAGGGCCATGTGCAAAAAAAGTGGCTTCTCAAGTGCTTTCTGAAAATAAAGGTAACATTCGGAGGTAAAAGTATTTAAACAGAAGCGTGTAAAATTCATTGGAATTTCTTTACTGAATCGAAAAATACGTTTTCATACTCATTGCATCAAAATAGAGTGAATATAGTGTTTTAGTTCTCAAATACATATGTGCGTACTTAACAGTTATCTGAGAAGGGGTTGGAATCAAGCATTGTCAAAGTCTACAGGCATGGCTGAAATGTTACATGGATAAAGTAGAGTTCAATTCCTTTGTCCACCTCATGATATGGCTGGACCAAGAGTTTCAAGCAGCATCTGAATGGATTTGTGTCTCATAATGACAACAGCAAACCAGTGAATCTATCTGTATAGTCACCTCATATTATAAAACACTCAAGAATCGCCTAGTGAAAAGTTTACCCACCCCCTTGAAAGAGAGATTTAAAATCTGGCTGATTGTTATGTTTGCGAAGAACCCAGGATTAAGGGCAGAGGTTAGGCTAATGCATTCGTTGGCTGCTCAGGCAACATCTATGGGGCAATCACAGATAGGTACTGGTGATAAAACTGGCAGGGGAAGCTCTGTATACTTGGAGAAATCATACGTGAATTGCCGTATGAATGAACACAGATCTCTGCAACTTAAGTGCATAAATTCTGAAAATCAGTTAGAGGGTACTTCATTTGACACGGCTTGTTTATTAAGAATAAGGTGGCTATATGTTTTGGCCTCCTATCAAGGCCATCATCAAGCCAATGCAGGGAACATTAAATATACAGGACATATTTGCTAATGATAATGTCTTATAACACATAAGAAAACTTGCATACTCTGTGTTTCTTTGTACTGTAAAGTACTAAAAATGTATGCTGTACTCTTGTTTGTATATAATCCTTTTAACTTGCTTGAAATTAATCCAAACCAAAATTTGGTCAGTCTTGTATATATTATTTTTATATATTCTTATTTAACCTCTATGTATGACAATGGCTTGCTGCTACTGATGATGATGATGATGATGATAATAGTTCACACACATACTGACACACACACACACACACACATGTACAATGCCAACAAATAAAACAAACCAAAAATGGTTTTTATATATTTCAGCTTTTAAATAGGCTCATATTACCATGTCCTGCACTTCATTCATTTGCCAGATTTTACAGTTTTCACACGTCTTGGAATAACAAACACCCTTATCTGCCATATGCTATAAATTTGATAGGCCTACCAAAGACAAAAATCACAACTATTAAGCCAAGAATTACAAAAACTAGAAATTTTGAAAGAAAATAAAAACAACTATTAATTATATTATGGTGTTCATTAAAACATATACCTTCTACATAGGCTAGAATACTACACAAAATAATTATTATTAGCAAGCTGTGGTCATACATACAGGCTAAACAACCAGACATAAAAGTAATATATATTCAAAGAAACTGATGACATTTTAAGATTTTTACTTGAATAAATTTTACCTAGTTTAAAATGCAGAAGAAACAAAAACTGTTGTAATATAAATTTTCAATAATTCATGTGTAAAACTTAAAATACAAAGAATCACTGGGATCCCTTGTTTTCTCATAGACTGTAGGCACTGTTTTATGACTGGATATTTACTGTGTATATGAATATTATGACAGAGAGCTGAAACATGATGACACTTTATCATCTTAATAAACACAGTGTGTTAACTGAACTAATGATGTCATGAATTCAAAAACAAAATGACCCAACAAGACAGCAACATTTTGTGAAACACCTCTGCACCTTTAATCATGAAGAATGGTATAAATTGAACAAATCTGGTTTAATCTCTTTTCCTACAAACTTCTACTTCAAAATCACATTACCTCTTCCAACTGACTAGCACACTTCACACCCCCGACCTTACTCAAATGTATCTGTCACTTCCCTCATCCAACTCATATTCACCCCGCACATGGTGATAGCAATGTAGACAAAAATTATGTTGGAACTATGTCACTGTTACACAGCTAAACCCAAAAAGCTGAAGTTTCACATATAATTTCTGTTCCTGAAAGCCATCAATACATAACACTCATACTGAGGATTCAGATCTTCTGAGTTGTTATGCTAAGGAGCTGGATTATTAATTTCTACTTCCTGGGACTTTTCAAACCCCTGATAATGAAAGTGGTACACTTCTCTGTAACATTCAAAATCAATAAACCTGCTGCTTGGCATAATGAACTGAATGCTCGTCAGTACTGTGGAAACCCCAATCTGGCAACTGTAATGCTGTTCAAAAATTATAGGATGAAACCACAACACATGGATGTGGTAGCAAAGATGTAATGCCTAACACTTCTGCCATGCTGTCCAGTTTGTTGCTTCTGAGCTATCTACATACCTAGGTTAAAACAGTTAATTAAGAATATTATTTTATTTCAAGCAGTAATATACTTGAGCTACATAAACCTTAATTTTTTTATGGTGAATGTGTGTATATTTTGAAGATTCAAGTCTTTTGGGATATTGAGCAATGCTGACTGGTCAGCAGTTACCATGTTTCAAAGAATGAGTCTTTGAACTGCTTGATCATGAATATGTAGGCACTATGATCGTTTGATATGTCAGTAGCTGTGTACCTGTGGACAAAGCATGTCCCAGACAACTTGAATCTTCAGCAACACTGCTATGGGACCCTCAAGTATCATACTGTGAATTAATTCTCCTGCTTGTTACTGTTCCCCGTATGGGGGTGGGAGGAGTAAGAAAAAGAGCTGCCCACACTATGGGTGTCCTTCAGGATGATATTGTATAGCAGTCATGATATTTTCAAAAACCTGGAAGATAAAACGTAAAGCACAAAACAATTACTAAACATTTACCTCAGATACAACTAAACACACTCCCAATTTTGTCACTGACAGATTTGTTAACTGTGTCATCTCTTCAAAACAAACCACTTAGGTGATACATTCACTGTGCCAGTAAAGGTACACAAAACCCTCCTCATATACGTAGTATGAACTTTGACCCTCTGCAAAATAGAATATATTTTGGCACTGATAGTAATAGTTGAAACCCCTACTGAAAACACTTTGAGGTGTAATTTACTCTCAAAGTATCATAGTTTCACAGTGCACATGTAACCATTAACTCCATTTACACATATCAAAAGTATGGCTGACCCTGTGCCACTTTTCACAAAATTCAAATGCTCGAGAGCGAAGTATGGCTTTCCCTGCAAGCATTTCCGTGAAAAGATTACTCAGCAGAATTGTGTGGAAATCTCCTATACCCAGTTTCACCAAAATCAGTTGAACATGGAAGTACAGTTAAATACATTAATGACTCTTAAGCAAGTAATATGGTCCCTGAGCAGATATTCATATAAAACTGATGCTTACCCCAAAACGTAAAGTGAAGAACACCCAGACGATTGTCATGAGAATCAAAGAAAGAATGCTGTCACTGATGGTTCATACATAGATAGATATATAGAAGAGGTTTTGACAGGAGGCATTCATTTGTCTACTAAGTAAAGAACATCTTGAAACTGACACAATATAAACCTTATTACAGCATTCGCTTCCTTTTTCTTGGTCCCCAGTCTGAATCTTAGCCTTAAATGTAGTTATCTTGACTATGACTCCTCTGTGGTTTCCCTCAGTTCCTTCGATCATAGACATTAAATAAACAAGCCATTTCAACCTTTTCAGACACCTTCTCATTTTCATACTTGCAATGAATCCACCACGTAATCTGCACATGAAAAGTAACCTACTGTTTATATGGGGTCATTATTTTATCTGACAACTGTTGGCTATCAATTCCTGTCAGCTTAGGTTAATGTAAACTCGCTAAGATAACTATCCACACGCAAGGAGGAAAGTAACGTCCTAATTGCCAGTAAAATACAATCCCCCTTAAAATTGTAACTTTCCCATTTTGTCAGTTTCCTTTTTTAAAATCATAGATCTAACAGAGAATATGCAACATGAAAATTACTTCACACCTTTACCAGTATGAATGGCATTGTGGATGTTTTAAACAATGTGAAAGTGCTGCATGACAGTTTTTGGTTCTGATTCAAATCCTCAATCCCAGTCTTTTTTAATTATGTGGATACATCCCATTTCTTAAGCTTCATTGTTACTACAGTATGTCATATCAACTACACATATTATAAAACATTCCTGATATACAGTACTGTGATCTGCTGACACTAATGGATGAGGTGGTATACCATAAAATACTTTATTCATAACGCAGTACAATTTGGAATGCACACCTATCATGATAAAAATCTCACATCATCATCAGCAAGCATGAAATCAGGACTTTTTTTTTTAATTCCACAATTCAAGCTTATTAAGGAGAAAAGTTTCTTAAGAGGGTTAACCTGTAAGCATGATTTTGTACTTCTGTACTGAAACTGACATCCCCTTTATTGGAGAATAATTCCACCCAAATTCCATATTAAATTATGCATATCACCACCAAAGGACATTTCAAGACATTCCTTCTTTAGTGATTTTGATATATTCGAAAATCAGACAAGATTTTTTTTGAAGCACAACCGATAGAGGATCAGTCTACTTACCGGCACAATTCCACAAATATGGCCCTCCATCCTACTCTATTTTGCCGTCCTCACTTTTTGCGCAACAGGTGCTCATTTTGGGTACTAGGTATCACATTTTAAACATACACATAAATGCTACATTCTTCAGCGACATTTTTTGCGAGGAAAATTTCAGCAGTACAAACCGTAACTATAATATCCCGATTATCTTGAATTCTGAGCGGCTTCATTTTATGCCAGCCTTCGACAAGCAGCCATACCGATTGCCTACTCGGTAACAAAACGCTCTACAGGACGAACACTTGACACACACAAAATGTGTATAAATTTTGCACACAGCACGCCAAATTATTTAAATTATACTTGAACAGCCACAGCTCGTTCCATGAAACCGATGCGTAATCACGCTGTATATTACATTAAACACCACGATCTTGGCGGCACACCGTGCAAAATGCGCAGCACAGTAAGTTCGAATGTGACGTAATTTCCCGCCAAAAAGTGTCCACGGATTAACGTTGAATTGATTATTTGTAGCTTTGAGCGATGGTGGATTCGAACCCAGAGCGTTATTTCATCATTGTACGTTGGTAAAAAACGGAATACATGGGATACTGCTTAAGATTTTGATACGAAAGCGTAATGAATGGATGCAGTATTCGTTGGGTCGCCAACGTCTCGTGCTTCAATAGCGGGAAATACTTCTAAACGGGAAACATGTTAAAAGGGAAACGTATATATTAATCATATGCAAACGTTTTGGCAGTAATTATTCAAATACCTTACGCGGACTTCACTGCATATCCATGCCAGCTATCATAAATACAATGGTATGGTAGGATATTGAGTATGTGCTAAAACTAAGAAACTAAAGAAAAGGATCCTTACAGTGGAACGTGGGGAAGCGGTTTGAAATCCTTCAAACACATTACTTCCCAACGTTTCTTCCTACCGACTTTCATACCAGGGAAACCGGACTATAAATCTTCCATTTTGAATGTGTACTGTGGAAATATAAAAAGTGGCAAAAGTCACGGATAAGAGTCCCACATGAAATGTTTGTACCGCATATATTTATTGGCAGAAATACTTGCACTATTAGCCATGGGTGCTATTTCACGAGGTTTATTTTGAACTGTTACACATACCTGCAGTGTTTCCAAAAGAGGTTCATTTTATGACACACAGTACCGACCACAATAGCATGAGCTTTATTTAAAACTTCTCCCTTATTTAACATACATATATAAATCAGAAAAATAATTCATTGCCTCGGTGAAATGTAGTATCTGCAGACATACATGTGTGTTAGAAATGCACACAGTATCACTGAAATAAAAATTGTATTTACAAAATACATTTTTGGAGTACACACCTCCAGTTCCATACAAGATCTTAAGTTTTTTTTGACACTATGTATTCAAGCTGTGGTCCTCTGGGTTCAGACACCAGTCTTCCTGGCAGATACCAGAATTTCACATGAATGTTGCCCCACCTTCAGGGTCTGAGCAGAGTATGAATGGGTATGTGCTAATAAGCAGGATGAAAGGAAATCAGCTTCTGTAGCAAGCAGGCAGCAATCAGCCATGCAGTCACAGTCAGCTAAGGAACTGATATTTTTTAATAAATCTCTATATAGGCATTACACAATTCAATATTTATGTCTTAATACAGTATACTGTCAAAGTAAGAGGTGGATGATCATGTAACATACCTCAAATCAGGGTATCATTTTAACCTGCTGTTGCCCACTGTCAAACTGGTCACTACAAAAACCCAGAATCAAGCTAAGAACTTCCCACATCTCCCTATCTGGTATAACACAGAGTTACTTTTCCTTCTCCCTCAAATGTTTCCACTATCCACTAGTCGTCATCAAAACATGCCTCTTCAACGATCGAAGCTTCCACAAGCTCTGTCTGATCATTCTCCTCCCACATCTTCCTACATTCTGCACGACATCTTTCCTAACATGTTGTTTTCATCTCAATATTTTCTTCCTCTGGCAATTAGTCTAATTTTACTCACTCTAAACTTTTTCTTCGAGATTCTGCCTTCATGCATTCTTAAAATGTGTTTGTAACATTTTATTCTGTTATTAATCTGTCACTCAATGTAATTTATCTTTTAATTCTATTTTCTGTTGCTTACTTGTATTTCCTTTTTTCTGGTTCCCTCTTCAGAGACAATATGAAGGAAAAGAGAGATTACACAATATACAAGAGTATGGAAGTAACTATGAGATATGCTTTGCAGTCACTGAAACCTACAGACAATAAGCCTGCCATACACATAACTTAATGGTTGCCTGGGTGGAACTGGTAACACATCTGGCTTCACTATCAATTACAATACAAACAGTTCCCTTTCTCATGTGTATACCATTATTACTTATTGACTTTACAGATTGTGTAACTTCTGTATACCTTGCTGTGAGTCACCAACTGGCAAACAGGAAAGATCATTCTGAAAGACATGTTTCAGAATGACTGTTCAATATACAGTTACTCTGCAAAACACGTTCTTTGGGCATCATACTAATGTGCTGTGATGAGGAGTATGAAGTTCATGTTTAATATTCCTTTACAAATAAGGGCCAGACTGGCAGTCCTGTTGCTGGATGTTCTGAAACTGCAATATTTGTATCTTTACATTTCAATGACAGATCATGAATTATTCCACATACATTTACATTAACCAATGCAAAATGCAAATACATGTTTATATTTCAAAGTCCCACCATGATGTAATGCAGGGGTTCCCAAACTTTCTCAGTTCACAACACCCTTAGTGTCTCAGCAATTTTTCTATGGCACTCCTAGGCCAAAAGAAATTCCTAACACTTCCATTTATTCAGTCGTTATGTCCAAACAATTTACAACTGCTGCCTCACATTCATCACTGACAGTATCACCTTCTGCAATCTGGAGATATGCGTTTCGCCTGAAAATATGAAACACCCCGCGGTGCACAGTTTGGGAATCGGTGATGTAATGTCAAAGTCTTTTCTCTCAGTCTTAACACAACTCTATTTCTTTGTAGCCATTATAATACTCACTGGACTCTGCTACATGTTTGGGCAGTAAACTTCATACAGCATTTACACAATACCTTTGCATTAATGTATTACTTTCATCCACACTTACACATAAGGAAGTGAAGTGTAACAGTTTTGCTCCAACCATAGCATCAGAGGTGTAGACAGTATCCTTTGGGATCCCACAGTGCAAGGGGGCCCCCAAACTTGGAGAATACTAAGATCTGTTTGGGGTTCTTTTGGACTGGATTCCATTCTTCTGGCACAAGGCAGTATTCTGCATCCCTGTTATGATATATAGGAGTCCCTTCACTAATAATTATAGAAGGCACCAAGTAACAAGTTATCAAGTCTTGAATTAGATGGTCAACTTTCCATTCCCCATGTCTCCCATATACACTCAGGAAAATGGGAATAATGGCACTGAGTTGTCTTCTGGACAGTATCATGTACCACTGATCTTTATCAACACCACCTGTTTAATGGTACACAGGCATCTCTATTTCTCCCTCTTCATGAAAATCTGGGCTGAACAATATGGTAATTTGAGATATGCCATGTGATTTCATCATCCCACTTGATAATGCAAGAACACCAAGATATCTCTACACAAGTAGCATTACACAACCAGAAATTTTGACAAGTTCGGGAATTATAATAATGATCCATCCACAAAGTAAAACAGGGCATATATCAGTATCACTCCTTTCACAAGGCTGTAGCCTCAAATAAAAACTGACCGGTTTGCAGTATAAAATCAAAGCTAAGCACTCAATGGCAGGTAACAATGAATTTATGCTATGTATGTGAATGCTTGGAATTATATGGGGGGGGGGGGGGGGGGGGGAAAAAACATTAATTACACGGCTAGAGAATTATCTTCTTT
>Ga0123352_10009319_pt1 | contig 15343 bp, 8 predicted proteins | sample TergutLab28metaG_FD_89700 | JGI IMG/M metagenome (GOLD analysis project Ga0123352, IMG submission 89700) | Labiotermes labralis P1 segment gut microbial communities from Petit-Saut dam, French Guiana - Lab288 P1 | ecosystem: Host-associated > Arthropoda: Insects > Digestive system > Gut ... | reverse complement strand
TGATTTTTTCCTGAACCATAAAACATTTCTCTCGGTCTGAATATTGCTGCCATCTAAGTCTGAAGGATTTACAACTGTACCTCTCACATTGCTATCATGCTTGGGAAATTTTTGAATTTTGTATGTGATTTTTACAGTTATTAGTATTGTTAAGAAAGTGGTCTGCAAATACACCACTGAGTATTCAACTTAAGTTTTGCTAATTAATGATATTTCACTTATTACATATACAATAACTGAACTTTAAAAATGTCAGATTTTTTACCTCAAAATTACATTCCTGTAGGAAAGTGGTGACAAAATAATGGTGCAGTGTAGGTGTAAAAAAAGTCTGGGTTCAGACAGTTTGAATTAATTTTTTTGTGTGGGGATGAGGTTTTACTGCAAGTACAATGACATTTCATTATATCAATATTTGTTACAGTGAAACATTTTTACATATGAGTTATGGTAGTTTAGCAGCAGATTAACATTATTTTCATTTCACTGTATTTTGTAATAATATGAGCATATTTGTGCAGATATTCACAATGACGTTCACTACAAAATGTAATAGACTGTATACAAGGTGACCATGTACTTTCTGCTGTTTCCAGACATCCATAAAATGGACAAAGTTTGTGGATGAGTCAATGTGCAGGAAAAAAATGCTAGACACAGTGCCAACAGAAGAAAATGAGGACATACACTTGTTCTGGGATTTCCTGATGATGCTTATGTGAATTATAAAAGGAAATCTCTTAATAAATCTACAGGGAACTAGTGATACCTCGGCTAACAAATGACCCTGCTAATGAATTTTTCGGCTAATAAAGATTTTTCGCTGTTTTTCGGACTCGGCTAACAAATATGGATTCAACTAACGAAAGTTTTAGTGGATGCGCACGCTAACATAAAGCAGCAAAAATGAACGGTCGGGCCATTCCAGGAGCTTATCTTTTCCATTTGTATGTGTGTGACAAAGAATGAGCTGACCACATCACATAGGGGTGACCCACCAACCCGACTGGGTTGTTTACACTCGAGAAAGCGAGAAGTGAGACGCCTGATAACATAAAGGGAAATCACGTTTTGGCTAACGAATGTGATTCCGGAATGAATTATCTTCGTTAGCCGAGGTATCACTGTATTATGTGTCCCCTGTCAAGAAGCTACCTCATTCAGAAAGAACCAGCAGAATCATGTCACACAAAGATTCATGTAGATTAACGAATATACCACAACAAAACTGAGAAAATACATATGGTCAGTGTACTGTCATATACTGCAATCACCTACTTCACTTTGTGCATTTTAACGGGAAGGTTGGTGACAATACTTATACTTTCACAATGTCAGAATTAACAAACATTTAGTGTTTCCATGTATGTAGATAAATCACAGTTTACAAGGCAATCTTACAGCCATGTGGACACTACCATTTTTATCATGTACGAGTATGACACATGTTCTGAGGTCCTTAATAATTATCTTGTGATATAAATATGAGAATACATTTTCAATACAGATGGTTTCTTGACATTAGGAACATCATGTGGGATAATGTCTGATTGGCATTTTTAAAACCCTTCAGATTTATTTGCTTGCATAATTGAACACTTCAAAATAAACTACATCTTTGTTACTATCACACAATTCCACACAGAGTAATGAAATATGCAAGAAAGTAATGCCTTCAAAATAAAAGCAACAAAACGAAGATATCTCTGCAGTCATTTATTGAAGACGCACACTTCTGCAAAGTACTATATTTTCACAGCTAAGTTAATTAATCTTCTTTCTACTGCACCCAGTTTTGAGCATATTCAATAACGTTATAAATTATTTTGCCAAGAAACAGTGTGCTCCATCCAGACTAATCATACAGTTTTCTTCAATTACTCAAGGTAGTGGACAAGCAGTCACAACCCTGACAGAAGAAAGAAGTGAAAGGGTCACTTTCAAAAAAGAAATTAATTAAATTCGGTGAGTTGTGTGTGGTGATAACAACACACAGCGGAAACATCATTTTGCAACATAATGAAAATGTGACAAATTTATGCATAACCTTATATATTAGAAATATGGTATCATAAAATGTGATCCAACATAAACATGTGTAAGTACAATATATGTGAATATATACTTTTGCCTAACACAGACATAAACAGGAGTTACACCACTCTAAAGTGCTTAGAATATTAGTGTGATGCAAGTGTACTTGGATATACCACTGACATTTTTATATCATTCAGCTGTCATAGTTCAATTTAATTTTTAATGTAACCATCTTGTTAAGAAGCATGGGGGTAAAACTGTAAGAATGGATACTTAAGGTAAGTAGCTGTAGCATAATGAGGGACATAATTGTGCAAATGTACCATGGAAATATGCTGATCATTGTCTTCATGCTTCACTTCTGTAACTTCAACATTATGCTTCACATCTGCAACTTCATCATCTGATGGTGGGTGGGCCTCTGAATGCCCACTAGCAGGGGTCAGTGCTTCACTGTGTGCTGGTTCTGTCCCACCATTTTGTTTTTTTTTAGGAACTGGCACTGGAAGAGGAAACTGAAACACCAGAGTCAGCAAACAGCTTGTTAAACTAACCTTGGGCCCAACTACTCTCCATTCCACATGATCTGTATTGCAGCATCACCTTATGTACAGACTTTATGATCTGTGCATGGTTTCAGTACAACAGAATTCCTATAATCAAGCACCTGATAATCTACCACTCCTGCCAGCTCGGCACTTGAGGAAAGTAGTCCCCAAGACTGGAAGTTTCACTGTCCATAACGTCTGGTATGAGTACTAATTCCATGGATTTGTCTTGAGTTATCTGAACCTTAATGAGCCCAAAAAATTATTATAATGACTTCAACAGATCTGAAGATGAGTAAATAAAGTAATTCTGGAAAGAGGAAACATATACCTTCAACGATTCCTATGAAACATGAAAGAATTAGGAGACTTCAAAGTGGCAAAAGCTGAAGAGGGGTTATGGCTTCACGCAACATTTGGTTGTCTAGCATATATGATACAAAGACATAAAGGATGAAGTACAACTGTTTATGGCATCGAGTGAAAGTGTGAAGGAGTTTTTCAAGTGACATACCTTTAAAGAGCCTACATTAGCGCAACTGGGCAAAGAGTTTTACTACAGGTGTACAGCGGTATACTGGTGACTGCACCTATGACAATTGAAGCTGAATCTTTTTATGATGAAATAAAAAAGTGACAAATGCACATTCTCTGAAGGCAGTCACAAAAAATTGCCTGTAAGAACCTAGGTCAGTATAGGTACTGTATGAAAGTCTAGAATATTTGCTAATCTGGCACCTGTCCGGTCTTGTGGGTGCAAAATTAAAGGAGTTCTACCACATGTAAATGATATCCATGTTTCTTTCATTTTCATTATTTTTTCACTTATTAAAAGTTTAAAACCATGCCTTATCATACACACAGATACTTGTGAATTTTTTTTTTTTTTTTACTCTTTTTATGTTCCATTTTCTTTTATGCTGTCCCTGGCACTGCACTGTTCGCTGACGATACAAAACATTAACAGTACTATGTATAAAACGTATAGTAAAGGTAAGATATAGGCAAGTTTCAAATATACAAACTATATATACGTGCATCATCTAAGGAACGTTGTTTTGTAATTCTATCACAAAATGAAAGTAAAATATCACTTGCCAAGTGTCCAAATACCATACAGCATTTAACACAATAACTGAAACTGTATAAAATTTCTTTATACATACTTAAGCAACTAATCTTATGACCTAACTTACTTCATGAAATGCCTGCAACAATTACTAACGGGGGAAAAGCTACCACAAAACTCTATTGCGAATGTCTAGGTAGTTACCTGAGGTTCAAGGTGAGGCATTGGTATGTCTTTCTCTTGTATTGTGTCATTCTTATTCTCGTGCAACTGACTATGAAGCCGTTCAAACCGTTCTTTCAGTTCTGCACCCTGTTCAAATTTTAAATATCAGTATTGCCATATATGTTTGCACTGCAAGAAGTAAGCATAAAATATAGAGGATTTCCTTTTAAATTCATTTTTCCACTGCAGTATTCAGTCACAGTGTCAGCTGCAAATGCTGTCATGCAGTTGCACTGGATGACATCTGAGGACAATCCTGTGTACAAATCATGACTAATACAACACTGTAATAAACAAAATTTCATTCTTGGGAGATATGAGGTTCTCACAGCACCGCTGAAGAAGATTTCTGTATTGTGGAATATGACACCTTGCAAGCTGGTATATAGGTACCAACAATTCAGAGGCACTTGATGCCTCCATCTTCAGGATAGTCCTAGAAGAGCAAGTTGTGGAAGAAAAACTGAATAAGGGAATGATAAAATACAAATGCGAGTGAAGTAAAATTTACCCTATAATAGGTCACAAAAGCCCAGAAGGGGAGTAGCAGTACAGGTCTATTCTTTCTTTAAACTTGGCACTAGGTGAAGGTGGGTGGTTAAAACCATTCCCTGGCCGCTTTACCCCTTTACCCTGGAAAAAAGATCCAGCACCCATTGTACAGGAGGTTGGGTGAGCTCCAGTGCCAGTCTGGACAGGTGCAGAAAATCTTACTCCCCTGGGGTTGAACCCCAGGACATCCAGCCCATAGCAATTCATTATACCAACTGCACTATCCTAACTGCCACACAAATGGTAGTTACATATAAGAGTCCCATTTGTACGTTTGCTTTCAACCTCAGTTGAGGCATTCCTGTTCTGAGCAACAATATCACGCCAATGAACTGCCAGTATCATGCACTATGTCCTTTTGGTAACAAACTTCACTGTCTTAAGTGATCACATGAGTTCCTTAGGTATGAAACATGCCATACCCAAATTATGACTACCATTCCTGTTTCCATAAAAAAATTTGCAATTGCTGATTCAAAGCCATACTGAAATCCTGTACTACTCCTAATCTATACTGGCTACTGTTTTCAATAAACCTGACCAGGCACCTGAGACGTCCCTGCTCAAGATATTCCACATATTCGGTGTACGTCTCAATCCATGTAACATTTTGTGACACGCTGCTATTTTATGGTGAACAAACGTGCCCTCACCCAAACACCACGCTATCCACAACCACTTCCTCAATATATTTCCAGCTACCGTCCATGTCCAAGCTATAGTGGTGATGGCATGCATGCCTTATCTAACTAGCATACAAACACAGCAGTTTCTGTGTGAGTATTTTATAACGCAATGCTATATGGTTGCAATAAATAATAATAATAATAATGAAACAGATAGCAAATGCAGACTCTGTAAACACTTTGATGAGACAGCAGAACACATCATATCAGCATGCCCAATATCGGCAAAAGAGTAATACATAAAGAGATATAATAAGTGTGTGTGCTCACTTACACTTTAACATATGCAAGGAAATAGAGGTAAAATTAGACAACAAACACTGGTATGTCCATATACTAAAATCAGTCAAAACAAGTTATGAAGGTAAGGTTACCATATTATGGAACCAACAAGTGCAAACTAACAGAAGTATTCCTAACAATAAACCGGAAATCATAATCCGCGATAAAAAAGAAAGGAACACGCATGTTAATAGATGCTACAATTCCTGGAGACAAAAATGTGATCAAGAAAGAAGCTGAGAAGATTTTAAAATATAAAGACCTCATAACACAAATTCAGTGCATGTGGAATTTCAAAGCTAAAGCAATACTGGTAATAATAGGGGCAACAGGAACCATTTCAAAATCACAGAGACAAAACCTGAGCAACATACCACGAAAGCACGAAATTAAGGAACTAAAAACAAATAGCCATTTCGGCACTGCTCATGTATTACAGAAAGTTCTGATGTAAAAGTACAAAACATATTTCATGGGCAAAATAACATTACATGTAGCATATATTGTAAATACAGAACAGCTGCAACACTACATACCCTAGAAACATTGTTTGTTACGGGTATATAACTGTAAATACCCTGCTTAAGGGTGATAACAAGGATAATAATAATAAGTTTATACCACTTCAGTGCTGCCCTCTGATTGTCCAATACAGCTCTCCAGCAGAGCAACTGCATCAACACTTCTCTTCCTGAAGTCATAGAAATTTTCCAGGTTGTACATACATCGATAGCATAATGACTTTGGCAGGTTATCACTCTCTGATACCTGTAAAATGAGAAGAAAATGATAAACAGAGTTGTAACAGTAAATTCTTGTGCCAGGCCCTTCATTTCTGGCAGGACATGCAAGAACATAATTCTCAGAACATTATGAAGAGCAAAAAACTAAGGTCTGACATTTGTATACTACATAGGTTACCAATGTTACTGCTGTTCCCTAATACTGGAACACTGAATTCTGCAACTTTATAATGTTCTGGCAAAATTACTGTGTCTTCTAGCAAAACTGTTTTCTTCCATTACAGTGGGTTTTGCCAAGATACTAATTTACAAACCAAGACAGTGCTCAAGGTGTGCACAAGAATGCTTCTCGTCACATTAATGTAATACCAACTAGGAAATACACGTCTGAAGAGCTCTGAAACACTCATTTCTTATATTTGATTCTATACATGTCATATTCCATTACTTCAGTCCCAGTGGTCTAAATACGTATGTATGGTGACATCCTAAACAACTGCTGGCACAGAAAATGGCAATGAAGGATTTAAAAAAACTGCAAGCAATGTTATATATAAATTATGCTCAAAAATATTTTAGCACTATGAAGAATACATGATTATGCCAACAGTTATTGTCACATTACCACAACCACTTTCAATATTACCATAAGGGTGGTTTTAATACTGTCTTTCTCCATCTCTTCTTCCATGGTGCAGCAAACTGCCTTTCCCAAAACTGCCTCACAAAAGTGTGTTACTTTAACCCAATGTGTGCCTGAGCAGCTGACTCTGGTGTTCAAATGAAACAGCACCAGTACTTTTCAATCCATACCCCACTTTTTGTCACACAAAATGTGTATATCACATTAATGGTACTCATACAACACAACTAACAAACTGAAGCCCCCATGCTGTTAGTGAAGTGTGAACTTAATCAATTACTACATACATTATAAACCATTCCATTCTACATTAGACAGCACTGACTACCAAAGACTAGCACATTTGTTTGTTGTTACTTGGATACAGGAATACACACAGATGAGTGGCGAATACGCAAATTTCATATTCAGGAGGACATGATTTCAACTATCAGCCTTGAAGCCAGCTATCCAGATGGCATAATATATTTTGATTTCATCAGCTATGCCAGATAAAACAGACCACAATACATCCTCATCCCACTCAACATTACATAACCTACACAACTGCAAGAGCAGTGTTACATAAACCAAAAAACAAGCAATAACAAATCTCAATCAATTTTTATTAAAATTTGTTAAGTCATATGAGCATACAGCTACCAAAAATAAAAAATTAATAAATACATAAATAAGCAATAAACAAATATGTGAGGTCCAATTTTATCATTCAAGCATACAAAATAATAACACTGCCTACGTAAAACACACACATGACATTCATTTCAACTATACTACAACACAACATAACCTAGCAGTGCCAAAAACATGGCCAACATTTGCATGGTGATGTTCATCCATTCATCCCTTGCTTCAGCTATACTTCTTCCGCTACTTCATTATTCACAAATTTCGTCATTCTGCTGACAACCTAGTCGCCTGCTGAAGGACAACCAATTATATTATTTCATTTTTGTATATTGCCTAAGGTGTTTCAATAGTCTCATGTTCAAATGTTTTTACTCGCAACAGATGATGCAAATAAGCTAAACATGAAAGGCGTAAGGAAAAAACTCTCACACGAAAGACGCATCATTACTGTATACCGCGTAGAGCCAACACTTAATATGCATGCAGATTTTAATTCGTTTTTCAGTCATAATGGGGCATGCGTGCGTTTCATTATCAACCATTTACATCCCACTGCGGGATCTCATGCAAACACGTTACTTCGCAAACCAGCTTCTGGAGTAAAGAATTACAGTACCTGCAAAGGGAGACATGTCTGTATCTTGTCAACCAACTTTCTTTCCCTGCCTTCGTCGCCAAATATTTCCATTTTGATGGCATCATAGCATGCACAAAGTCTGCACAACTCCATGTAATTATCCGGGCCGCATGACATGGTGATTCTTCGTAAGGCAACTTCTACATTCCAAATATAATATCACGACCTATAAGGTGAACGGACGGTGTTCTTGGCCATTGTCAGTAGCAATTCAACCACACAAAACGAATTTTACGAAGTCACTTGCTGATTAATACACACGCCCTTCCACATAACACCCTTCACCATCACATCTTTGTAACGATAAATACTAGTGCAACTTTTTACAAACAAGCAGTGTAACGTAAATACGAAATACAAAACAAGCTACGCTAATAGATTCTTTCCGCTTTTGTCTACTGCCGCCATCTTGTACACATGTACTTTTGTGTTGGTTCCAAAAAACAAAAATGAAAAGTATACTGTGGACTATTAAGCCACAGGCTGTAACATTGATATGAACTGTATGTAAGGTGGGAATTATGATCGGATCTCTATAAGGCCCGTCAAAAGCAATAACAAAACAGACTACCTCCTCCGCTTGTAATGTCAACTTTCAACACACCAACACCGTCGATTAAATTCTCTCGTCTCGAGGAACTCGATTACGTCGATTGTTATGAATCGATTGTAAAAGAGCGTCGACGTCACAGTTCTCAATAAAATTTGTCGATGCAATTTCAACAAGAAGGATATGTTTTTTTCTTTTGGAGTATTTTAATGAAATTTAATCTCATTAAGTGCTGTGTTAGCTTTAAGCCAGTCGTAAGGCAATGGCAGGGTACAGAAGGGTGAATTATTACGAACTTTGTCGTCTTTGTACATCAAGTGAAGGTACCAAAATGCACATATTCCGTGAAGAGGGACGTCGAAGGCAACTCCCAACAAAAATTCAGATCTGTCTGCCACTTCAGGTACCGTACGCCTTAGTTACGAAATGCTTGTGTGTGGAATGTGAAAGCTTGTGCACATCACTAATTTCGTTTATCCCTATTAAGTCTATCCGAATGAAGAAATAACGAACTTAATTTGAAGTAGCTTCTGCACAAATCACGCACGACTAACCCAGTATCAGTATAGAATGCGTCAGTGGTGTTGGTACTTAACCTAGATTATCATTCATTGAATAGCCACCCTAAGACAGTTGTAAACAGATGCAACCCTTCTAAATTGCGATATAATATATCGAAAGTTGTAATAGAGTAGAGACATCGAAGTTCTTTTTCATGTATTGTAAAGCTACAGAACATAAATTTAGACAGACGTCATGGGTTCTGTACGGTATTAGGAGAGGTTAGACTGTGTTGCCGCGTGTATTAAATTTAACAGTATAATAGAACAGAATATGGAATTTACTTACATCCTTAGATCCTTTGGGCCAAGCCAAAGGATGTAAATATTTTATAATGCAAGTGCATAGTTTATTTCTTGTATGAACTGAAGTAACAACTTGTCATGGTTATAAATACGAATATGTAGTTATGCAGACTGTTTACAGGTACTCTGTAACATGACACATTGTAACTAAACTATAAAAGTTATTTTGTATACAGATACCAGTGAACATTGACATACACTGTATCATAAGCTAACATATGGAGTTTCCCAAGGATCAGTTCCAGTACCCGTACTTTACATATTGTACATAAACAGCTTGCCTCCAAGAATAAATACTTTATTGGAACTTGTGATATTTGCTGATGAAACAGGCATCATTCTTTCTAGTAAAAATTTTAATGATCTGCATTTAAAGGCAGACATAGTTGTATCTCATACATGTAGATGGTTTACTGCCAGTTTGTTACTAAGTGTAGTTGAAACAAGTGTAATAAAATTTATAATGAATAATTCTCTACCATGTGCATTAAGTATTGGTTATAATGACATAATATAAAGTGTAGTCTGTAAATACAGAATTCCTTTGTGAATCAACTGATAATCACTTGATTTGGAAGAATCATATTGATCAAATGCTTCATAAGCTATGTGGAGCATGTTATGCATGTAGGTTGATATTTCACATTAGCAACTCTGACACTCTCAGAATAATTTATTTTGCCTGTTTTTATTTGTATTGAGATCTTGAGTAATGTGGGTAGTAATTCATCTCACAGTGAAAAGATATTTATTCTACAAAACATTGTTAGAAGTGCAGTTGGTGCAAAACCAAGAAATCAGAGTTGAAATATGTCTAAGAGATTGGAAATGTTACCTCTTTCATGTGAATACTGTGAATACATATTTTTATTAATGAACTTCAGTATAAGTAACCTAGAAAAATTTCATGTTTATCTGTACACACTATTAGCACAAGGAACAAATACCATCTACATAGACCAATTGCCAGTGTTTCATATTTTCAGAAAAGTACATACTATGCTGGCATGAAAGTAGTGAAAAGTGTGTTGTGCATATTCTCAAATCTGGTGAAAGAAAAGGCTTGTTTTATAGTAAAGTTGAAAAGGCACTTAAGTACCCATTGCTTCTTCTCTGTTGGTGAATTTCTAATGTTTAAAAATTAGTCAGTCTTGTTATCAGCTATGTGCAGTGGATGTAGTGTAATGTTGGAATGCTATTTATGAATTATTTACAATATTTTTATGACATAGCATCCTTTTTTCACTTTGACTGAATTCTGGGTACATGGAATGTATAATATATGTGTGTGTGTATACACGTATGTTTGTGTGATTATATGTATGTATGTATGGTAGTCCAAGAAATATTTTTCATGTATCCTTATAAAGCTTCAGATTTTCAGTTGAGGTAAATTAATCAACAGAGTAGGAGTAAGGTAAGAAATACTCTTTTAACGTAGGTTTGAATGCTTCATGATTGCATCACAAAATTTCTGAACTCACCACTGGAACAGAAGTGTCACGTGGTACAGCTTATGCCACTAGGTGACATAATGTCACTATCTTTTATGTCTGTGTATTCAGTTTTGCAGCCAGTAATTTTGCATTGCTCTTTGGCAGGTGTTTATTGTACAGCATTTTAAGTACAACTCACAATTGTTTTATGAAGGAACAGTGCATTAAGTTTAGCTTTAGACTTGGGACAACTGATTCTAAAATGCACAAAATACTCACAATAGCTTTTGCTGGCAATGATGTGGTGAGAACTTGGGCATGTGAGTGTTTGTCTCAATTCAGACATGGGGAAATTTTGCTGGAATCTTGTGAGCATTCAGGTCATCCTTCCACAGGTCACACAAAAAAAAAATTTGGAGAATGTTTAAAAAATTTTTGACAGAGACCAGTGAAAGAACTGTTTTGGAGTTTCCTGCCAGATTATCCATTTCATGTGATATGTGCCAGAAAATTCTAGTGGAGGACTTGGGTGTGTTTTAGATGTCTGTGAAGTTTGTGCATAGATTACTCAGTGACAGTCAGATGGAGCAGCAATTTCTGGCCGCTAGAAATGTGGCTGTGGTCCTGCAACCTCCTCAGTTGCCTGATTTGACCCCTTGTGACTTTTTCTTGTTTTGGAGAATGAAACTGCAATTATGGGAACATCATTTCCAAAATGTTTTGAAATTTAGGAACATTTATGTATCATCCTACATACAGTTCTAAAAAGTCAGTTTGACAGTACTTCCAGCAGTGGCAGAAATGTGTCTTATAATCTTAGAAACGGACTGCTATGAAGGGAGCTGCATGACTTATGTAAGTTTAGGGTACATTTTTTATCAACACAGTCCAGAAGCTTTTGTATATAAATTCACTTGCAAGCAGAAGTATATTAGACACCCTACAAAGGACTTTCTTTAAACAAGTGCCATCATTGTAATGACTATTTTTGGATATTAACAACTTTATTACTTACTGTAATTTGAACGAACAAATGCACAGAACTGTATTAGATTTATAATAATATTATAAAAACTACCTACTCCTTCATGTTTCAAATCTTATGTGCCCATCATTAGGGAGCATAATAATCATATAAATTTATTGCTTAATATATTGGTCTCTTGCATGTAGAAGAACTGCTGGAAATTTGTTAGTACCCAGCAGGCACAACAAATTTACCACTCACTTCAAGACATCAGAGAAAGCTTGTATTAAAACATTTGCCCCAGTTTGGTATAAAAACACATGTTGACAACTACATTTGACTCCAAATTATATTTTGATAAAGGTGAATGGTACTATTTGTCGTCATTTTAATGCATTAAGAGTAACAGCTCAGTTCTGCACAAATTGAGAACTAAAATGTCTGTATATAGAAAAACAAAATCTAAATGAATGAATTTCCAGTAGCTCTTCTACATCCAAGAGACCAATATATTAAGAAATAATTTTTTGTAATGTACACCCTGATGATGTGCCAGTACAGCCCAAAGCATGTAGGAGTTAGTGTTTTTTATAATATTAATGCAAATATAATATAGTTGTGTGCATTTGTTAGTTTGAATTATGGTAATTGAATTGTAATGCACAGAATGGAGAATGTGAAAAACTTTATTAATATCTGCTAAATTTGTCCATATTGGTCCATACAACATTATGGAGTAGCATTAAGGAAGTAAACTAATTTTAAAGTATCCTTTTGTGTGGATGGTGTGATGTGTCCTCATTGCAAAGTTTGCAGAGCTTACTTTGAGTATAATACATTCAGTATATTTCTTCCGATTTCTATTTTTAATCTGTAGGCCAAGGGGTTTATTTGTGTCTAATTCCTCAATTTATTACCTTGACTAATATTTAAATTAATACATGGTATTGTTTCCTGTATCAAAGGTTGTGAAGTGTAATTTATCAAAATTTGATGTGTGTGCGCATGTGCACATGTTGGAAATCATTTGTTTAGGTTAGCAAAGGCACCAGTCCTACAATTTTCAAAACAGAACAAGATTAGCAGTAATTACCTTTATATCATTAGCACAAAGAATATGTTTGGATTGTGAGTTTCTAGTCATGGGAAGATCTTTTATATATTTGTAGAAAAAGTCCAGGGGCCAGGTGTAGAACATTGTGAAGCAAATAGTGTATCCAGTTATTTTAATATTTTAGGTGATAATTGTGAAAGCTTTTTACCGTAGTGAAACTGTTTCATTTTTATTAATTTTTTTGGCTACATTTCTCCTTCAGATGTATGTTCACTGATTGAAGTGGGTTGGAATGTTGTTACCCTTTGTTTTAGAGTAATTAGGATGTTCTGTACTTCATTTCTGAAAAGTTGAAACCATTCCACTTCAACATGTCTTTTGTAAATATGCAGGTTGTCATGTTCATTTTCATTGTATTGAGTGTCGCAGTCTCAACTGAGATTATGGAGACGAGTCTCATGAATTAGCTCCCACCCATCCGTCTCAAAGTGTTGTGCTTTTTCCTCCAGTTGTCAAGCTGTTCTGTGCATTAGAATGTTTGTAGTTACAACCACATGCTTACCTTTATTAGTGATAAGTGCTCTGGGCTGGTTAGTGTGGGTCAAGGGATTGAAGGAGACTAAACAGAGCAACTGCAAACACTGAGAAGGCCTGAGTGCAGACATCCCTGCCATTTATATAACTTCTTTCATTGATCACATTATGGTGATAGCACACCTAATTCATATTTGTGACATGCTGGATGTGAATTGTGGTACAGGGGCCAGTTATCCTGCTAGAGTTCACATTAATCAGTCTATACACGAAGATGCTGTGATTAGCATACAGTACTTCATAGTTTCTTCCTCATTGTTTTTTATTTATCATTCAGTCATTCAGTGATGTACTATAGAACATGGTTGCAATTGAAAACTGCTGTAGGAAAATCTGGTGATAAATTAAATTAACAGAATTCAGATATACACAACTATGTGTGTGTATAGACACATCAATGTACATGAAAGAAAAATGGGCAGGATGTATTGTACATGTAGAATAACACAGACAAATAACAACAGGTTCTCACACTGCCACAGGGCACAAGAACCAAAATAAAAGCTGAATTTTGATGGGTACATGGAATTATTAGTGTTGTTTATATTGTAAGAGAAAAACTGGAAAAACGTGGCAAGAAGCACGAAGAGATTGTGAACCCTCCTGCAGAAGGCCTTACCCCACCAAGGGTGTTGAGCCATCAGTGATTGAGGTAGTGTGGGGGACTTTCAAGTACCTTGTTCTTACCATTTTCAACAGCTGCGTGACATTTGATCATACTGTGGAACTGAACAGTGCTACTTGAAAGCAGTCTGCAACCTTGTGGTGGAATTGATGCATAATACAGTTAATCAGCGTGTCACTGTGTTTTTTACCATTACCGATTATAGTTTCTTTGTGTTGAGAATGAATCAGCATATGACCTGTGAAGCCGTAGAAAACCATTGAAATAAGTTTTCTTGTTCATGGCTGAGGTTTACATTTTTTGTGATTGAACAGGATGTGTGCTTTCATTATGCTGTTATTGTTTGACTTGTCACATTGTCTTCTCTGATCATTGTGCTTCAGAAAAAATAATCGTCATGGTAGCATTGCCAGTGATTTCTGATTACTTCCAAACTCATTCTTTTACACTTTACACCTGTTTTGGGGCCCATGTAAGTAAAAGCCCTGTGTTAAGCACAGTCATCATGCATGCTCTACAAGGAGGAAGATTATTGAAGTTTTAAGGCTAACATGGCAGGCATTGCCATATAGATAAATTTCTGGTCATTACACCAAGTAATAACCAGAAGACCATTATTTTAGGACTGTAATTGATGGTAATTAGGTGCAGATGCTGACTCCACAGTTTTTCCAGATATACTGATCAATTTTGACCTCAACACATGTTACAGGCAATGCCCCTCCAGAATATGCTGCAGCAGCAGTTTCCTGTCCACAAATGAATATTTTCTCTCATTGGTACACTATCCTCTTACCCATACATTTGTTGTCAAGAAGGACTACCATGAAGATTCAGGTCAGGGGTCTACTTTGGCTGCTTGGGTCTGAAGATTAAGGCCTTGTAATCCTTTAAAGCACCGGATATTACCTACTGATTGACATGGTGTTACATACCAGAAGACTTGAAATCTGTAGCAATGCTATTGTGACAACCTCCAATCTCATGTGAACCACCATTCTTTCATAAATTTCACATCCTGTAATTTCAAATATTTGATGGCTGGTTATTCATATTTGGTTAATTCCGTGTGGAGTATTCATGTTAAAAATGTAAAAATGCAACAGTATTGTCAGTACTGGGGGGGGGGGGGGAAAAATAAACACCACCCATTTCAAATTTTTTTTTTTTCTTGCCCTCGAACCCTATACAAAATGCGG
>Ga0123352_10009318_pt1 | contig 15344 bp, 18 predicted proteins | sample TergutLab28metaG_FD_89700 | JGI IMG/M metagenome (GOLD analysis project Ga0123352, IMG submission 89700) | Labiotermes labralis P1 segment gut microbial communities from Petit-Saut dam, French Guiana - Lab288 P1 | ecosystem: Host-associated > Arthropoda: Insects > Digestive system > Gut ... | reverse complement strand
TATGCAATAATTTAACCACTGCTATCTTACTATTGCAATTACAAACACATTACACTTTTAAAACAAAATCTTTGCAATTTCTTTGAACTTTCTTTCCTTGCATGTTTTAGGCAATTGTGGTATTATTAGTTGGTCAAAATTTTTATTCTTTTTTTATATTTTTATGAAAGTTTTTGAGAAAGGGGGCTATAACAAAGGGCGGATATCCAATACTATTTTAGGAGAGGTGAAGCATTTGTTTGATAGAACTGATGTATCCCATGTAAGGAATGACATTCAAAGAATTATTGGTAGCACTGTTCAGCTGGAAACAAACAAAGGTCGTCATAAATCGGTAATAAATACAGGTATTATTTCTAATGTATATCCCAGTATCTTCACTATACAATTATGCGATACTGTAGGCACTTCTCGCAAACTGTCCTTTAGTTATACCGACGTTCTTACCAACGCAGTCGAGATAACCCTCTGTGAAGAACATTCTGCATAGCATAAATAACAAGCCTCCATCATACAATGTCTATGGACATAATGAATGGAGGCTTTTAATTTGCCCTATTCTAAATATAGGAGGGTTAAATATGACCGAACTTGTAAAAGAGCAGGTATTTTTAGACCAATACGTAGGCAGCGAAGAAGTCCAAATCATGCTGGAGGGCGATCTTATCGTTCCGGATGTAAAGCCTGATATGGCACTTTTGCTACAAACAGAAGAAAGGGTAATTATTGACAGAACAGAAGCTGGAATGGATAGAGTAAATTACGTAGGACGGCTCAATATTTCTGTGCTATTTGTGGCAAAAGAAGCAGGCAAAAATGTGCATGCCATTCAACTAAGCCGGGATATTGACGACTTTATTAACCTAGATGGCGTTAACAAAGACATGTGGATACGTGCGAAAGCAGAAATAGTAAATATTGACTACCGCGTGGTAAATGACCGCAAGGTAAATTACCGTGCAGTTGTAAGCATTTCGGTAATGGCAGAACGCAGCGATGCCCATGAAATGGTTGTACATATAAACGATGTACCAGACAATCAATTGCTTAAAACAAACCTTAGCGTTAACCGCACAGTAGAACATAGGGTGGATCGCTTTCAGGTAAAAGATCACATTGTGCTGCCATCTTCTAAACCCAACTTGCGAGAAATTTTGCAGTCCACAGCCAGCATAACCAACAGAGATATACGTATATCCAGCGGCAGGATAAATCTTTCCGGCGAACTTTTGCTGACTACTTTGTACCGGGGTGATACTGAGGACAGCTTATTGGAATTTTTAGAATCCGAGCTGGCATTTAATGGCCCGGTAGATATTGCAGGGGCAACAGATGACATGCTGGCAGATGTAAGCCTGCAGGTGCTAGACCAGCACATGACTATTCGCCCAGATGATGATGGGGAGGACAGAATTTTAGAAGTAGAAATTTCTGTTGGAGTAGAAGCAAAGGTTTACAGTACTGAAACTATTTCTATTTTAGAAGACGCGTACAGTATAAATCAGCAGTTAAATTTTGCCAAAACCCTGGTGCGCTATCCGCAAATGATATGCCTAAACCGCAATCAAGCACCTGTTAAGGAAGTTGTTGCAATACCAGATACCTCTCCGGAAATGCTGCAAATTTTCCGCGTAAAAGGGCAGGTGCATTTGGATGAGGTACGCGTTATAGAAGACAAAATTGTTGTAGAAGGTGCGATAAACACTGACATATTGTACGTTGCAGAAAGCGATACAGAGCCACTTGCAAGTTATCGCACAATAATACCCTACCGCCAGGTAATAGAGGCAAAAGGTGCTGCACCGGGCATGATGGTAGTGGTAGATGCATCCATAGATCACACATCCTTTAGCATGCTAACGCCACGAGAAACGGAAGTGCGCCTTAGTATTACATTTAACACACAGGTTGTAAATCACAAAGAAACGAGTATAATTGGTGATGTAGAAATAACTGAAATTGACCCAGCCACTCTGGCAACCCAAGCCAGCATGACGGTATATATCGTTCAGCCAGGAGATAACCTATGGCGCATAGCTAAGCGGTACAATACACCACTTGACGAGCTGATGTCTGTAAATGATATAGATCATGCAAATAAAATTACTGCGGGACAAAAATTGTTAATGCTAAAAAAGGGAATGTAAGTGAATTAACAAAAAATATACTATAAGGGGATGACGTACAAATGGGACCACAATTAACGCAAATGAAAACGAGGCAAGACAAAAAACGCTTGGATACAGCAATAGGAGGCAATATCCTAAAACATCGCAAACATAGAAAGCTTAGCAGAGACGAACTTGCTGAGATGATCGGATTAAATCCATCCTACATCGGTTTAATTGAACGCGGCGAGAGAGGCGTGTCGATTGTGGCTTTATCCAAATTAGCAAAAGCCTTTGACATTTCCCTCGACACGCTGCTTGATGAAACAGATATTCAATTAGAGCCGGTGTCTTCTCGTGGTGCCTTCCTGAAAAAGGCCCATTCTCTAACATCTCTACTTGATGAAAGGGAGCTAAAAGCTGTCATATTTTATATTAAGGGAATATTAACCCTGCGCGATGCATCTAACTAACCTAAATTTCAGATTAGACGACTGCAACATAAAACCCTGGCTTGTACTATAAGCAAGGGTTTTTCTATGTTAAAACTCACTTACATTTGATATAATCAACATAGAAAAAATTTAACCTATTAGGAGGAAGCTTTATGGCATTAACAACAGTAAACTTTTTTTCCCAAAGCCTGAGCCGCCAGGTCACATTTAACGCAGTTATTCCAGTTGGAAAGTTTCATATGCCCGGAATGCCTGTAAGAGAAAGAAAACCTTTCAAAACCATGTACCTTCTTCACGGAATCTTTGGCAATTACACGGACTGGCTTACAAGTACACGCATTGTGCCATGGGCAGAGGAGCGCAACCTCGCAGTAATAATGCCTTCTGCGGAAAATAGCTTTTATGTAGATAATGAAAAGGCCAGCGCCATGTATGGGGAGTATTTTGGCCGTGAGTTGATGGAAGTTACCCGCGAACTATTCCCATTGTCGGATAAGCGCGAAGACACATTTATTGCAGGACTTTCTATGGGTGGGTATGGCGCGCTTAGAACCGGGCTTAAATATCACGAAACATTTGGCGCGATTGCTGCCCTTTCTGGTGCATTGGTGCTTGACAATGCCACAAACCTTACAGACGATACCCCCACAATTATTGGCCGCCGCAGCTATTTAGAATCGGTATTTGGTGACCTTGATAAACTTGTGGGCAGCGATAAAGACCCAAAAGCATTAGTTTCTCAGTTAGTAGACAAGAACATAAAACCGCCCGCTATGTATATTGCCTGTGGCACAGAAGACTTTTTAATAGAATCTAACCGCAGTTATCACAAATTGCTTGAAGAAAAAGGTGTAGACCACGTTTATGTAGAAGGCCCAGGTGCGCATACATGGGATTATTGGGATGAGTATATTTTAAAAGTAATGGATTGGCTGCCTCTGGAAGAAAAGGCTTAGAAAATAAATTGGGCTTGATCCGGGATCTCGTGGGAGAGATTTCGGGATTAGCGACTGTCTTAAACATGAAAACCCCACTTAAACACGACTCGCATGAAATTCGTGTTTAAGTGGGGTTTTACCTTGCTTATAAATAATACACATAATCTATGCATTCACCAAAATAATCTTCGCCTTTTCTTTTTTGATGTATTGTGAATCCAACACTCTCATAATTCCCCATGGCAGGAACCAAACTGACGTTGGTGGTCACAATGATTTTTTTCACATCATTTTGAGTGATTCTTTTGATTGCTTCTTGAAGTTGTATTTTGCCATAGCCTTTTCCCTTGTGTTTTGTAGCAATACAATTATGTCCAATTTCCGCATATTCGGGCATGTTTCTTGGATCCCAGCAAATAAAGCCGATAACCTCATCCTTTAGTGTTGTTACAAAGGCATACTTATCAGCAATTTCCAAATTATCAAAGAAAAATTTATCAGTCTCTTCCCAATTAGATTTGCAATGTTCTTCGTTTCTAATGTCAAATGAATAGGCATCTTTTAACAAGTTAAAGAATATTCCACGGTTAAACATGCTGGTTTTTTTAAACTGAATATCCATATACCACCGCCTTTAGTTTTAACAATCTTCTATACATACAAGTTGTGGATGGCGGTAATAAAACATATTGCGAAGATAGGCGGCAAGTCCGGCCGTATCTCCTGCTTGAAGCAATGGATGGCTAAACATCAAACTTTCTGCAACCACCTCACCGTTACGCACAACAAAGATATGGGGTAATACTACGCGCTTGATTTCTGGATCAAAATCCTCATCTGTCTGAGATTGATTCACTTCATCAGTTGGCAGATAATTGTGCAGCCGTTCTAGAATTGTGACATAATTTTGATTATGCGCTGCACGGTCTTGCTCAATGTTATAATAAAGTAATGTTACGCCTTCATCTATCGCTACTTGCAAAAGAACTGGATAAAGTAAGCGACACCAAGGGCATGCAGGGCGTCCGAAAAATAAAACGCCGGTGCCATCTTCGAAAAGATTTACAACATCATCAAATGATGCAAAAATTACGGTGTTATTCTCTGGCAAAATAATGTAGCTGTGCTGTGGGTTGCCATCATCTCGGAGGATACTATTTAGGGCTACTTGTTCGGCAACAAAACGCTGTGCGTGGGTGAGTTCTTTAGCAGATGGAGACGTGATGGCAACAGTTCTGGTGTAATTATCCCAGTCCAGTTCGTAACCAATACTTTCTAGTACGGCACGCAGCGGAAGCAATGTTCTTTCACCGATAATTTGTGCTGGTACATCCAAGGTATGAATGACGCCATTGGTGGCAAAGGTGCTGCTATCTATCGTAATTATAATTACATCGCCATCTCTTGTTAATGTGGCCTGGCGCGTATTCTCATTCCATTCTGGGGTAAAGCCAATTGCCTCAAAAATGTCACGTATAGGCACAAGGGTTCTGTTACCGATTATAATTGGTTCTTGGTCTGTAAAAGCTATTTGCTCACCGTCAATGGTTACAGATATTGCGCCATCAGCAAAGGCTAAACTTGAGATGAAGATCAGCGTGACTACTGCTACCGCCAAAAAGCGTTTCAAAAATTGTTTCATTACTAATTCACACCTTTTTATATAAAAGGTTCGCGTGCCCCTTTATCAACTAATGTGCCATATGGAAAAAGCGCGCGAACTTCTTCGCCGGATACTCTTTCTTTTTGCATTAGCAATTCTACTATTTTGTGCATTACTTCTATATTTGATTCTAGTATGCGCAAGGCCTCGTTATAGCCGGCTTCAACCATACGTTTAATTTCGCTGTCTATTTGAGATGCAACCTGTTCACCGTAGTTTCTGGTGTTGGTTAGCTCTCGGCCTAAAAATACTTCATCATTGCTATTGCCAAATTGTATTGGGCCAAGGGTTTCGCTCATACCGTATTTTACAACCATGTCTCGTGCCATGGTTGTTGCGCGCTCTATATCGTTAGACGCACCGGTGGTTATGTCTTTTAGTACAATGGCTTCCGCAGCGCGGCCGCCTAGTAATGCAATTATCTGCTGCTCCATAAAGCGCTTGCTCATTGTTGTTCTGTCTTCACCGGGGAGTGGCATTACATAACCGCCTGCGCGGCCTGTAGGTATTACAGATATCATGTATGTGGAGTCGATATCCGGCAAGACTTCATGACAAATGGCGTGACCGGCTTCGTGGTATGCGGTTATACGCCGTTCTTTTTCTGTAATTACGCGGCTTTTCTTTTCTGTGCCTATGCCTACTTTTATAAACGCTCGGCGTATAGATTCCATATCTATTGCCAGCTTGTTATCACGGGCTGCAAGCAGTGCGGATTCGTTTAATAAATTTTCTAAATCTGCCGGAGTAAAACCTGCGGTGGTTTGGGCTACAATTTTTAATGAGACATCTGGGGCAAGTTCCTTACCTGCGGCATGTACTTCAAGCACCGCTTCACGCCCTTTAACATCTGGGCGGTTTACAACTACCTGTCGGTCGAAACGTCCCGGGCGAAGAAGCGCCGGGTCTAAAATATCTGGGCGGTTGGTTGCGGCAATAACGATAACGCCTTCGTTCACGCTAAAGCCATCCATTTCTACCAATAGCTGATTTAGGGTTTGCTCTCGTTCGTCATGGCCGCCGCCAAGGCCTGCGCCACGCCTACGTCCAACTGCATCTATTTCATCTATCATAATTATACTGGGGGCCATTCTCTTCGCTTGCTCGAACAAGTCACGCACGCGAGATGCACCAACGCCTACAAACATTTCTACAAAATCAGAACCTGAAATACTAAAAAACGGTACGCGGGCTTCCCCTGCTACTGCCCGGGCTAAATATGTTTTTCCTGTTCCTGGAGGGCCTACAAGCAAAACACCTCTTGGTATACGTGCACCAATATTGTGGTATTTTTGCGGGGCCTTTAAAAAGTCTACAAGTTCGGCAAGTTCTTCTTTTTCTTCGTCCAAACCTGCAACTTGAGAAAATGTTACCGTTCTCGTGTCTTGCAAAATAACCCGTGCGCGGCTTCTGCCAAAACTCATTGCCCGGTTGTTTCCACCATTTTGCATGTGGTTAAATGCTACAAAAAATATGAGTATAAACACACCAAATATGAGTATTGTGGGCAGCATTTGCATAAAAAAACCAGGGCGCGATGGTGGAAGCGTGGTTATATTTGGGCTGGGGTATCCGCCCAATGACTCATGGGCCAATGGCAAAAATGCAGTTAAATTTGGGATGCTTACCGTATGTGTTATATTATACGGCAATAGCACTTCTGCCGTACCAATGAGCGGAGACTCGTTGTCCGGAGTTATTGTTAGCTCTCTGACACGGTTATTAGCCAGATCATACAATAAGTTAGCGTAAGTATAAACCTCATCCGATGTGGCGTCTGGCCTTGTATTGTTTGTTACAAACATGACAAGCATTATAATTGCGAGTATGAGAATCCATAAGCTCACACCCTTTGCGTATGTTGGTCGCAAAAAATTTCACCTCTTTAATTTGTAAGTATTCCTACGTATGGTAATTGACGGTATCTTTGGTCGCAATCCAGACCATAGCCAACCACAAATTCATTTGGGACATTAGCAAAACCTACGTACTCGCAAACCAAATCTGGTATTTTGCGCCGGGCTGGCTTGTCCAAAAGCACACAAAGTTTTACGGATGCTGCACTGCAATTTGCTAAGTGCTGGCGTAGTAATACAGCCGTATCACCTGTGTCTACAATATCTTCTATTATCAGTATGTGCTTTTCTACAAGGTTTAATGTAGGTGTGTATTCTATGTTAATTACCCCGGTAGATTCTGTCGAAACATAGCTTGAGACCTTTATAAAATCAATTTCTACATCGATGGTAAGTTCCCGCACCAAGTCTGCCAGAAAGATGAAGGAGCCGGTTAATGTGCCTAAAATAAGAACTGACTTGCCCTCGTAGTCGCGATTAATTTGTTCTGCGAGTTTTTTTACATGTTCTGCAATTTTTTCTTTGGAATATAACACTCGGGTGTTATTCATTTGCATCGCTCCGTATTGATATCCACAACAGGTTTTGACTTTTATCGGTTGGGATATATTTTTTATTTGTGGGATTTTTTGCGTCCAACACCCATAAAATATCGCTGCCGTGGGCAATTACCGGAATTGTGTCCCGCTTATGTTTTGGGATTTTTGTATCGGCGAAATAGTCACTAAGCTTTTTTGTAAATGGCTTTGATAATGGGTCGGTTGGGCTTAGTGTTATTTTGTCACCACTGCGGCGGGTACGCAAAAAAAGTGCCTCGCTTACCATACCACATTCGAAAGATTTAGTATAGTGTGGATTCGATTTTTGTTGGGTTTTGGAGAGGGTTATCGTCATTTGTAATTCGGGAATGTGTACCGACCCGGGTATGGGAAGAGAGTAGTCTTTTAGTTTTGGTGTTTTGGTAGGTGTGGTTATGGTTATTTGGGAATGTTCTCTGTAGGCAATAAGTCCGGGAAGGTGGATTTCTTTGCCGGGTTGTAGTTGTGCGAGGTGGAGAATGGAATTGATGTGGGTGGCGGTTATGTTGTGGGCAGTTGTAGTTGGGTTTTGGTGGCGGAGTGTTGATACCGCCTTGCGAATTACTCGTGTGGATATGGCTTGTGGCAGGGTGGATAGTTTTTTTACACTTAGAATGATGTGGCGCTCGCCCTCCATGCATTCCAAAAACGCTTGATGGGCGACAGATTCTAGGTACGCTTCATCCATTCGCAAATTGGTAATATTTTTTGCTATGGTTTGCATTACTTGTGGGTTTGTTGCGGCCTCTAAGCTAGGCAAAACCGCGAGGCGGATACGGTTGCGCGCATATTCTTGTGAAAAATTGCTGGCATCGGTAATGTAGCTAATACTGTTTTCGTTCAGGTATTTTTCTATTTGTGTGCGAGGCACATCTAAAAGTGGGCGAATGATGTTGCCGTTTGTTGGCGGAATACCGCATAACCCTCGTAAACCTGAGCCGCGAGCTAGGTTCATTATTACGGTTTCCACATTATCATTTTGGTGGTGGCCCGTAGCGATTTTTATGGCGCCAAAGGCGGTGCACGCATCGTGTAGGTGGGCGTATCGTAGTTTGCGGCCGGCTTCTTCTATGGTAAGAGATTCTTTTTCTGCCAAACCGCGAACATTTGCATGGTAAATTTTTATGGGGATTTGTAGATTATCGCAAATGTCCTGGGCGAATTTTTCATCACTTGCTGCAAATTCCCCTCGCAAGCCGTGGTTTATATGGGCTGCAAATATTTTAGAAATTTGCAATTGTGATTGCAGAGATATTAGGGCGTGCAGGAGGGCTACAGAATCTGCACCGCCAGATAGGCCTATTACAATGCTGTCGTTTGGGGTTAGCATTGTGTGGGCTTTTATTGTTTGTAGGATTGTTTTTAACATTGGAGGAAGCCTCTTTAAAATTGGATTTTATAAAGATTATTATTTAGTGCTGATATGTGTTTGTCAAGGGTGATATAAGAATTCAGTTGGTAACAAATCGTTACCAACTGAATTTTAACTTGCCGGCAAAGAAAGACCCGCAAATGATACGCGAACAAGAACACCTCTGTGCAAATTAGAAATATTTTCGATTATAGGTACTTTTGCTTCATTGTTTCAACAATATAAAATTTGACATTTTTCTATTATTCTGACAAAATTACAATACAATTTGCAAAGGGAAATTTCTGCATTAAAGTGTGGAATAGAACTGATACGTCAGTTATCGGATGGCGAAAATGGTTTTGCTGTTTATGATATATTTATGTGTTCATCATATACCCCATAAAATGAAGAATACGAAAATTTATATAACCTTGGGCCGAATAGACTATGATATTTTAGTTTAAACTATGTTCAATAAAAATCACAAAAGGATGATTTATGCATGAAACGATGGATAGTAACAATTGTTGTCGCGACACTTATTCTCACCATTATAACTGCCTGCAATGGAAATGAATCCTCACATTCAATTCCAAATCAACCGGATGAAGCGGCAACACTCACACTAACTACAGAACCCTCTACTACACCTGAGCCAATAACTTCGGCTGCCATCGACACGACAAACCCAACCGCTACAACAATAGAATCTGCGGAAGCGAATCCTCCCATTGAGAAACCAGATTTACCTACTCCCATACCAACGCCCATGGTTGCACTTACTTTTGATGATGGGCCATCAAGACACACAGACAGCATATTAGATACATTAGAACTGCATGACGGAAAAGCAACATTCTTTGTAGTCGGCAACAGGGTAGAAACATATCGAACTACGGTAGAGCGTGCAGTTAACCTTGGCAATGAAATTGCAAATCATACGCAAACACACCCTCGTCTTACTTCCCAAACGGACGGTGAAATAAAAAATGAAATACAATCTGCAAGTAACGCCATCGCATCTATAATAGGTACTTCGCCATTAATATACCGCCCTCCATTTGGCGCCACAGACGAAAGAGTTTTGAACATATCTGCCGAATTGGGCTATGGCATCGTAAAATGGACTATCGACCCCTTAGACTGGCGGGACAGAGATGCAGATACTATTTATAACAGAATTATGAGCCAAGTGGAAGATGGCTCGGTTATTGTACTCCATGACATACATCTAACAACTGCACAAGCAATGGAGCGCGTGATCCCAAGCCTCATTGACAAAGGGTTTCAGCTTGTTACAGTATCTGAATTACTAGAGCGCAGGTATGGAGGATTAGCAGCCGGAAGTGTGTTTGGCACCTACTGCTCTTGGAGAATATGGGATGCTGAATAAGATTTATATCAACAATAAAGAAATATGGTTCCAAAAATAAAAATAAGGCGATTGATTGCCAGCATAGCACTGGTTCTCAATCGCCTATTTTGTTAATTACAGCGATACTTATTTCATTTCCGGCATTAACTTATCGATAAAGTCAATAATAATGCCTTGCTGCACCTCAGAAAAACCATCAAGATAAATACACTTGCGGTTATCAATACCTAAAATGTAATCGGCAGAAGTACCATACACCTCTGCTATTTTTTTGAGGGTTTCTACTTTAGGCATTTTGCTGCCAGCTTCATAATTAAGAATCGTAGTACGCGACACTCCAATCAAATGAGCCGCTTGTTTTTGAGTGAGATTCTTTCGCTCTCTTAACTTGTTCATTCTTGATCCAAAATCATACAACTCCAAACAGAATCACACTCCTTTCAAGATTCCCCTTATTATAATCCAGAGCTTGTTGCCACCAGTTTACAAAAATTAAAAATATTGACACCCAATGGTTGACTTTTTGTCGTTTTTTAGAGTACAATAGGTTATCACGCTCCCAAAACCTACTACCTATTCACAACAAGGAGGACTCACAATGAAAAGCAAGAAAACGCGCATGGCAAAAATTCGTATTGACAAAATTATTGGCGATAACATTCAATACGGACGAATGGCAAGAGACTTGACAAGAGACGAACTGGCAGAAATTACAGACCTGACAGTCCCCCATATAGGCATGATAGAACGTGGAGAACGCGGCGCAACCCCTGTAACTTTGGAAAAAATATCAAGAGCCTTTAATATTTCTATTGATAGTCTTTTTAGGGAGAACCTAGCCCTATCTCAACATGAGAAATCAAATAATACTTATTACAAAAAAGCGTCTTCTTTTATTACCAAATTATCGGAGAAAGATTTGGAATTTTTACTATACGTCATCAAAGGACTAGAGAGAAGACGCAAAGCGTATTGAGGATAGTTGCAATGTTGTAACCTGAGTGTCAAAGTACATTTCCTACTTTAAATAAATCAGCAAAACCCCTGTAAAATGAATTTGCAGGGGTTTTGTGTTGTACATTAAATTTTAAATATAGAAAACACTTGACAAGTAAACTTGGCGCGTGTTATATTTCCACTGACAATAAAACTTGTCAAAAATACCACTATACTTGGAGGCAACCTTATGAATAGTTCCACAGAAAACAATAACGACAACCGGAAAGAAGAAATTTTGGAAAAAATCAGACAGTCACAACAGGATGAGGGTATAGATTATGCGGTAAACAAAGGCGCACGACTGGGCAACTACTATACCGAAGCAATAGGCCTTCCGCTCATTTTGTTGTGTGTGCTTGCTGGGCAAACACTTACCGTATACGCATTGCTTACACTTTGGGGAGCTCATGCCTTCGGTGATTTTCTCGCTAAGTATCGCTATTTCAAGCAAAGGCGATACTTGATGGGCGCAATTATTTTTGGTGCCCTTTTTGGAGGGTTCTTCGCGGCTTTATTCATAAGGGATGTAGGCGTTCTCCAAGGATGGTGGGGATAAGATGAATGATGAAATTGTATTAAAAAACAAACTAAAAGTAGCAAGGGCCGAAAAAGACCTTTCTCAAGCGGCATTAGCCGAAATGGTTGGCGTATCTCGCAATACCATTAGCTCCATAGAAACAGGGCAGTTTTGCCCAACGGCAAAGTTGGCTCTTATCCTATGTATCGCTCTCGACAAAAAATTTGAGGAACTGTTTTTCTTTGAATAGACCTGCCAATTAAAAAACCGTCACAAGTCCAGCCTGTGACGGTGTTATTGTTTATACATAAAGTGTTTGTGGTCTGCCTTTAATCAAGTGTGTATTGTTTTGAATATATTTTATAAGCACGTTTGCTTCTTCAAATTTTATATCTTTGTCGTTGTAACAGTCGATTGATTCTTGTACATATTCCATAAACCAAACTTCCAGAGGTTCGGCATTGCTTGGGGCGGGTATCGTATGGATTAGACGCAACAACTCGCCTGCTTTCAAGCCGTATGGTCCTGTTTGCGGTTTCAACAAGATACTTTTTGTCATCCGATTCTCCCTTTACAATAGGTTCGATTTTGACAAATGTATCGTAACTTGGAATGTCTTTCATCGACTACCTCCTAATGAAGCATTATAAATTTAATGCACGTACCACATTCATTGTGGTACATAGGTGCGCCCTTGCTCTTTTCAGATAGTACGGCTTTTACACAGAAACTAACGCTGTAATGACGGCTGCAACGTCTTTCATTTTTTGCAAATTTACGTTTCCAGCCTTGTATGCAATTATATTAACATCCGCTGTAAAAAGTTTGTTTGGTCGTATATTACTGGTATTACTAAGCCCACCATTTGAAAAGTCGATATCGGAAAGTTCAATCGCATAATTATCGCTAAAATTCTGACTGGTTATTTGTGCTAAAACGATGTCATCTGATGAAGCTATAGCAACAACAAGAGCAGGGCGACGTTTGGAAGAACTTAAATCCGAAAATGGAAAAGGCAGTACAACAACATCACCCTTTACAAATTTGCCCATGCAGAATCCTCCTCGGGAGAAAGCCAGTCTTTTGCCAACGCACTTTCGCTTGCTAGGGTTGTTTCATTTAACTTTTTTGCGGCAACTTGAAAAGGTATAGCCCTTTCTCGCACTGCTTGACTAACAAACAAGCTAATAGCAGCTGAAAAAGAAATTCCCAATTCTCGAAAAAGATGGTCGCCTTTCTCCTTTAATTCATCATCAATTCGAATATTTAACTGAGCCATATCAGACCTCCTGTTTTAATGATGCAATCATTATATAGCAATACATAGCATTTGTCACCGAGATTGCTTCGTTATATCCACCCTTCACAGCACACATTCTATATTTTCATTCTCTATGCTAAAGTTATGATAAAGTTTGGATATATCTAAGAAATCTCATGATAACTAAATGTATACCGTGCTATTATAGTGCACGGTGATAGTATTTTTGAGAGGGGTGCGAAAATGAGCAATCGTTAATTCAATTAAGCCAACAAAACAAATTGATAGCAAAAATGTCAAGCCTAATCTGGCCTTATTTGTATTGGAATTGGATTAACGAATATATTTTATCGCACATGGGCGCATCGTGTCCTTTTATGTGATTTTTCGTTGTCCTTTTCCACACCCTGGAAAAGGAGTTTTTATTTATGAGAGAAAAAATCGAAAAACAAATGGACGAGTATATGGAAAAATATCTTAGCCTATATCCATTTAGCGGCTCTATCGCTGCTATTTACAAGGGCGAGGTTGTTTTTAACAAGGCATATGGTCTTGCGAGTATCGAGCTTGATGTCCCTAACACACCCCAAACCAAACATAAAATCTGGTCGGTGACAAAGCAATTCACCGCTGCCGCTATTCTTATGCTGGAGGAGCGCGGGTTATTAAAAGTTGAAGATAGTCTGAAAAAATACTTTTCAGACTGTGTGGCACTTGATGAGCGCATTACGATTCACCACTTACTGACACACACATCGGGATTGTTTAACTCTTCCGAAATCAAAGATAACTCATTCCATGTACTCCCCCAAAAAACTGCGGATTTGCTAAAATGGCACACCGCCTTGATGGGCGACAAACTATTAAGCCATGAATATATCGATAAAATGAACACAGACTATATGAACAATTATGGCTATGGCGTTGAGGTGTCTGAAGTTGATGGCAAGTGCATTGTTGAACACGGTGGCGGCTACGAAGGGTTTTATGCTTACCTTGCAAGGCGGCTTGATGATGATTTTGCCGGTGCTGTAATCACCAATTACGGCTTTGGTGAGGGTGTAGGGATTTTGAATGATGCAATCAAAGATATTACACTAGGCAATCCGTATGAAATGCCCGCAAAGCCGCCTGTGCATGAAATAGATCGCCATTTGCTTGATGAATATATCGGCAAATATGAAGATGAACATTTTCCAGTTGATTACGAGCTAAAGCGAGTGGGCGATGAATTGCATTTAATTCGCATGAAGTATGGTAATGGTCCATTTATATTGCCTGTTTATCCAATTAGCGACACGGAGTTGCAACATACGTGGACTGACGAAACCTATGAACTTGGTAAAACGGACGACGGCATACCGACGCTTCTAGGTATCAAAAAGCTGGATACAACCCAAGTATCGCTTGATGAAAGTAAAAATAATAATACAATTTAGCCATCAAGCAAATTTACTGCTCAATAATTGGATAAGCAAAATCCTAATTATCTAAGCAGCAGAAGGTGGGGAAATTGTTGAAGCGCTCTTGGCTGAGTTTAGCGGTTACCTTATGGGTTGCGTAGGGATACATCTGATACACAGATGAAAGGACATGAAATAATTATGGAAAAAACTTTACAAGATATATTTGCCAACTGGCTTAAAGACAATGATGGAGATTTTTCGGGTGTATTTTCTGCATCTGATGCGAATGGTATTATATTTCAAAAAGCCAGTGGCTACAGAAATAAAGCTGAAGAATTACCAAACACAACAGACACAGCCTTTGGCATTGCCTCTGGTACCAAGCTATTTACAGGCCTTGCGGTTTGTAAGCTGATAGACCAAGGCAAGTTATCTCTGGAAGATAAACTGTGGGATTTACTTTCTACTGACTTAGGGCAGATAGATAAGAGAGTGACTGTACTTCATCTACTTACGCACACTTCCGGTGTTGGTGATTACATTGACGAAGAAGCTGACGACGATGAAGGCCAGTCACAAAACTTGTGTGACAAATATCCTGTGCAATTGTGGACACGGTTAGCGTACTACTTACAAATGATTACACCATTACCGCCCAAATTTGAGCCGGGAGAACGGTACGGATACTCTAATGCCGGATTTATTTTGCTTGGTTTAGTGATAGAGGCTGCAAGCGGCCTGCCATATCAGCAGTATGTACAAGATAATATTATTACGCCGTGCAATCTTACACATACAGGCTTCTACCGTATGGATACTTTACCATCAAATACG
>Ga0123352_10009317_pt1 | contig 15346 bp, 9 predicted proteins | sample TergutLab28metaG_FD_89700 | JGI IMG/M metagenome (GOLD analysis project Ga0123352, IMG submission 89700) | Labiotermes labralis P1 segment gut microbial communities from Petit-Saut dam, French Guiana - Lab288 P1 | ecosystem: Host-associated > Arthropoda: Insects > Digestive system > Gut ... | reverse complement strand
TCTTGGTGGGGAAACCGGAGGGAAAGAGACCACTGGGGAGACGTAGGCGTAGATGGGTGGATAATATTAGGACGGATCTCCAGGAGGTGGGATGTGGGTATATGGACTGGATTGGGTGGGCCCAGGATAGATATAGTTGGCGGACGCTTGTGAGTGCGGTAATAAATCTTCGGGTTCCATGAAATGCGGGGAATTTCTTGACTAGCTGCAAACCAGTTAGCTTCTCAAGAAGGACTCTGCACCATGGAGTAAGTAAGTAAGTAAGTAACTAACTAAAGGCACAGGAAACAATGTTGTCGTGAGAAGGACATGAAGATGTATGCGATGAGGAGGTATAACTAATTCTTAACCTTGGTACTAGATCGAAGTGACTGATCTGTTTCCTGCCCTGTCGCTTTTTTTTCTATCAAGTGGCAGGCTGGATTGGCACCGAATCCTGTCGAAATTCTTGGAAGAAAAGATAAATATCTAATCCGTGCCAGGAATCAAACCATGGCTTATCGGTCTTATATCTCTTAGTTTGTGTATGCAGCATATTGCGAATACAGTTGCTATAAAAGTATGTAATAAATTCAGAAAAAATGTGGGTATGCTAGGCCCACATAGGAAAACAATTTGCAAATAAGTGACAAGCTTTCGAGGAACGGATTCTACTTACAGAGTAACAGAACATGCAGAAGACACGTACTAGACACGACAGAACATATCTTGTTCAGCAAGCTACTGCAGCTGTTCTTATCACGAAAATTTCCTAAGCAATCTTTAAATATGGCCAGTAAAATCCTCATATTAAATGCAAATACTAAATGATACTGTTTTATAAATGAAACTGATCTTCAGGATAGTTACTGCCAGTATTCAGGAAGTACGCTTGTTCATGCAGTGACACATTTCTTGTCAGTTTCAGCATATCGTTACAGTCACGATGACGACAGCTCCATCCTTTCAAGTGAATATTCTGACTGTAAAATTACTCTTTCCCTCATGTATTTCTTTTCGATAATTATCAGTATAACACTTTTATTTTAACTTCTTATTTAATCAAATTTATTATAAGCCCATTATTATTGTTAAATTTCATTGCAGGCAAAATATAAATCCTTGTTCACAATCTAAATTACTCAGAAGCGAGCCATATACCAGTAAAGATACACAAAATGTAGAAAGCTGTGATTTTGATGAGGAATTTTACATAGATACGCACACAAAATTTCACCTGCATGGGGGAAGACGGGTTTCCTTTCAAGGAAATGGGTACTTGAATATTTTGGTATATAGTGCTTTTGAACATGACGAAACTACCATAACATTTCACATAAACTTCTGAAAATGGTCCTAAAATATGTCTCAGTATATCGGGCCTTATGCTAATAGCTTTAATGCCAACCAACTGACTCTGCATTTTGTTTACAGTTTGTTTCAATTGAGGTGTTACTAATGATTGTTACATATTTAATTCCTGACCTGGAGACTTCGATGTTGGTGTAAGACACGAACTTTCAGATCACGTCCAGTATAGTACGTGTTCATTACATTCAGTTTTTAGAGTAACTGCAACAGAAAGAGACATTCAGTTCAACGGACGTACTTCTGTAATTTCCACAGCTGTGTCTTGGAGAGTTAATTCTTTTCCAGAGTCCCAGGTGGCGTGGCCGGCGTGCACGGCCTATTACGGCTCTCGTTTTTTGCCGCGAGGCTGACCTCAAAGATGGCGTCTGTGAAGTGAGAAGGTGTTTGTTGGAGCTGTGTGGTGTTGGTGCTTACTGGTTTTCAGTTTATTGTAGGCCCTATGATAGGGGTGCGAGGGCCCCCAAGAGGTTTGAAGTGAGTTATACGTCTTTGTATTCATGAAAATGTTGTCACTTTCGTGCCAGCTGTTTGTGTCTTGACCTACATAAACTGATATTCCACTTTCTCTTTCCAGACATGGAGACGAAAGTGGCCATGATGTACATACTGGTAAGTGATGTTCGCTTTAATAATGTTTGAGATCATGCCATATTTGAGATGTAGCCTGTGCATTGGTTTTCAAATATTATAGAAGGCCTTGTTTGCTGATATTATCTGGTGGCATCTTTTGAAGAATTGTATTATCATTAATCCCTACATTGTGATTATTACTATGGTTACCTTGACATCTGGATACCCCTCTAGCAGCCTAGGCTAAGATTTTTTATTATGCGTAGCAGATATAGACACTCAATTTTTAAAGTAATTTTTAGTTGCTAACAGTGTATTTTCTAGGAATTAAGCGCCCAGCCTAATTCTCTTAACACATTTAAGTTTTGTTATCTGATTCATTCAGGATTATATAGTGGAAGGAATAGCCTCTTTATCGTATTTTCCGAGAATAAGACTTTCGGAGCACAAGATGTAGGTTAGTACAGTAGTGCAGTACTTACCTTGTAATATATATTTTATTCACACGCTATGTCCGTATGTAATTTACGTCTTCTCCCAGTACCGCAGTATGAATCTTAGTTTAAAATTCTCCATTACACAATATGCCTGTTTTAGAGTATGGCTGTATTAATTCTGTGTCTGATATCAAGATTCAGAAATGAAGTCTCACATTAAAAACAAGTTGTGGCCCAAACATTTTAAAAGGACAGCAGAGGTTTAACTGAAAGTAACAATTATACCTCTGCCTAACCGCCTAACCACCAAATCATGATAATTACTGCAGGCAGCAGAGGCACCAGATGAAGGGCACTTGTCGTCTGCACGATCTGTTATCATCGCCACTACCAGCTGCTTTATACGGGTGGGTCGTTCAGGACATAATGGTGGTGAAGAGAAAAATTCCCAACCCCCTAGTATCTTATGTATAGGTACTCAATTCGAATCGTGGGAAGAGTCCAGCTGTCCCTAGATATATCTTAGATTCCCTCAATTGAACCAAAGTTTGCATTGATTCGTCTTTTAATTATCCATCTAAAGCTCGGCCCCTGCTGTTTAATACAATCTGCATTCAACACATTACCCGTTTCCCATTAGTAATTCCAAATGGCAATCAAATTCCACGTCTGGTTGGTATTAACTTTTCCAGTGGCATATGCTTTGGAGCATTTGTTGTGTCTGATGTTATCTTCCCTACTTTGAATGTAAAACCAAGCTGTTACATCCAACAGATTCTCCTTGTATACATATAGGCTGATATATTGAGCACTGTTTTTATAGACCGGCAATTTCTTACTCTGTTTTCTGTGACAATCATCAGCTTGAGCACCTGCAGTCTTTCCGCGACTCATGATCGCTCTATGTATGGCGAAGCAGACCAGCCTTCATTGACGTCACAGTCTCGTTTACCCCCGCCTTAACACGTCACGGTGACCGCAGACTCACAAGTGGTCCAGGTGCCAGGCTAGTTGTACAAAACCGACGGCAATGCTGTTTGTTTCTGATAAAGTAATATGACGTTGCTTGGTATTTGATGTTGTGTTGAGCGTAAGGTTGAAAGATGAGAATGGCAACAAGAATAGTGCGCATAATATGCCTTTATATTTATTTGCGCATAATAACTAATGGGATATGGACGATGAATGGTTACTCGAATTTTGGATTCATAGTCAGTTATAAAGAATCTTACAAGTTCAGGACAGACACTGTTCAGTATTCTAAGTCAAAGAAATTGTGACTGTGCGAACATTTTAGAGTTACTAAAGAAAAGGAATAGGCGTTTATTAGGTCGGAACTCGCCTAGTACACGAACTTTCTTTAGAGTACGTTATGCCACTTAACCGCTAGTTTAATATTTCGTGCCTTCAAACTGTAATGTGGATGTTGCGGTTTGCGTGACATTATGCCTAACTGTGCACACTAATTACATTGTCTGGAGCAGCCTAGACAGAGCAACATTATAAACACCTCTCGTTACGCTTCTGCCTTTTCCTGAAATGTCGGTGATTGTTCTAGACCATCCAACTTTGTTCTGTACATTCATCCACATGACTGAAGCTCTTTTTTCTGGGACCACCCCATTTTCCTTCCCGATTCTAAGAAAATGACGTAGTCTTCCACTTTCTTGTGAACACTGCTTAGTCTTTGTCACTCATTATTATTGCCCGCGAAATGGCACCATACTGACGAAAAAACAAGCATTTCACTACTAAAGTAAATCCAGATGTGTACAGACTTACGCGTCGCAAACAATTTTAATATTCGGGCAGAAATTTGAAGTATTTTTTCTAACATGATTAATCTATTGATTTTACACATTAATTTATGCTTATACTTGTATATATTACATTTCCTCGTATTAAGTACCTACTGCACGAATTACAGTAGGATATGAGATTTATTGAACAGGATATTTGAAAGTAACAAATCCCGAAGACATTGTGAAGAGCAATACTACACTTTATCTTAACTCATATAAGTTACGTTATACCCTGACTTGCTGCAATTTAATTTTATCTCCTTACTTATTCTTTGTTTTATTATCTAACTATAAATTTCAAGCAATATCTGGAGAAAATGATAGTTTGAAGAAGTTAAAATTGCCAACTCGTGACCGGACTAGAAGGCACGACGTCGTTAGATATTTAATTTTAGTTGCACTGATTTTAATAGAATCCTCCTATCGGCCTACCCGTTTCTACGATGATCTAAGAATATGAGATTTAATTTTTAGACAGTTTTTATTCAAACAATCAACATTACTCGCTTCCCAACTTTGTGTAGACCAGATGGTTTCCTGTGCAGAATCACGAGCCCCGTGTTTTGACAACCTATGTCCTGCTTCTCTGCTTCATGTGGGTCAAGTGTAGTCATGGCGACTGTTTCGTGTGGGGACTGCTTAACTCGTCTCGCGTGGAGAAACCTTGACATCATTCGCAAATTATTCAGAAACAACTCTCATCTCCACAAGAATTTTGCAGGTGGAAAATTTTCTGCGCCACCTAAAGTGACTCATTTACTCCGCGTGCGTTTTATGCATTCCGCGTTTTATGCACGGAATGCCAAAAGCTAATGGGTTAGACACTCTTGGTCGTTAACTCCGATCTCGGTTGTACTGGACAGCAAAGCATCCAAACTTAACGATATTAATACTGTACTTTGGAAATATTTTGTGGCCACCAGAAAAATAAACAAAGACCTGTTAATGGAGATTGGCCATGTTTGCCCACTTGTCCATTTCATCAAGAAAAGGTTTTATTAAATCACTCGAGAGACTTTGATGGAATTTGACCTTTAAATGTACACTAAAAGTGGATAGCCTATTAATTTTGGCCCTCATTAGTAAAGTATTACCGCACTTTTATTGAGGTCTAAACATGAATTTATTATTATAATTATAAGTATTATTATTATTATTATTATTATTATTATTGACGCTATAGAACAGTCCTTCTAGAGAAGCTAATATTTCCCCTGTTGGTGAAGGAATTTCCTACATTTTATGGTACCCTAATGTTCATGTCCATGATTACAAGAGCCAGCCATTTATCCCCATTCTGAGACAAGTGGATGCAGTCAACGCCATCCCATCATATTTCGTTCAGATCTGTTTTAATATTTTCTTCCCATCTACGCCGGGTCTTCTCAAGGGGTCTCTTTTCTTTGCATCTCCCCACTAAATCCAGGTACATGCCCCGCCCATCTTATTCTCCTGAAGTTGATAACACTAATATTATTTGGTGAGGCAAATAAATGCTAAAGGTACTCCATATGCAATTTTTTTCCATCCTCCGAACACTCTCTCCCTCTTAGACTCGAATATCTTCCTCGGAACCTTTTCTCCAACACCTTCCACTGGGTTACTCCCTTGGAGTGGAAGACCAAGTTGGTGTTATTAATCAATGAATTTCGTTTTCGCTGTTTCTGTATTGGGTTAAAACAGTCCCTTCGGACATATATAGGCGTATTCTGTGATTCAGTATACCCCGCAGCTACAGCTGAAACTTAAAGTGAAACATAGATTTATGGCAAATTTGACGTTCATAGGCCCGTGCATCGTAATATATTTGTATAGTAAAACCAACTAGATGCACCAGTGTAACAAGTTTATTTTATTTTGGGATGACACTCTACGTGTTTCGGAAGGTCTTTCCGTCCATCATCAGTAGTTCAAGGTGTACATACAGTAACAGGCATATGTCAAACAGATATTGCTGTCTGCTTGCTAGCGGGTACCCGCTAGCAAGCAGACAGCAATATCTGTTTGACGTATGTCTGTTACTGCATGTACAGTCTTGAACTCCTGGTGGTGGACGGAAAGACCGTCCGAAACATGCAGAGTGTTATCCCCAAATAAAATAAATTTAATACACTGGTGCATCTAGTTTATTTTAATATAGAAATATCTATGGCACTTCAGTGTACGCAAGAATATGTGAATAACTGACAATGTCACGTTCACACATTTGTGGGCAAGTAGCAAACAGCATGTGGATCTACAGATTCTGAAAGAATTTGATATTAGATTCATTAGAGTAAATCCTACGTAGATCGAAACGTAGGGTATAATTTGTGCTGAATGATATTAAAAAGTTTTGTTGTACATACATCGTGTATTATGTTGTTGTTGAGAAAACCATATCATATTGTACCTGAGGTTCATATTAATGTAGATCCACACTTACTTTCGTGTTTTGACTTTGGGAACATTTTCCCGATATTTCGTCATTTTTCGGATTACAGTACTTTTTTTGTCAGTGACCACTGCGACATTTTGATTACCACATAATATCCCAGACTGCAGCGTAACGGATGTAAAGATTCAGGCTCTGTAATGTAATGCATACGGACACGCCATGTAATTTCTGGGGAAGACGATGAGGTTCAAGTCACGCGGGTCGCGTTTCCTAGATCTAAAACCCCATGCCGCTATGCGAACACTTCCATCATTCGCCATGAAGTCGCGTCTTGTTAACTTTTAGGATTATATTCAGAGACCAGTCGGGAATTTGTAGTCCATGCCGCAAAGCGAAGCTGGTATAATGAACGTCAAAGACAAGCCGCGCCCGGATTAACAAAATGAAGTTACTCGACGGACCACTTCCTCACCTGATATTCATTTGTTGTTTTTTTTTTCTGTGGACATTATAAACTGTGTAGTTAGCCCTATCTGACTGACTGTAATGACAGGAATATGGAAAATCACCACCTAGCAAAATCCTATATATTACAATAGTGGACTGAATAGCTCTAAGATGTGACCGTTGGCATGGCAAGCTCAGTCACCCAAATTTACCCCTCCTGTTGGGTTACGTAAATTGAAGGTTGTGTCGCAAAAGTAATCCAGAAAAAAAGTAGGAACTGGTGTATTGTACAGCGTGAACACATGAAATGTAGATGGTTTTAATGTAATATTCATGAACTGATAAACATGGGAATGAAAAATTAACGTATTTAGGTACATAATATGATAACGTCTTGATATCGTACTGCTTGAACTTCCAAGTCTTGCGCCAGCAGCACTGACACGGCAGTTGTGGAAAATGGCGTCTCGTCTTACAGGAGACTAAGTGTGAATACTGGTACCTCAGACTGAAATCTCCGGTTGCAGTGCAACAGAGGTTCTTTACGGTGTTTAACTGGGAATCACCGAAAAAATGTCCGTCTACAAGAGTATAAGTTTTTCAATGAGGCTGCTTGCAATTTTAAACTGAAAAGCTCCTGTAAAGGACCAGTCGCTGATGCTAAGATGAGTGAGAATCAAGCTGCTTTTGTTCGCTCTCTAAAAAGAAGAACAATCTTTCAGACAAGCATATCACAATCGATGGTGCACAAAATTCTGCGAAGTCCTTTGCGGTTTACGAGTTACAGATACCTTTTTTCTTTCAGTTTCTATGAAACCAAGACAAAAAAAAATTTCGCTATGCACTTTGCTGTGACGTACTTTCAAAAATCGAAGGAAAAAGAGTAATGAGAGAAAATTTTTGCTGCCAGAATTATTTTTAATGACGAAACCGCTTTCCAGCTCTCCGGCCATGTTAACCGACAGAATATTAGAGATGGGGAATCAACAATCCTTCTGCAGCGATTCAAAATACAAGAGACTGTCCCAGGTTACAGCGTCCTTTTTCCGTGTCAAAATAAACGTGTTCGAGTCTTACCTTTTTTTGCATACCGTTCTATGAATGGCGTAGTGTGCCGTTGTATGATGGAGGAAATGCCAATTTTGGCACAGGAACTTCTTTATAACACACTTCACAAGAAGTCATACTTACATTTATGATCTACCGCCATGTTAGTTCTTCGTAATTAAGACAGTGTTCTGTGTGAGGTACGCATTCAGTTCGAATAAAATATTTGTGTAATCAGACTGTTCTCTGTGAGGTACGAGCTTGGTTTGTAGCACGAGCATCCAGCACGATCGAATGCAAACGTGTAGATGAAATGCATGATATACGTTATACAACCGCTCATTAAAGAATATTTTATGGTGTGTAACAAACCAACAAATGCACATCGATAAATGTTTTATCATGTACCACAATTCACCGACATATTTCGATCGCTTCTGTGACCATCATACAAAAATTTAAACATGTACAAACACCTGCACAAAACGTATAATTAAATATTAAATTTAGGTCTTTTAATTACACATTTTCGCAATTATTTGTGCATTGTTTCTATTCTTGGGTGGCACCCTGATGAGGGTCGTAAAAGAGGCCGAAACATGTCGATGAATAGTAATACATGACCATCCATACTTTATCGATGTGTATCGGTTGGTGCGTAAAACAGTCGAGTATAGATGTTAGGGAGGCATCGATTTTAGATCTGCACCTTTGGGATATCGCTATGATTAGCGCAGGTGAATCTGTTTCTAGACTACGGACACCTTCTATAGTGCGTGTTAATACATTTTGTGTTTTTCTGGAAACTTTAAGAATTTAACTTTTGAAGACAATAGCATACTGAAAGCCCCCCCCGGTTGCGGAGATTTCTTAACTTGTTAAATCTCGACCTCAATGCACTTATGATGGCTTATAGCACTTCCATGCACAAGGCATGAGTCAGCCTCTGCTTTTTATGGCAGGAAATATCTGCAACATGCAACAGCAACAGGGCTAGTTCTCTTGTAGCAGAAACCGCGTCAGATTTGAAATTCACATCTATAAGGTCACGTGTTGGGTCATAGAGCCTATGAAGTTTTGTTCATTCGATCTTAGTAATTAACCAATTTAATACACAAAATCTTGTTTCATAACAAGTTTATTATATGCCTCTATACGTTTCGAGCACTATGTGCTCACCATCAGGTGGTGAAAATTGTATTACACAGCATCTGGTATCGTCGCACTCTGTAGGTTGCCGTCCCGTGCACCGGACGGCCACCTACAGGTGTGATGATACCGGATGCTGTATAATACAATTTTCACCTCCTGATGATGAGCACATAATGCTGTGCTCGAAACATGTAGAAGCATATAATAAACTTATTATAAAACAAGATTTTGTGCATTAAGTTGGTTAATTACTAAGATTATACCGAGATGAACGGTCAGCAAAACATCAAAATTTGTTCATCCGAGTTATGTTCAAATGCCGCTTTCATGGTAGGGTTATACTGCACTAGTTTGTGATAACTGCTCGTGTTGTTGGCACATTCAGGTTAATATTCTTCACCAAATATTAAAGCGACCAGGTCCACGGGTGATTAGATGCATATGATCTTATGAAAAATATATACGTAATTTTGGTTGAAAAACCTGTCAAGAAGAGATTACTTGAGGCATAGGCGCATAATAGTAAAATAAACTTTAAGGAAGTAGAATATGATTTTGTAGACTTTGTCTGGTTCACGATAGGGACTCGTGGTGGATTTTTGTAAACACAGTGAAAATTATTCGTGTTTCATAAAAGGCAAAACATTTCTAGAGTTACAGTGACGTCTTCTGTATTTTATTCTTTCCCGCTCCTTAAATTTGTTTTCGGTTTATTTAAAGGCTGTTTGAGAAGTGTCAGACTTGCACAGTGTCGAATGGCATGAAGATTGTGAAGGATGACTGGAAAGGATGCGGAAGAAATAAGCGGTTAACTATTTTTAGCGTTCTTTTTAAAATTCATCTGGAAAGCAAAGGAACCTTAAGGAACTATCAGGACAGTCTCCGGACCTAGATTTGAGCACGAGACTTTTCAGGTACGAAGCATGATTGCTAACGTACCCACAACCAGTCCACTAAAGAAAGGAAATTTTACCCACTGTGAAAGCAATGTGTGCATAATGTACGACTGAATGATTTATGTTTATATTTAATAAACGAAATCCCTAAGTTGCTGATGACAGTCATAACAAAACTCGCATGAAGACCGGCTGTCCTGATTGATATTTTTGTGGCCTTCTCACTCCCTCCAGGCAAATGTCGGTATAACACATCGAGTCACAACCAGTTTCTTCTACTTCTTCCATTTCTCTATGACTCATCCAACCATCCAAATTTGTGCAGTCACTAAATGAAATAGAAATGGGACAAATTTTGTTTTAGGCAGTATACGCTAACATTTTTCGTGAAAATTTAACTTTTTCTCTTATGGATCCACTACAATTTACTTCTATCCCATGTCGAAATCTGGAATGTGTGGAACTTTGGCTGAACATTTCCCTTTATTCTCCCGTTGTCAAATACAGTACTTAGACATAGATGAAACATCCAACTTTACAGACTAGCAGTTGAACGTTATGAAATCATTTTATTTCAAGCGCTTGTCTTTAAATACGTTTTGACACGTTACAATGGGTAACGGCATACCATGCTATTGCACCGCACAAATAAACGAAAAATGATTAGGTCCTATAATTTTTATCTGAAATGTTTAACGTTATTAAATGTTTAAGGATAAAAGGTAATTGCAAAGGCAGTTCATTCCCATTGTGCTTTCAATAAAATCATATGTACAAATATATTCAGTTCAAACACAACAATTATCATACAATATGAGCTACATGTTCCGGCTAATATATATCCATCATCAGGCTGACTATAAACGCAAAAACGAAATATTCACAGTTGCATGGGTTTGAGATTGCGAACCTTGCAGGCATGCGAGTATTGTGATGTAAAAATACAGTAAAAAGATATAGAGCCTTAGGAACAAAATTTCAGTAATTTATAAAATTATGTTTGTATAACGTTATAACGAAGACTGAAGAAATAAATATGTAACAGCAGTAATAGTTTAAAATATTAAAAATAGGGGAGGTGTAGGTGTGTCGTGGAAAGATGGTATGTATGTATTTGTTCCTTATTTGCAGTGGTCTCACTTTGGAACATAGGTAGTTACTCGAAGAAATTGGTGTTCCGTTAGCTTGTTCTTACTGACGTACGTCGAAATGCGTGACTGGAGTTTATAGATGCTTATTTAACTCGAATATTGATCTCTTCTTAATGTTGTTCCAATCACGATCCTTTGTATATTTGTATAAATTTATGAGACTCACTCTACATTGGCCTTCAAGCTGCTGTATCAGCAAGTAAATAAAGAATTTTTTAAATTAAAAATTACTTAGCATTTCAGTCGTTCGTGTTCCGGAAGACAAATCTGAATTCTTAAACAGCTTTGTTAAATATTGACCCGGTGGGGGAAATATATTTTTTTTTCTGGGAATATTTTTAGGCTTCTTGGAAACAAAATTATACGCTCTAAATTTTTTCATAGGGTAGCCTGTTTTAGGATATTTAACCCCTCCTTCCCCTGATGAAGCGATCGGTTCTTAGCACGACTTGAGTTCCGCAATTCGTACACAGTCGCCTGCAAACAGAGTGTCGCCATAGCAAAGAAAAATCGCGTTCATTCAGATTCATAATTCTACCTACACATTAGTTTGTCTAAATTCGCTTGAAAGTCCCATATGTATGTGATAAGCGCATCTGCATCAGGTTGTCGTCGATGTTTTTGTATTTTATTGAATTTCAGACTCTAAAGGTTCTGTAGCTGTAGCACAATGAGCAACACCACATGGTTAAGTATCTGCCCATGACGTCGGCCCGCACTGAATGAAAATTCTTGACGACGTTTTGTACTATAGACTTAAATCAATTCCAGAATGTTCGTCCAGTTGAGTATTACACTCAACTGACGGGACTAATTTTTTCTCTTTAATGATAACAAACAGAAATAACATAAATGTGAAATTTGTAGTAGAGGATGGAGAAAAGAGCAAAATCTATGTAGTTTACACACCAACAAATGCTCTATCTATTAACTTGGTTAAAAGTACTAAATTTACATTAAAATACGCAATAATATTTGTAAATATAACCTTATTCAGGTACAGATAAATCTCCCTGATGATGGTCATTAAAGACCGCAATATGTAGGAGCGATATTATTGTATATTTTAATGTAAATTTAATACTTTTAACCAAGTTAATCAATAGTGCATTTGTTGGTGTGTAAACTACACAGATTTCAAAATGCACGGTGCAACGATAAAAAAAAAGAGCAAAATGTTATAACGAAATATACTCCCATGAACGATCTAATTACGGTTACTTAAAGAAATAGGCGATATAAGTGACCCATTGACATTCCCAGGAAACAAACGTTTCAGAGAAGTTAATAGAACATTTTGTCGTGACTGATATTTCGTTTCACATAGTTGTACTCATCAGAATAAAAGTTGACGACAAAGTAATGAAGAAGATTTAGGTATATATTTTCCTACAGCAGACCACTGTTGGGCTAGGACCACGGTTTCGAAACCACTTGCATGGCTTTCCGAACCCTGGACTTCTGAGAAGCATACATCTGTCTCTAGGCTGGAGAAAGTTACGACATTTCACGCCCTATTTGGCGTAGTAACACCTGGTTCCACGGCTTTCGTGTTTCAGGAAATAATTGTTTAGCCTGTCAACATTTAAAAAAGTTTAGTCCTCACTGAAGAAGACGAATCGACGTTTCCAGAATAATATTCCTGTAATATTTGCCCCGTCAAATTACAGTCAGTACTCGTGCCAAAGTAGTGTATGAACAGCGAATCCCTACTCTTAGAAACGCACTTTTTCTTCAAAAGCTCGCATGTACAACACACAATCGAAAATGGGTGGCAACTTTTACTCGATCATTTATCGTTCCTTAAACTTTTCTGCGAGTATGGACTTGAGAAGCGTAACTTACACGTAGCAAATACATCAATGATTAAACACTTTATTATCCAACAAATGCACAAACATGTAATTCATAGATATAATTAAAATTATAAAATATTTAAAAGTGCTCCAACATGTTTGGGATCACAAAGGATACATCATCAAGGAGCCTTATACAGTACTTGACTAAAATTACAATAATGGTTCTATCGTGTCCGTTGACATGAAGGTAGTCCGTGTTATGGCAGCATATTCTGCCCGTAGTGCGTGTGTGTAGTTCAGTGTCTAAGAAGGCAAACAGTGCACACTGTGTGTCTTCGTATACAGTGAACTACACACACACAGAATATGCACACAGTGTCTTCCTATCCATTGAACTACACACAAGCACAACGGGCAGAATATTCTGCCATAACACGGACTACCTTCATGTCAACGGACACGATATAACCATATTGTTATTTTAGTCAAGTACTGTATAAGGCTCCTTTGTGATCCGAAACATGTTGGAGAGCTTTTAAATATTTTAAAATTTGAATTATATCTACGAATTATATATTTGTGCATTTGTTGGATAATAAAGTGTTTAATCTTCATTGATGCACGGTGCAAACATGAACATCAATAGATATTTCACGGTTGATATGTACTCTTCAACAGACAGAACATTTATTCACACAGAAATTAATACGTAAACTCTCGACGTAACAAAGTACTTATGTACCCCTATATGGGTTCCCAATGTGCCACAAAACAAAACTGCAGGTATGTATGTAGTTCTCGAACACAAACTGCTACTTTGTATTTTCAGCAGTAAAATCTCTTTGCGGGTCTGCAGTGAGAAACTGGTACCAAAATTGCTATAAGCTATCAACAGGCAAATATGCACTCTCCTTCAGGACACGCACTTCATACAGCGTTTTTTAATAGTTCTTACATGCGAGATAAGCGCACATTTTATTCAGTACTGATCTTAAATAAAAGGCATGTAAATGAGTCACTCATGTGAACAACTTACGCTGGATATTTGGAAAGCTCATTCTCTGATTTGAAATTTTTATATGTGAGTATTTCCACATGTAGCATGATTAACTGTGATTTGTTTTAGGATCCACGGAGCTGTTATTTAGGAAGCAAATTATATAATACCCACACATTTCGAGTCCATTGACAGGTTTGAATTCTCGTTATATAGCAGTCGCAATCGCACGAACATGATTATAATATCGTGCTAGTTACACACGCATTTTAATTAATTTTAGAGCTGTGTTAGCGTACTGAAATAATCAGTGAACGTTTATTGTATCATTTTGCGTCGCTTAACAAATTTTTAATTGTAAACTTTATTTTACAGCATGAAACGTGTATGTATTACTTTAACTGTTTACCGATTTAAAGCCCATATTTTGGAAGATCCTAAATGCATTTTGTTTCCCGCCTAATCATTAAATTACCGGTAAAATTGTAAAAGGATCTTGAACAAAATCACAGCTGTTACTGCGACGCGTACGGTGTGTGTTGTGCGATATTTTCTTAATACTTATTTTGCGAGAATCGCAAACATAAAAATATTACAAGGGTAACATACAGCAATGTGACAAATACGAACATGTAACTAGAATAAGTTGGCGCAAAAGAAATCGCCTTTTGACCTTCAACCATGATCCATTCATGTAGCCCGTGTCCTCTAGATTTACAAAACATTGCGTGTACCTAGGAAGAACATGGGCACCGTGAATAAACGCAGCTTATCACTTCAGTCGCCAAGAGAATCTGTCTGCCCTGTCTGCTCTAAAATCTATGTTTAAGTCGTTTCAGCGTATTTTAAATTTCATCAATGGGCGTAAACGGAATTCTGCCCTTGTGTTCTACATTTCTAGCCAAATTCGAATAAAACTCGGTATAACAGATATCCATATAATTCTGTCTGGTAAACGTGAAGTGCAGCGGAATCTTTACCAGAGAGAGTAAAAGATTTCTTGTTCTGTTTTCTGTACTTCTTCCCCGATTTGGATGAAACTCGGTGTATGAGATCGCCATGCAGTACTGCTGAGTGATTGTGAGTTTCGTTAAAATCGGTCTAGCGAGAGGTTCACTTTACATGTGGGCGTAACTGACTTTTTCCCCACATTTTCTACTGTTCAGGCTTGGTTTTTATGAAACTAGGTATACCAGTTTGATGTTTTACTCACCGTGCATCTCAGTATAATCTTATCAGCTGACCAACTTAATGCACAAATTCTTTTTTTATAATAAGTTTATTGTATTCCTCTACATGTTTCGAGCACTGTTGTGCTCAT
>Ga0123352_10009316_pt1 | contig 15346 bp, 5 predicted proteins | sample TergutLab28metaG_FD_89700 | JGI IMG/M metagenome (GOLD analysis project Ga0123352, IMG submission 89700) | Labiotermes labralis P1 segment gut microbial communities from Petit-Saut dam, French Guiana - Lab288 P1 | ecosystem: Host-associated > Arthropoda: Insects > Digestive system > Gut ... | reverse complement strand
GCCGCCGGTCGGCGAAGTTAGTGCCAACTTTTGCGGATAGAGGGGTGTCACGTGGTCAGCGCAACGGGTTCCCACAGCCGTTAATCTCTGTTTTCTAGACCTGGAGCCGCTACTTTTTTTTTTTATTCAAGTAGATCCTCAATTGACCTCACGAGGCTCACGAGGCTGAGTGGACCCCGTTCCAGACCCACTACTACTCAGAAAATCTGGTAGAACCGGGGATCGAACCCGGGACCTCTGTATCTGTAGCCAGAAACTCTGACCACTAGACCACAGAGGCGGTCCGGTTCATGAAGATACTAAACAAAAATTGTTTATTCTAATTCCCGTAACAGAAAAATATGATGGAATAATGGACGTCAAATTAGAGAGAAACAGGATAATAGAAAAGAAGAACAATTAACCGGAACGTTAATCGGAACGGTTTTAAGAATTGTTGCGGCATATACTGTCGTGCAGGAAGTACCAAAAATTCTAGAAGGGATTGCTAAGTGTCCCAGCTGAAAGTTGAACCAAGACTCCCTGAACACTACGAAGAATATATGACAACATGTAGTGTGATAAGAGGGAGACCAATGATTCAGAAGAAGTAGCTCCTGCCTCCTCCTGGGCTCAAAAAAACCCATCTACCAAATTTCACGGTACCGCATTCCAGAAGACCGTAATCCTATACTGATGGCCGCGAAAAACTCAAATCTCGTGGAAGTGTTAACCATTATCTGCTGCGTTCGACATACGACGTTCATTTTAAGGGCTGTGGAACGAAATAATATAGACCCCCCCCCCTGTGTAGCATTGGAGATACAACGGGCGTAATATATTAGCAATGGGAGGGTGCTGGGTATATTTTTGTTGGTCCGCCCACATCTGGAACGAACGGATCATAGGACTCGGATCGTGATGCAAGCTGCTACTTTGTTGCACTTCTCTAGAAGCTGTGGCTTACGACGCATCCAAAGAAATAAAATTTTAACAGATCTGTGGGAATAAATGCCAATGCCGGTCAGACCAAAGGCAGGTTAGTCCATCAGCTATATCTAGGACTACACGAAAACCCATTGTAAACGTAAGCCTTAACACAGATACGTATACAAAAATTGTAATTAATTTATATTATATATACACATACACGCCACAATTAAAATAAAGTTAAACATTGTAGCAAACAAGTTGCGTATAAAAATGACAATTAGTGCTTAAAGCGCAGCGATTTCCAGTTATCTACCTCCCCTGTATTCTTTATATCTGCATGCGAATTTGTAATTTTCACGGTGGCGAATAGCAAGGTAATAGTGTTCAGGGAAGTGACAGCGTGTAGTATGGTACATAAGCAGACGGATGAAAGGAGACCACTCTACTGGTCGCAAAAGGCTTCAGCCTACACGACGGAAACTCTCTGACTTCAAAATCTCAGACATCCATCCAAACAATTTCTTCTCACGTACAAGTCCTACACCATGGGCGCCAAAACGTTTTTATGGAAGTGGTCACACCCGTTATTGCGGGCTGTTTCGCGGGACCCATATGAAAAAGGCAAGTGGCATACCTAACCGCCTAAATTATTGCTTTATTTTTATAAAACATACACAGTTTACAAACGTTGCCGCGGGCAGCGGGTTGGAGACCAATGCTTTAAACCACGACGGTAAATCCGTAAATCCGTTGGCCTAAGCACAGTCGCCGTAACATTTACAAGGTTTCTGCGTTTTTTGGGTACGACTAGCCAAACGGACTACAGGACTCCGGTTTGAGCTTCGCGACAGTCTGCGCATTTGGCCTGAAACGTCGGTAACTTCAGTAATCGACATGGGAAATGTCCCAGAGGACTCGAACCTTCGTCACCAACACTGTGAGAACAGATTGTGGTGTGGACACAAGTTATTCGCACAAAAGATGCTGAGATCCTGGAAAAGGTTGAGAGATGGGGGAGCAGGCTTCATCGCAAGAAGACTGACAGGTGGACATCTTACACAATGGGACAGACGCAGCACAAGGGTTCCCAAGCAGCAGCTGCTGCTGTCCGAACTCCACAAAATGGAACACAAGAAAGCAGCTGGGCAGGCGGCATTTTCCTACAGAGATAACGAACGTGCAACAGCGTGTTCCAAAATATAGTTCATATTTGAGACAGAACGCCTGAGATAACAGAAGTGCAGCAGCAAGTTCCAAAGTACAATTCATATTCGGGACAGAACATCTCCTTCGAATGATTTGCACTCCTAGTTCGTATTTGGTGCGTACCGAATTCGAATCTCGGATCGGATACGAATCACAGTGACTGAGTTTTCTTCTTTTTCTTAATTTAGGCCACGAACACTTCACGTTCTTTCGAATGCATTATTAACTCATAAGCCTATAATTCACCGTGGAGACGTTGGTCCTTTTCAGATCCAAACAGCAGATAGGCCTACATTCAGAATCAATAACGACTAATAATCAGTCAGTAAGCCCGTCTTGGCGTCAGGGCGCATTCTCTCATACCGTCTTGTAGTGCCCTCTCTGACGGTACGACGGGCCTGTCTTTTGTCAGGAGCCAGAGTTCTTTCAGATTTCCTGCTTTTCTTATATTTTCTACTCTCCTCTTCTCCCTCCCATGACTTCGCCCATAGACTACCCTTTTCCTGTACCCACCAAGTTGTTCTCGCTAGCACGAGATAGCCACGTCCCGCCAGTCGACGCTGCTCGTCACCTACATGAAGAAATATATATAAGCAGCCTGGAACAATGGCTACGGGACTAGAAGATTGCCATCAACCTATGGACGAACATCTCGGTCCTTTTTGTTAGGTTGCGAGACGATCCAAAAGGCCCGGCCACTACAGCCCTTTTTGGAGACAAGTGGGTCGACACAACTGATATGGTCGGCCAACATAAATCAGGTCGGAAGGACGGTAGCCTAGAGACTGGCCATCCTAGACCATTCGTTTATAAGAGAGGTTTGTCAATGAGTAACGGTGTCCTGCTTGATAAAGAGCTCATTCATCCTGCGATTGGCAAGGTGTAGGTAGCAGAGTTAGCCAAAGTCCTACCACAATGAACGCTTTCCACATCCTGTACCCTTCTGACGCAATTAACGATAGCCATTGTACTATAAACTGCATTCATTATATTCACCATACTCTCATAATCTGATAATGAAGCTTGTAATTAAATGATCTTTCTCTGCCACAAACGCAGCAAAACGCAGGACTAACCCTCTGCAAGACGAGTCAAAGTCACGTTACGAGTGAGTCAATCAGTGTTGGTGACGATCTCCTAATGAGACTCATGACCAGATCTTGGTAATGTTGATTAAATCTTATCACTGGCACCGCCCCGGGGGGGGGGGGGGGACGGACAAGGACCCGGGGGCGGGGAGAGGAAGGAAACGTGCGGCCGTAGTTGGGACGGGAAGGCCAGAATCAGTGCCACTATGACGACTTTGTACTATATATAACGATTCAGTTATGACCTCACAGAGAACACAGTGTACGTTCACCACAAAGACCAGTAGGTGAATGGTGTATATGGAAACAGTTCTGCTTAAGCTGCTTCTACATGCGCCGACACTAGTGTCCCAGCCACAGAACGGCTTGGCAGGACACTAGTTGCTCTGCCATCACAGACCGGTCCTGAATCTTAACAATGATTCTTCCCACATCATACGCACAATGCCGGTATTCATCTGAGTACTGCTGTGCCTTATGTAAACGCTCTCATGAATCCGTTACTTTAGTGGCCCAGCCACAAAGAAGTAACCCAGCCGCTGGTGGAAGAACCACTATTCGGCAACGGCGGCCGCAGCCCAGCTCCTCAAAGTCTGATCTGCAAGGCTGCTGTAACGGCAGCCTAGCAGGCGTCGGCAACTGCAAGTCCGACCACTGATCGGCCTGTGTGAGAGCATCCTCACAGTCAACACGAAACACATACGGTGTGAGAGAAACAGAGTTTTTAGTGTTAAACTTGGTGGTACATTTTTTACAATGTTTATTCCAACAACTACACAACAGTTAGATGCAGATGTATACAATCATATAGCAAACCACCTATAAGTTGCGGGCTTTTTCGGCCATTTCGGAGGGAGATATTCGACAAAGAAAAACACAGCATTGGCTAATTATGTCATAGATATGCAACTGTACAGTTAAAACAACATAAGTTAAAATTGTGTAAATGTGATCAATAAAAACAGTGCAAACTGGATGCAAGTGTATCATAAAATTTATAATTTCGGTGCAAACTGACATCTATTCTAGAACGTTATCTTCGTTTTCAGATACTTGTCCCTGTGTCCCCTGTGGTTGTTTATGCCCCCATGAATGGGCGACCACGGAGACCGTCAGTTATTCCTGTCCCAAAGTCCCTAACCCAGCTGTATGCCATACAAGAGGAGACACTGCCTGCCTCACGCAGCTACAGTATCTTGGTGGTCATCTGATTAACTGCTGACAGCGAATTGTAACAGGTTTCTACGCTAAAACGAATATAATTGTGCCAGTCTTGGTGGTCCAATCGTCATTCTTCTAGCACAATAACATGTGAATATTGACAACGTCTATCAGCCACTGTATTAACCAATGACTGTTGGCTCTGTGTTTCTTCTTTCTTGGCACATAATTACCGACAGCTTTACAATAAATATGTAATGATATACTCTTCAACGACAGTGAACTGGTCAGAAATGCTACCGAACTCAATGAAATTCCTTGAATATTTCGCATACGTGAGGTGAGGAAACGGTACAGTTGTGGACTGCGCAGTTTTGTTTACTGGTGCCCAGCAATGAGGAGAGATCAGTACAAGACCCAAGCGTGTGCGGGGCCCGTTAAGTGTTTATCTGTGTACTTCTGTGGCCTGGCTCATATTTATTCGGGTCGTAATGCAGGCAGCATTGCACAAACTGGTTTACCTCCCACAACTTACACGAGTCCCCGTACAATAAGAAGCCACGAAAGCTCAGAGACTAACAGTCATCATAATAAGATGCAATAAAAAGCCATACACACACTTGCCCTAATACAGCGGTTCATAATAAGCATGTACACGTACTTTATTCTAAAACAAATGCTATTCAGCGTTTAGACTCTTCTTTCTTAGCTTATCATCTTATCTCGCGTTTGTTAGGAACGATGTGCTTGTTGTATGGATTGTATGGTACACGAAGTTTTCTTTGAAAGCGGGTCTGAGTACTGCAGAGCGGACGGCATCGTCGGTCCCAACAACTGAAGTCGTCCGCTCTACGGCGCGCAGTTCCGCGTTAAAGCGAGACTCGTGGGATTGACGTGCGCGGTGGAGTGCCGGCTGCGTTACCGATCTCTATGCAGCAATGCCGCTATGACTGGGATTGCAGATCTGATGGTCAGGTTTCGCTGTAAGTTGTATGCCCGGTACATTTGTATATGTAGATGTCCTCCCAAAGGTCTTTTGATCTAAATGACACATTTTCATGAAATTTGGAAGTCATGCCGTTGCAGTCATCAATTTTTACCTTCCTTACAGCCGATTACACCAGCAGTTTTCGAATTTGCGGAGTGCCACGCCACTTCTTGTTAGAGTCCTGTAATGTTGCACACACCTAACTTTCGGGGGAAAAAAATTTGACGGGTATCTGCGCATGCTACACATCAACAAACACAGTTATAAGCAGAAATTTGATTCATGTATGGTGACTTTCCCCATGAAGGAACAGTAGGCTTGCTGGTGCATGTTACGTAGGACAAACTGGCCATTAAGCTGCATGATTTTCGATATAAAATCCACTGAAAAATTAAACGAAATTAGGTGACGTGGGGATTTTGCAGTACAGCTTTTTAGTTAATCGTGTAGTTTTGCTACTCATGTAGTTTCTGAGATATTTGTTAGACAGTGAAATATTTGCAATCAATGATGCTAAAAAATGTGAAAATATTTATTTTTATCCTGTTTTGCGCGCGAAAACCGCGTGAAAGTGTCGTAGAAACATGCGGCCTCTGTACTCAATATATTCTATTAAAACCGAATCAGTATCGTGAGATCGGAGACTTCCAGGGCGACAGCTATGGACATTAGTCTCTTAGCTGATGCGACGATGCCTAGTATAGCATAAAACTACAGAAGTTCTGGAGTAACATGTTGGCTCTATCTTGTATCTTTGGGATGGAAACATCAGGTTCCTTTGAAATTTTTAGAAGATTGAGGAGGTAGGAACCTCTGAAATTATGGTAAATTGCCCCAGACCACACGACGTCATGTCACAGTGACAGTAACCCTCAGGATCAATAACATCACTTAATTAACGCGGTAACTTAAAACCAGTTACGTATGAAAAGAGTCAAAGTACTCGTATTCATAAAATGAAAGTAAAGCACAACCAGGCCTCATAATTTTAAGAATTTTGTATCTGTTCTAGACGGAATTAGAGCCTTGATCCACAAAGATGGCACAGTCATATGCCAGGAGACCCGAATCCTCATCAACTACGACGTAAAACCCTCAGATCTTGCATTGGCATAAAATTTTTGTTCTGCAGACCAGCCTTATATGTTCTAAGTAGGCAGCACTGTACAGACTGACGTATGAATGTTGAGTATATTTAATCGACAGTCAATTAGCCACACAGACAATAACAGCTGCAGCCAGGTCAACATCCTTCGTGTCGGCGTTTAGGATGCTGGAAGTTCAAACACTGTATTGACAGACGGATCTCGCGGAAGGGCTCGCCTGCGCACAAGCACCGAGCAGCAACGGCCTCCTTCTGCCTTCAGGCAACACACATTTGGGCCGAATGCAAATAGTAATTCTGCAGCTTGCTAGTATTTATTTTGGAGCTTGTAATGTACATGCTATCCACAGACAGCCTTTAATACCACTGTCCGTATGCCATTGTCTTCTCTGTCTATAATTTCATACAACTGTCGTTAATATACCTTTCTTTTGCAATTTAGTTGTGACCTGAAGAGTGAAAAAAAAACTGTTTTTGCAAATTAGATTACTGATAACGGACAAGCGAGTGCACCCGTTATGCTGAGAGTCGGTGTCGGGTGGTATGATGGAATGTGACGGCTTGGTCTAACGGTGTACACCCAGGCCACCAACAATGTCGCCACTACACAAGATTTTACAAAACAAAAGAAGGAAATTGGCACTGGAACCACAGAGTCAAGAAGTCTTCAGGCTGAAGCTGAAAATGATTTCCTGTTTACCAAATTCAACATCATACGTCCAATATCCTAGAACCTCAACTGGAATCTTGTAAACGCAGCAATGAACTTTAAGATTTCGTGAAAAGGGAAACTTCGGAATAGCTGTATGACTGTCATCTTCTCTAGAACATTTATTTAAGCGTTTCTCAAGTGGGAACTGCGGTTCATCAAGGGACTGTAAATCATTATATGTTTCACGTTCCGTCCATTAATCAGATGTATACAAATTTTTAAAAAGACCAACAACTGTACCTCAGTGTATGAATGCAATTTTATTACATAGGAACCATTAACGTTTTTCGGCCACTCATGTGGCCAACTTCTGGGTGGCAAGAACAATAATACAATTACAATTATAATAAGTCTGCTTCAATCTACAGTTAAAAATCATATAAATTTTGGTTAAATTCAATGTGGAAAGAGAAAAATAAAGATGAATATAAACTATTTGAAGACAAAAAAAGTTGTATATGGAGTATAGTTCTGTGGATGACGTACATAGAAGATAAATGTATATAGTGAATTATGATCCAGGTTGGTGAGCGATGATACAAACTGCACAGTGAACCACTTCCCAGTGGATAATGATTTTTTAAACTGTGGATTAATTCCGACATATAATTGTGACCGTATTCTTGTTCTCACCACCCTGAAGATGACCACATAAGTGGCCGAAACCTGTCGTTGGTTACTATGTAATAAAATGACATCATCCACTCAAATGAATCTGTTGGTCTTTACAAAAGAAAAGAAAAAAATAACACGGGTTACGGAAAGGTATACCTAACATATTTTCTAATGCATACAACTATATCACAAACAAATCGATTAGAAAATGACACATTCAGTTATAAGCATGCGTTTAATAGGTGGAAAAACATCCCACACCCATCATTAAGGTTCGCGGGTAATTATTCTCCGAAATTGTTTAATAACACTTTGTCATTGTGATAGATTGGGAGAGGGGATCAGGCACTTGTAAACACATTACGAGGGTCTTAAACTAAAAGCGTCTGGGTACCATCGCTCTGAGAAATGCAGTTAGACAAAAGCGCTATACAAATTCCTGATCAATTTATGGACTTTTTCCCCATAAGGCAATCGTATAATTCAAAGTGCATTCAGATAACACTGTGTCGTTATCGTAAACAGGAGATTGGAGAGAAGCCATTCGCGTGATTATCGAGCAGACAGAAATTTGCGACATGAAACTGGCGACATTAAATGGGGAAATGATTTGAGGAAGTGCGCGCGTGGTCGATACCAGGGAACAGTAAACACAGCTGCACGTGCAGTTCTGAGCTCTCGGTGAGAAACAAAACCATGGCACGTGTGGGTTATGGACACTGAGGCTAACACACGGGTGTCTGTGGTGTATTGTGTCTGCTTGTTTGGTAATTTAACCGACCTTAATTTTGATAATCACTTTGCACGTTATGCCCCTGAACGACATTCAGCCAGATCTTAGCAGTAAACAAATCATGAAACAGTAAAACCTTCTGTCAAATGATAATGCATGTAGTCATTTCAATATCCTTCTTTTTTACGTAAGGTACCCGTAGCCTAAACAACAAAAAACCATTCTTAAATGATGGGCATGATACAAGCGAACATCATATATTGTGTTTCCACACCGTATGGCGAATTTGGCTCGTTACGACCTCTACGATGAACGTGCAGTCTCCATAATCAGGAAGACTGATTTGTTTCAGATGGATGCTGAAATGATTGGTAGAAATAAAACATGTTGGTCATACAGGAGGGTTTGTGGAAATTTTTGTCAATCACGGCTACAGAAGTGGGGAAGAGTGGTGTAACAGAACATCCTTATTTCGAGTCTACACATGAAAATTCAGTACAAACAAGGACAAAGTACGAGCGGGCAGGTGCAGGCTAACCTGAACACTTCACCATTACAGTCGGCGAGGCTTCGAATTCCCCACACCACAAGTCACGTCCGTGAGGGAAAAGACTGGCAGTAGAGGGATTATGTGTTAGGAGCTGAGCAGGTTGGCGGTACTGTCAGACTGTCGCTCTCGGCATCAAAGCCTTTGTTACCGTCTTCTTTGTTACGTGCTACTGATACACTGACAGGTCAGTGGGGTGGGGTGGGTGGACGTTTGTGCTGTCCTATATGAAAAAACTTTCATGAACTATCTGAGTAGGCAAAGCAAATGATCTACTCTAAAGAATAAGACCATGTAAACAAACGACAACAAAGGAAGAAATATGTGGCAAACAATGAAGGAATGTTGTCACCTTCGACGCATTTCATGGCAATGCATATCACTGTGCACGAATGAATAACAGCCTAGGACCGACAGTTTACATTTTCGGGGGTCTGAAATTCAATTATTATTACAGGGGTGCTGATAAGTCCTTAGCCCGACCAGGAAGGAAAGAAGCTAATGTTTCTGTCAGGATGGCGTAAATTTCCTTCAGCGCCTTGCCTTGCAGGAAAAGAAACCTGATGACAGCTCGCGTCTCGATTTTGTTGAAATCGACCGCGTCCCTGACATGCTTCCGAGCTTGTTTCCTTCCTGGTCGGGCTAAGGACTTAACAGCACGTCGGTACATCCGAATTTGAAGGACAAAGTGCAATGACATTAATTTGCAATCAAAACAAAGTTTCAAAACCTCTTCATTTCATATAAAAATAAGAGGAATAAATAATGTAACAAAATAAACTAAACATTATACCTAAATCAATAGACCAATCCACTGTTTAAAGCCTTGCATGAAACATCTAAGTGTTTATATTCTCAAATTTAATTCTAAGCAGCAGCAGGCTAAAGGCCCTAATCCAAGAAAGCTGAATAAGTAACACAGGAGACTGATTTAGAAGTTCCGATAGTTTCCGAAGCTATTATAAACAACATAAACATAATAAAACAATAATACGAAAGCTACAACTGTAAATATAGGACAACATGCATATTCACTTTCGAGAATCACAAAGTTACATAGTGTGATGTGACAAACTTATGGCTTAACGTTGACTGCGAGAATCTATAAAATGATGTTTCGATGCCTAATAAATAAAAGGCAGTGACATCAATGCATACAGTTAACGCGTACAGATTAACACTCTGAAGCCTGAAATTATTATGGCTAATATTTAAAACAATTAGTTACTGTCTCACATAATACTTCGTCTCCATGACGGGTCCAAGCATTTAAGCGTAAATGGAAATAATTTTTTTCCCCATGGTGCAACAACCCCTATTGGGCCAGGACCTCCTCGTTAATGAGGCTTCACGATCACACTCAGACACACTACACTCGGATGGACTCTTATGGACGAGCGACCAGCTCACGTAGAGACCTCTACCCGACAACACACAACACTCACAAGAAACAAAATCTGCATGCGTCCGACAGGATTCGAACCCATAATCCCAGCAAGCGAGTGGCCGCAGACCGACGCCTTAGGCCATGTGGCCACTGGGATATTGGAAATAATTAGTATGAGGATCTGAGGAAATCCAGAAATACACTCTGTGGGACAAATTCGAAATTTTGATGCCACATCAGGCGACATACATACCTACATGTAGTTAGCTGGGATCCTTAAAGGTTTAAAATGAATTTGAGTAATCCTTTTCATCTGTTTGCGAGTCTCGGCCTGTGTCTTGCTGTTATTCCCACTACGTATTAACGAGAATGTAATTGGTTTTAACTGTAACGTTTGCTTTAATTACGATTATTAGATTTATAAGTAGAAAACGATACGAAAGACAAGAAGGATTAAATTGCGTGCTGAAAATTACAGCACTCTTGCTAACTCCCTTCGTAATTGCAGACAAAACATCCACTGAACTGAGTGGGCGGTTTACTTGGTCTGACGGTACTAAACATCGATCTAGATAATTGCGTGACATTTTATTGTACCATATTGCAGGAGACAGCAGTTGTGTCTGCAGACATCTACGAACGGCCTGCACGTGGAATAAGGAACAGCGAAGTTATTTTCGTGGCAGAATGATGACCCAGTTGATTGTTTCAGTTTTGCCTTCTTTTCCTTTAGGCACGTCACTTTCTCAACGACCACGTTGAATTCCATGAATGTAGAGAAAATATCCGTGTTTCTTGCAGCCAACTCTACCTCCAGAGAGAGAAAGGGGTAATCTGACATAACTTTACTTCACAGTTAAGCTATAACTGACACTGTGCGTTGTCTGAGATATATTTACTGTAAAAGACGTTTCGGGAGCTGGCACTCTTCCTGTTTCCAGACGATTTAGCTCCTACATATATTGGGAGATCATTTTAATATTTGTACGGTGCTATTGACTGACAGTTTCCCTGAAACAATTCAATTTCCCAGATGACTGGGTCAGACGTGAGTGGTTCAGTGACTTGACAGACGCTCTCCGGCGATTTAGTTGTATTTACTGTTATGGTGACAACAGCTGGGTTCGAATGGCGTGAATATTAATGTCAAGAATTCAAGCTTCTGCCTCGGTGTAGTTGAGATCTTCGCTCTTCTGGGACATCCTAGAAAAGCGAAGGCCATTTTAATGTCGCATCAAACAGTGGATAATACAACAGAATTGTGGTTTGACGAACCAGCACCTGGAACGAACTTTCAGACGACTACTGTCAAAGTCCTGGAATAATGATCCGAAGTCCTGACGTACAGTACCCCAACAAATCTAATGCAAGTTCATCAGCTGTATTCGAGAAATGTCTTGTTCGTATCCGAGCCGAGACATAGACTGTTCTGACTGTACTTTATGTTGGATTCCTTCAGTACCTCCAGACATACCATAAATCACATCATGACCGCTTCTTATACCGAAAACTCATTTCTCACTGTTTCTTCTAATATTTTCGTTCTATCATAACTACTGCATACTACGATCGAATAAACCAATCATTAATCATATTTTAACAGTATCATTTTGTGCAAGTGCCCAGTTCTGGATCAGGTAACAGGTTGTGTACAAGGAAGTGAGACATAAATTTGTATCAGTACTTCAAAAGTTCAAACGAACATAAAAACGTCTCAAGAAATGCCATTATTAATTGCTGTGAGCAGCCACAAAGATGTTTCCTAACAAAACGCAGAATTCATAGTTTCAGCATATTTGTTTCGATCAGCACATCCGTATTTATCGGCAGGTCTACATCGATCAGAACACCTATATCGAAGAGCAAATCGGTATCATCACACCTATATCGATCAGAATATCTATATCGATCATAGATAGCATCCCAATCGATCCGATCGTTTTACCGATACCTCGGCCTATCCTCACGACCTCATTTTGTGTGAACAATTGCTATTGTACTCCCCCAATTTTGTTCCTTTTAAAAATAACCGCCTACGCTTAACAGGTTTTCCTACACCCTAAATCTGTGCTAAATCCCTCCATAGAAACGTCGGGATATTACTTCAAAATGGCTTAGCCCGCTTCCTTATATATTCTGTACAAATTTAGCACTTTTTATAATTGACTGAAAAAGTGTTTTAACCCTTAAAACATGGTGGTAACTGTTTTATCTGCTTTAAGATTAATTAATATTTAACAAATTCCGCATCGTGCCCATAACAGGTATTTATGGGTTTCATCGAAATGGAAGACGACGACTTAGAAGCTCACTGAAGAGACTATTAGACGAGATCGAAACAGGTCCATTAAGGCCTAACTCGTGACGGATAATGACGATGATGATGATGATGATGATTGATGCTCGGAATAAATTCCCTAAACACTGCTCACTCGGTCTTTGTAATGGAGACGCAGTGCATTTTGTGAGGTATAAACTGAATTTGTTAAGGCTGTTTGACCTGGACTTGGTAACTTAAAGTATTATACAACCCAGGGTTACTCAATACACATTTTATATAATCTCTTCTACGTGCCATTCGGTGTGTTTTTGAAAATCGCAGTTTGAAGTGTGACAAGAAGTCGCAGGGGTGTCAACGCGGGATGATATAATGTAAGAAACTTTCCACTGAGTAAAATGAAACCTGCCTGCCATTACTGTGACATGCAGCAAACAGATGGACTGGGAATTTAATGCGTAATAAACAGCAATGAGTAACAATTTTCCCAGATTACTTGATAAGGATACACGAAGCCAGGTATTCATATCTGTATGCTGGAAAAACCTCATTCGGCGACAGTACAAATACATTACAGATAAACAAGACGTAAAAACATACTACAAATGAATTCCAATTGAATTCGATATGCAGAGAATTTAATCGCAAACTAATTCCATGCAGCAATAGTAGGGTCCTTATGTAGGACTGAGTGTTGGGGGGAGCGAGGGTGTTAAAAAAAACCAAATTAACAAAAGCCACATGTTATTACATCGATTCCACTGATCAGTTGCTGTTGGTGCAAAGGTAGGTTTTTTCAGCCTGACTGTTCTATTGAAATTTTAGCAGGGCAGCTGAGACACATTTTACGTTGTGCCCGACATTGCATGGGTGGGAAGGTCTGAACCCAAAACTGTAGTGTAAATAATGAATTGTCTTTACGAGAAGTAAGAGTAATTCTTGATACGAAGAGGATGTCACTAGAATACTGTTCCAGTTCGGTAACTATTATTGTACCTGTTATTCTTGAATAAAGCGGCCAACAGAAACGTTTTCTTTGCACATTGAACAAACTACGGCTCGAAACTTTGTGACATAAAGACGAGCGGTTTTAATGACTTGGAGTGACACAGCACGAGCACTACCACTAGGAATCACTGTAGCCAGTTTCTCTACCCAGTGCGAAATTATAACTGTGGTGAAAAGTTCAAAGCTTACAAACAGTGGTCAACACCACGCCCCAGTCGCTTTGCCCCCGGGAAAGACCCGGTACCCATTGTACAGGAGGCTGGGTGGGCCCCAGGGCCAGACTGGACGGGAGCCGAAAATCTCGTCCCCACCGGGATTCGACCCCCAGACCACCCAACCCGTAGGTAGTTGCAATACAAACTACGCTATCCCGAGAGACTTCAGTAATAAGACGATACAATTTTATGACTACACTACATGATTCGACACACCTCGGTGGGATCAGCTTCCGAAATATCTAGTATTAACGTAAAATTGCTTAGTGTACATGTTCTACATTATGCATTAAGATATAAATGAAATATTAACCGTTTAAAGCCCACTAGTAACTAGAGACCACAGACCAGGAGAAGATCCCAGCAGATACTGGGCGTGTCTGGCTCGGTGCGGGTGTTACTGGCTGCTGGCTACTGCAATTGGTAGGAGCGACAGACAGTTCTGTTACAACATCCAGAGTGAAAACATTAAGAAATTCGTGCAGCGTGTAGTGGGCAAGTGTCCTGTGAGAATGTTTTCAGGATGGGTAGTAGCAAAGCGTCATTTACCACGAAATCTTATGCATGCGCATCTATAGCATGCCTACCAGAGATCATCTCCTTGTGTGTAGACAGTATGTGTATCTCCTGATTCGACATTAAGGAATTCTGCACTGTCTCGCAATGTATTATGCGTTCTTACGTTTCTCACAATGAACACCAATGATCTCCTTAAATATCATTTACCTATTTTTCTTCTAAAGGACACAGACAGTGTTCTCTGTGCGACACCAACTGAAGCTCTGTATGTAATTTATATGGAAGCTACTCTTCAGAACGTAAAAATCGTACCCTATATTTGTTTCAGCGTGCACTCATAATACTTTTCTTGTTAATCTTCTATGCGTTTGCAACCTTTCTATGAAAAAGAGGAACAAACTAAGGACTAATAATACAAAACCTCATGAAGGATAATCTGAATACCAAAGGTATGTTAAAATAAATATCCCTTACAGTATTGTACTTATATTTTAATATGCGAAATCGGTGCAGAATCTTTTGTCTTCGCTATCCAAAAATTTAAACATCAAGATATATAGAACTATAATTTTGCCTGTTGTTTTGCATGGGTCTGAAACTTGGTCGCTAACATTGCGGGAGGAAAGGAAGCTGAGGGTGATTGAGAACACTGTGTTGAGGAGAATATTTGGACCTAGGAGGGAAGAGGTAACGGGGGAATGGAGGAGACTGCATAACGAGGAGCTAAATGATCTGTACCCCTCACCCAATATTGGGCGGTTGATAAAATCGAGAAGAATGAGATGGGCTGGGCATGTGGCGCATATGGGGGAGGAGAGGGGGGTGTATAGGGTCTTGGTGGGGAAACCGGAGGGAAAGAGACCACTGGGGAG
>Ga0123352_10009313_pt1 | contig 15350 bp, 13 predicted proteins | sample TergutLab28metaG_FD_89700 | JGI IMG/M metagenome (GOLD analysis project Ga0123352, IMG submission 89700) | Labiotermes labralis P1 segment gut microbial communities from Petit-Saut dam, French Guiana - Lab288 P1 | ecosystem: Host-associated > Arthropoda: Insects > Digestive system > Gut ... | reverse complement strand
GATGAATACCAGCCACGACGCGATGCTGAAGAAAATCGCGGACGCGGACAGCACGAACGAAAGAAAAGCCGCTGTGACGGTGAAGGCCAGAGCAAATGGCATGGCAAACAGCTTTAGGATAAGCCTCATAAACCTCACGCTCCTCATGCTTACTGGGTTTTCTGCACTTCTGATCCCATGTTAACTTAGGTTGGAGCGTGATACAAGTCTTATTTTAGCTGTTTTCAATTTGTCTCCCGGTTGTCACGCGGAGCGAAAGTAAATAACCATCGCTCCACTCGCCACAGGTGTGAAATTATTTTATCCTCGCCAACCCCTCGAGAATCCCATTAGCCGCGTCCCACAGCTTGTCGTACTGCTGGCGCAAATCCTCGATGTCGGCTTCATAGATGCTGCGTGTCTCATTGGCACGCTTGGCGATCTGGTTTAAATTATTTGAATTACGCCGCAAAAGCGACACCAGTTCCCGCACGTCGGTCAAGTCAAGGTTAACGTGATACCCGTCAATAGCCATCTTCCGAAGATACGCGCTCAAGTTGATTATACCGGAGCTCGCCATACGCTCACGAATCAGCGCGGCCTCTTCGACCGTTGTGTAGAAATTGAAGTGAATGGCACGTTTACGGTTGGGTGTCATAACTCCGGCCCTCCCTTGCGCTTAGTGTGTTTTTTCGCGTCTACATCCACCGGCCTGTCCTTCGAAACACTGGAAGCCTGCCGAGCCGCCTTGATCTGCGCCATAACGGATGGCTTCTCGCCCGAACCTCGCTCCGGTTTTTGGGGCGGCGTGACCGATGGGTCTGGTAGGTTTTCGACAACAGGCACTGCACCGCACAATTCCCGCCAAACAATTAGCTGGCTGCCGTCAAGCTCCCAATCCCGAATCCCCGGCCTTTCGTTAAGCATGTCAAGAACCGTGGTGCGTAGGGAGCCATTGGTCATAAAGTCAATGCCGTACAAATCCTCCCAATCTTGAAGGTTGACTACGCCGCGCCCATCAGTGCTACCGTCCCCAGCCTGTTCAGCGATGACATCCACAATCTCCATCAGCTTTTTGTTAAGCTCGGCCAGAGCCGGATATTGGTTCGCGGTAAGAAAGTTTTTGGCATCTTCACGCACATAAACATCATCCCGCGCCCGCTGTACCTCTTTGACACCGGTATCCTCCATATGAACAATAACCCGCGCGATATAGTCCCGCCTAGCGTCGTCCGCACTCTCGTAATACACGTCTTCGTAAAACACCCGCTCCTCATCCTCTATAACGTATTCAAGAGTGGCATAGGGAGCATGGTCATCGGGGCTTACGCAGATAACAAAGCCTTGCCCATTGTCAAATTCAATAAGGTGAGCAATCTTGTACCCATCAATAGCCTCTCCATCCCACACCCGACCCGGCAACTCGAACCGGGAAGCGTCCAACTCTTTGTACAACTCACGGACATTGGAAACGAAACTGTTAATCAACGTGGGATGAGCATTCATAACCGCGCTGTCAAACGCCTTTGTATTCGGACAGTAAGTCCTCCTCCAGCATTTGTTATGATCAGAAAAGCGCCCGTCATTCTGTCGTGAGTCTATCTGCTTCGCCAGCACCGCGTTTACCCGGTCGAAGCCGTAATCATTTATAACCTTCATCGCGGCCAGTTCAAGGTTGTAATGGTTGGCCTTGTAGTATGAAGCGCTGATAACCTCATCCAAAGCCTTTGCGCATTCAGTGTTCATTTTCCGGTTGCTGTGAAAAACCGATACATCTACCTCCGAGCGTTCTCTGGCGATTTGGATATCGAACGGATAGACAAGCTTGGCCGGGTCTATCGTTTTCGCGGCGCTTTCATACACGGTGGCGAAAAACTCACGACACGCTAGAATCTCATCTTGTGTACATTCACGCGATATCATGGTGTCGATGTACTTGCTGACCGTATCCGGCGCAACGTCCGGCAGCGGCTTTTCCTGTAGATTGTATTGGCTTCGATATTCCGTGGCACGGACAACATAGTCAATCTTGGCGCTCTCTTCCGTGTCACGATATCTGCCCCAATAGTAATCAATGCCACCATTGTCACTGTCATGGGTAATCTGCCAAGTAACAAAAGGCGACGGCGCGGCGGGGTTGTGCGCCAGCGCGAAGCCTCGGTCGTTGTCAAACAGCACGGACTGCGTCACCGTATAACCGGCGTTAACCACACCGACGACAGGCTGACCGGGCAATGGAGAGCTTTCAAGCAGATTCCGCACCTCAAACTCAAGCTGCTCAGTTAGGCCGTCCAGAACGTCAGACTCAAAATCCCAGCGTTTTGCGATATCTTTCATGAGATCGCGCACCTCAAGAATATCGTTCATAGACTCCGCGCCCAAACTTGTCACCATATCCTCGCCGTAACGGTGCAGTCCGTATATGACATTGGGAGCGGTCTGATAGATATCGCCGGATAATGCCCCTCCGGTTCTAGCCTCATCGACCAGATCGTCAAACGCTTTCAGAAAGTCCGCGGTGGACTTCGTGTTTGTGCCATCCTCAAATCCCCAATAGTTGGCAAGATTCTCGGCGAGATTTCGCACCTCGTTAATCTTGGACGAGAACTTGTTCTCTTCCGCTATCTGAGCGGCGTACAGCCCAAGACCGTCAACGCATCTGCCGATCAGCGCCTTGTCCCGGTGAAATTGTGCCTCCATAAACCTATCGTGATTATAACGTGCCATAAATGCTCCCCCTTCTTAATTTACCCGCAATCAGCAGATATTGCTGCCCACACCTTTTGCAAACTCCAGCTTGAAATTGACCCTATCGCCGGTATCATCCAGCAAAATATCGGCAGAGTAGGTCTTGCCGGTCTTTTCGCTGAACAAATCCGAAAAGAAAACGCGCCCCTTGGAGAGCAGCGCGGTTGCGGTCTTTTTGTCCAGTTTCTTGCGCTTCGCTTCAAAGAAGCGGTTGTTCTTCCACATAGCAAAATTACACGCGGAGCCGGAGCATACATAATCCGGCTGGCGGTTGCCGCTCTTTGTTGTCGGTCTCATAATCACAGACGAACTACAGCGAGGGCAACCCCCGACGGCGTCACCGCTGAGAGCGTCACCGCGATCTGCCGTAGCCTTGCCGCCCGAAGCCGCGGCAAACAACGCCGCGTACTCCTCAACCGGCACTCTGTGCGTAGCCACAAGCTCCCGCGTGAGCGCAACGATACCATCCATGAACTCGGAGTCCGTAAGTTCACCCTTTTCAACCAACCGAAGCCTCCGCTCCCATTCCGCCGTAAGCATCGGCGACTTTATATCCTCCGGCAGCAGATTTATAAGGTTGATAGCCTTCGTCGTTGGCACAAGGCTCTTTTTCTGTCTCTCCACAAAGCCGGTCTTTATCAGCTTTTCGATGGTGGCGGCTCTTGTTGCTGGTGTGCCAAGCCCTTTGCGCTCGGCATCGTCCGGAAAATCCTCCGCGCCCGCCGTCTCCATAGCCGATAACAGCGTGGCGTCGTTGTACCTTGTGGGCGGGGATGTCTTGCCTTGTTTGACCGAAGCCGCTACGGATGGGAATACTTGTCCTTCGGCAAGTTCCGGCAAGGCAGTAGTATCGTCGTCGGCATCCTCACCGGAATCAGCTTCCGGCTTGTCTTTCAAGGTAGAACGGAATGCGTTGTCAACGGCTTTCCAGCCATCATGAAGAACTGTGCGACCCTTCGTGGCAAAACGAAGCCTGTCAGTCGAACTCCGGTCACCGCATTCCAAGACCACCGAAGCCGCCTCGTAGCTGTGTTTGTCGGCCACAGCGCACAGTAGCCGAGCGGCAATCATAAATATGATATCCCTCTCACCGCTGGGCAGCGACGACAAATCAGCCGATGCAAACGCTGTCGTAGGAATGATCGCGTGGTGATCGGTGACACCCGCATCCCTTATAACCGCCGCCGTGTTAACCACCGGCCCAGCACCAACAGAAAACGGAAGCACAGACGCAACAGCCTCAATCAGCGCCGGAAGTCCGGACTCCATGTCGGAAGTAAGGAACTGCGAGTCTGTGCGCGGGTAGCTGCATAGCTTTTTTTCGTACAAACTCTGTGCATAATCCAGAGTCTGCTGTGCAGTGAACCCCCAAAGCCCGTTGGCTTCGCGCTGGAGTGCCGTCAGATCGAACAACTTCGGCGGCGCTGTGGTCTTGCGCTGTTTTTCCACTGAAACAACAACAGCGTTTTGCCCATCGGACGCGGCGCAAATAGCTTCTGCAGCCGTTTTGTCCTTCGATTTCTCTCCAACAGCGGTAAAGTTCCCGCAGTTTATCTCTGGCGTATAGAACACCTCGGACACAAAGCCGTTAACCGCAATCTCCCGCCCGACGATCAGCGCCAGCGTAGGAGATTGCACTCTTCCGACGTTAAGTGTCAGACCGTAGAGAGTAGTGAAAAGGCGTGTCGCGTTGACACCGACCAAAAAATCAGCCTTTGCCCTACACAGCGCGGCACGATATAGGTTATCAAAATCAGTGCCCGGACGGAGCCGCTCGAACCCCTCACGGACAGCAGAGTCCTCCAAGCTGGATATCCAGAGCCTCTGTACAGGCTTGGTACATCGGCACTGCTCGTATACCAGCCTAAAGATAAGTTCGCCCTCCCTTCCCGCATCAGTTGCGCAGACGATGGAGTCCACATCGGTGCGATTCATCAGTGAGTGCAGTATATCAAGCTGTTTCTTCTTGCCCTCAGATGTCTTGTACTTCCAGACATCCGGCAGTATCGGCAAGGTATCGTATGCCCAGCGCTTGAACTGTTCACCGTAGGCTTCAGCCGAAGCCAGCTCCACAAGGTGACCATAGCACCACGAAACAAGCCAATCACCGCTCTCGAAATAGCCGTCTTGACGCTTCTTGGCGTTCAGGACGGCGGCGTAGGACTGTGCTTGGCTGGGTTTTTCGCATATGACTAACCGCATTTCTGCCTCCTTTTAGCTTTAATATTTGATGTGATAAATTATTTTTTAGAAACTATTGACTTTGACGTAACGGAATAGTTTATACTGATGTTGTAAGTGAGGTGAAGTATATGGAATACTCAAGCAACAAACTCTCCAAAATGTCCGGCGTAAGCGCGCGTACCCTGCGGCACTACGATGATATCGGTCTACTGAAACCGGCGAGAGTAGCGTCGTCCGGGTACCGAGTCTATGGTCAAACCGAAATAGACACTTTACAGCAGATACTGTTTTACAAGGAACTTGGCTTTGCGCTGGATGATATCAAGGGTCTACTGTTGGCCCCTGACTTTGACCGTGAACAGGCGTTTTTGAGCCATCTTGCCGAGCTTCATACAAAACGCCGACGATTGGACACGTTGATTGGCAACGTGACAAAATCCATAGCCGCTATGAAAGGAGTAACTATAATGACAGACCAAGAAAAGTTCGAGGGATTCAAACAATCCCTCATTGATGAAAACGAACAGCGGTATGGCGCAGAAGTCCGCGATAGGTATGGCAATCAAGCCGTGGATGAATCCAACGCTCATCTAAAGGGGCTGACCCAAGAGCAGTATGACGAAGGTGAGCGCCTACGCCTTGCGCTGGAAGAAGCGTTGCCGGCAGCTTTAGAAACAGGCGACCCAACCGGAGAAGCCGCTCAGAAAGTCTGTGATCTTCACCGGCAATGGCTATGCGTCTTTTACCCCGGATACAACAAAGATTACCACAAGGGTCTGGCCGAGATGTATGTTGCTGATGAGCGGTTCAAAGCGCACTACGACAAGATTGCCCCCGGCTGTGCGGAGTTCCTGCGCGACGCAATCAATATCTACTGCCGGTAACCACCGCATGGTGACGCCGAAGTGAAAAATAGCTTCGCAAAGCCTTCCTTTTTCTGCTGCTTTGGTGGTATAATGGAGCATTATAAAATATTGATACGGCAGTACCGCAATCCGCAGATCACAATTGATAAATTGATACGTCAAGGAACGGAGCAAGCTTACTATGGCAATTAGAACCCTTACAAATTTTGATGACCCGCAGTTCCGCAAAATCAGCAAGGAAGTTGTAAAGTTTGACGAGCGGCTCTGGGCGTTGCTGGACGATATGCGCGACACGCTTGAACATGTCCGAGGGTATGGGTGCGCCGCTGTGCATATCGGGATACTGCGCAGAGCGGTCGTTGTGGTTGACGATGGCGGCGTAATTGAGCTTATTAACCCATTTATCACAGAATCAAGCACCCAAACCGAGCGTGTGTTCGAGGGTTCGATTGCTCCCGGCGCGCCGAGAGGTTATGTCGAGCGCCCAAAGGAAGTTACCGTGTCGGCGTTTGATCGCCACGGAGAGCCGATTACGATGACAGCGGAAGGATTCCTCGCCGCGACATTTTGCCATGAAATCGACCATCTGAATGGAGTCCTGTTCTCGGATAAACTTGTGGATCGGGTATAGTACCTATTAAAGCTCCCGCGATGTCGGGCGATTGTGCTTTCAAACACACCGGCAGAGCAAAAGCGTCAGCGTCAAAGTCGGCAATCACGCGAACCCCATCCGCGTAGCACTGATGGGGTTCGCCGAATGACTGCGATGGAGCGTCAGCCGCCGTTTGAAACAGCCTTGATCCTCTTGATAGCATATATGGCATTGTCCGTGTACTGACGCTGCCAAGCGTTTTGCGACGGCGCCCACTTAAAGCCGTTGCGCTTTAGCTCGGCTCTCAAATCCTCATCAGGCTTTTCGTCAAAGATGATCTGTAAGCGATTGACTTCACGGTTAATAACGACCTTGCCACCGTCAAACTCCCAACCGTCAGCCGGATTATCAGCCTTGGCTCTGCGCTCCAAATCCTTAATACGCCGCTTTACCCGCCGAATTTCGGCACTGTTATTGGACAGCGCCCAAGATTCAAAAGGTTTCGGATTCTTGCGCCAATCACGCTCCATACCGGCCTTAACCTTCATCAACGCGTCTTCGCTCAAATCGGGGCAGCCGTCCAAGACCCCGTGCTTGCGATGGTAGGCGTTTACAGCCTTCATGGTGGCTTGGTAGCTCTCCAAGGACTCCAGCTTATCCCGAAGTTTCTCTACAGCACCGGGATCGTCCGCGCTGACGCCGCCGGTGCCTACGCCGCGGATTTTGTCCAAGATGCCCTGTATATCCGTGTAATCCTCCATGTTGCGGTCACGGGCGGCGTTTTGCTTTTCCTTTTTGCGGGTAGGGAAGTTGGCGGGGCCGGCAATCATCACGGACGGAACTCTTGCGTCGATCTCGGAGCCTTTGTTCATGTTGGCGGCGAGTCTGGCGCAGTAGCGCGCCAGCAAGCGGTCGATCTTATCGTGGTGCATTGGATCAACCCTTTGCTTTTGCCGCTCGGCGATTTCCTTCGCCTCGTCTACCATGCGCCGATACTCAGCGGTTGCGCTGCCTGCCCTATAGCTGTTGAAGCTGTTAGCCTCTTTTGCTCTGCGCGCGGCTGTCTCATCGATTTCGTGATACATACAGTTAGCCCCCATCCGGTTAAGTGTGCGTTTTAGTCCTCTTCCATATAGTGTTTCTTTATGTCCAGAAACCGGCACTCCGGATACTCGCCTAACTCGCACTCCAAGCAGTTTGTTGCTGTGCAATGCTCGATCATGCAGTCGTGGCAGATATCCAAGTCCCCAAGATTGCTGGAACTTGCATGGAAATGTCCCGACAAATGGGGGTTCTCCCAGACTATCTTGCCGCCGCAGAGCTGGCAGCTCTTAACCGTAGTTTTCATCGCTAACGAGTCTGCCACAGCCTCGTCAAGCACGGCAGTGTCGAACCCAGCCGTTGCGTAGCCTTCTTTGATAGCGTTGAGGTAACGCTCCCCCGGCAGGCCATACGGACAAACCTCATTCATGATGTAGACCATCGCCTCAACAGGCTTGCCATCAAACTCCACCGTCACGGTTTCCTTGCGATACAGTCTCGGCCAGCCCTCGTAGCGGTCAAGAGCCTCTTCACAGCGCGGAGTTATCTCCCATATGATAACAGGAACGCTTGCGCCCTTCATTGGCTCAACCGTAGCGACGGCACTATTGCCCCCACGGAACATAAGCCGGTAATCCGTAAGCGCGGCAGTTCCGAGCGGTACGGCATACGGACAACGATGCTCCATTTGCCCGATGTTGAGGTTGCTCCCGTAGGCGATGTACAGTTTGTTGGCGTGTGTCATGGTGCGTGACCCTCCTATAAAAAATTGACATAGCGAACATCGTTGTAAATATCAATGCTACCGGCAGAAGAAAAAAGCCGAAGGGCAAGGGCAGAGAGCCATGCGCCATACCGCACACGCCCAAAGCCCAGCAGAGCCGCCGACCGCCGAGGGCAAGCACCCCCGACGGCAGAGGCCCGTAGCCTCTATGAACTGACCCTGTACCTCCAAGCGGAGTTCCCGCTCAAGTGACAGCACAGATGTTCCCGGCAGTTTTTGAACTCCTCGCCGATGAAGCCGATACGATTAAGGTACACCCTCATGGCGAACTTCTCGTTCTCGGTCTGCGGCTTTCTGCTGCTGGCACTTTTCTGAGTCAACGCTTGATTGTTCAGCGCGAGAGCAAGCACCACATACGATCTAATCACCCCGGCGTGTAAGTTGCCATTGAAGCCGCTATTGAAGCCGCGAAGCTCTATAGTTCGGTTGCGGGTGAAGAAGCTGTGCAAATTGACGAAATGATAGCGAGATTGATGATAATGGACGCTGTTACTTCCGTCGTAGCCCTCGTACCAAATGGACTCGATCTGGGCGAAGGTACGGGGTTTGCAGCGATTCATCCGCTCCACAAGATAGCTGTCCATTTTCTTGCAGTAGCGCATCCGCTCCGGTTCTACTTGCAGAGCCTTGTAGAGCAGATCATTTTTGCTGGCGATTATATTTATAAAATTGCGTACACTCTTGGGTGTGTGAGGAGCGCCGTCAAGGTGGATGTGACAGCCGCAGACCGAGCCTTTAGTAAACGCGCCGGCCTTGCGGAGTCTGCGCACAAGCTCCTGCAGGGTGTTGATATCCTCGCGGTAAGTGAGGATAGGACTGACCAGCTCAACCCTGTGATTGTCATCAGCCGCAACAATTTTGCCCCGCTCCTTCTTCAACGGCGTAACACTCCCGTCACGCACGAAGTCCCAGACCCTGCCATCGGGTGCTGTTACCGAACAATTACTGCCATACGATATCCGGCCGCCGATCAACTCCAACGCGACCTCCGCGGCGCGCTCCCTCGTAATTCCGGTGAACTCTATCTCGATGCCGAACCTATGATTAAACACTGCATTCCCACCCTTTCCAAGTAACAACCAACAACTTCTAGCGTTGTGTGATGTTAACTTGGTTCGGCGGGTTATACAAGTCATTTGTGTGCTTTAGCGAGTAGATGTTTGGCCCCGAAAAGTGTTGATTTTAGGGCGCTTTGACGGGTCAAACCGACGCGGATCTGCCTCTTTTTCCGGCAGTAACCGAAACAGCTATACCGCTGTAATCATAGCGGACATCATCCAAGATTTCAGTGGTCAGCACCCGCACCAGCCACTCCGTATCTAGGTACCCCTCGGCGAAAAGATCATCCGCAATTTTGACAGGCACGTTCATCCCATCGGGTTTGCCCGCGAGATAACACCTATTTCTGCCGCTGACCTTTCCCCTAAGACGCATGAGCGCGCCGCGCTTCTCCGGGATATCGGCGCACCGCCGCAGAATCAATGTGTACGCACTACGCCAAGTTTTAACCTCAACCCTCTCAGCACCAAAATGTACGGCAACAGGCTTCGTGCCTTTGAACAGCCCCGGACTTATATGTAGAGGGTATATCGTTACAGCAGGCAGTGAATCTTCGCCGGAGATTGACTCACCGCTCTTGATACGAGCTATAATCGCGTCGATAGAGTTGTTGACATAGGCCAATAATTGCTCCCGGCCCGCTTCCAGCTCAAGTAACAGCGCGTCTTTATTCATAGGCCGCCGCCTCGCTTTCCAGTAGCGTATTGCCGGTATCACTGATATCGCCGATATCGTTATCATCAGCACCGACAGACACGCCTCTGCTTTTATGGTCGCCATTCTTAAACGATCCGTTGCCGGACAGCTTGGACAACAGTACCTTGCGTGCGGCGGCGTATTCCTTGCCGATGAAACCAAGCCGGAGCAGGAAACAGCGAAATTCGAACTTCTCCGAAGTGTCGCCGTCCAGAGCCTTCTCTTTCAACGTGACCCTCTGCTGTTTTTTGGCCATATCGCAGAGAGCATGGACGAACCGGGCATAGGCATCGGATTCAGCTTCTGCGGCTGACATCGCAAACCAAGGGAAACAAAGCGACCCCTCTTTCCGTTCGATAGGGAGCGCGTCAGCGCCGATGGCTTTCATAATAAGCGCCGCCTTGCCGGAAACCAGCCGGTCAAGGTTGTTCAGCGCTGTGGTTGTAAAGCCCTCAAATGGAACTTCAATGACCAGCTTGTCGGGAATGCCCGACTCTGAAGCTTCCACAGCCAGCCTGTCGGGAATATCTACACCGGAAACTTCGTCAGATGCCATAGCATCAGCACAATGTGGGCCACACTGCCCACAATCGTCCGGCGAAGTTTCGCTGAGTTCGGGAACGGATGCGCTATCGGCATCCGGCACCGCATCGGCAATAGCCTCATACACAAAACCACGTGACGCGAGTTCTGCCAGAAGATATTGAGCATCCCTCGCATCCACCCGCTCGTCATAGGTAATCGTCCCCTGCCTGTCTATGGTGTAGTTATGCACCGCAAACGCGAAACTCGGCGTGCCCATGTACACCGGCGCACAGCCAACTATCTCCCCGACAGCTTTGGCAAGCGCCTTGCGCTCATCTTTTGTAACGACAAATCTAATCTCCATGTAATCCCGCCTTTCCAAGCTATAGCACAGCATGAACTTGTGATGTGTTCGATGGTTTACCAGCGATAAACCCGGCGCAAGCGCCGCCGGACTTCTCGCCGGTATGTGATATTAACTTGACTTGGCGGGCATTACAAGTCATTGTGAAGATTCGCTATGTCAATCTTTCGGCGTTATTTTGCGATGCGTCATGTGTAGTTTGACAGCCTTCAAAATGCACCGGCTCAATACTTCCACCGTCGGCATCCTCACCGGTGACCTCGTCCAAATCAAGCGCCTCGCCGCTGTCAATATCGCCCTCCGGTTCCTCGCTCGAATTGTCCTGTGCCGAAAACTGTGTATCTTCCGTGCTTGCAGCCTCTTCGGTATCAGCGACGTACTTTGGCACAGCAAGCCTCGTTGCCTCTATCGACCTAACAAACTCCGGGAAACCGGCAATCGAAATGTCCGCGGAGCGCACCAGCTTGATGATCTCGGTGTTCTCCATGTCAACCCGCTTGCGCTCAAGTTCCGGCAGCAAGGCTTGCAACTCGGCAATCTTCGCCTTAGTGCGCTCGATGTGGTCAATTACCTTGTTTATTTGTGCGTTCATAGGCATCCTCCTCGCCAATTACAATCTGCCCCAGCCATGCAGATGGCTCTGCCACCGTGGGGTATTGATGTTCACGATCTCAACGCCGTTTGGATTGCTGCCGGTATGGAACATTTGCCCATTTCCCAGATAGATTCCGACGTGAGTTATAAAGTTAGGGCTTGAAAACGTAGAGTGAAAAAACACCAAATCCCCCGGCTGGGCCTCGCTTGGATGCACAGGGCGGCTCATGTTGTAAAACCCTTGTGACGAAGTCCGGCCCACACTTGCGGCGCCGGAGCGCGTCAGCACCCAATAGACAAAACCGGAGCAATCGAACGCGTTGGGCCCGCTTGCGCCAAAGACATAGGGCGCTCCCATAAGCCTTGTAGCTTCCGCGAACACTGCCTCAAAAGAACCGTCGCCCATCGGGGCTCCGGGGTCTCCAAAGACCGGCTCGCCGCTGTCGGCGAATGGAACAGAGTTCGTATGGGCAAAAAACAGAGGGTTCAAGTGCCGACCGTTCCGGATAATCTCGAAATGCAGATGAGGCCCGGTGCTGTCGCCTGTGCTGCCCACCGTAGCAATAACGTCACCGGCCTCAACCGTCTGGCCCACGTTCACAAGTACGGTGTTACAGTGCGCGTATCGGGTTTCAAGGCCGTTGCCGTCGTTGATAAAGACCACAAGCCCATAGCCGCCCATGTTACCGACGAAGGTGACTGTGCCACCATGCGCGGCCAGTATCGGTGTACCGGTGCTTACAGCGATATCAACCCCCAAGTGCCGGTCTTTGCCGCCGTTGATCGGGTGTACGCGCCAACCATAATGACTGCTGATAAACGGCTGCCAATTGAAATCGAAAGGGCTTGCGACAATCTGCCGGAGTCCTCGGCTTCGCATGAGCAGAGCGTGATGCTGGCGCTGTTCGCTGGTCATGCGGCTGTTGATGACTTGGGATAATGACCTTGATGTCAGCGTGACGTTAAGGACATGCCACTCATAATCTACTTCCACCGTATAGGTGTAGGTTTGAACATTACCGGCGCCGTCGATAAAGCTGCCGGTGCGTGTTTCCGTGCGCGTCCGAATTTCCACCTCCGGCGCAATCGTAAGATTGTACTGCTCCGCGAAGATTTCACGCAGAACAGCCTGTATCCCCTCAAAAGTAAAATCATGATGAACAGCCGTGAGATAAGCTATCAGCACAAAAGGGTCATGCCCGATCAGATCAACGGCAAGGCGATACTCGTCAAAACCCGGCCAATCAGCCTCGATGTTGGCTATTTGCATCAGCAAATCGGTCTCCATCTCCGAGTAATACAGCGCCGCGTCATCAATGTCCTCAGCTTCCGCGAGATAACTCATTGCGGCGATGGACTGCCCCAAGCCGGAAGCCATGCCGGAGCAGGCTGAAACCAAACCAAACAGGAGAATCGCTACAAGAGCCAGTGATCCAACAGTGAACAGCACCTTGGGGCTTGCCAGCGTAGCCGCGGATTTTGTGACGATTTTAACTGCCGCATCCTTGAGTTTCATTGCGCCTCTGGTGATAAGATTGCCGCCACGCCCGGCTTCTCGCGCTGCTGCCGCGTATTCACGCTTGATACGCCGCTTCTGCAGCATACGTGACAGAGGACTGCTTGCCAGTTCGGGATTATCGCGTAGAGCCTTTCGGTATGCGGCGTTGATGTTAAGCTTTGCTGTTTTCGCCTTCAGCTTCTCAACCTTACGGTACGGAGCGGTCTTATAGCGGTGATAGGCATAACGAAGGCCGCCCTCGGCAAGTAGTTCTCCCTTGTGGGCGGCCTTTACTCCGACATTTTCTTCTTGAACCTGAAAGACCTTGGTGTGCGCGTAGCCGATGGCGATGTTTGCCGCGGTTTTGATAGGACGGGTAAGAAGTGGGCCTTTTACGTGTTCGCTCTGGGTTTTGACCTCTTCCTCGAACCGTAGACGCGGCTTCATCTTGCCTTTTTCCGGGTCAAACTCCTTGTCGATGTGAAGTTTGAGCTTTTTCGGAAGGTTGTCCTGCGCGCGCTGTAGCTTTTCGGCTGAACGCTCGGCTTTGTGCTGTGCCTTGTTCAGCGCTTTCTCCAGATTTTTGTCTGCTTTCGGCGTGGAATCAGAGCCGCTTTCGTTTGCCGGTCTGTCGTGTTCGGCGTTACTTGACTCAGATGTGGGGCGCTCATCTTTCGGGATGTCAGAGCCGGTATTGCTGTTAGCGGTGTCTTTGCCGGAATCGGACGGAGCGTCATATACCGAGTCTACATATGATAGCTCCACAACGGTAGGCGGTTCAAGTCCCGCTGGCGGAGCGATGTCATGTGTCAGCTTGGACGGCGGGTCATTTCCGAGTGCCGATGCTTTAAGTGTATCGGCGATAAAGTCGCGCCCAACTTGCTTCGCGGGTGTTGGGCTTCCTTCGGCCTGCGTGTAGGTTGTGCCGCCAGTGTAATCCGGTTTATGGCGTACCGATGTTGACGACGCTATGGATGTACGGTTGTGCTGTAGCTGGTGCTGGCGCTCCTGTGTGCCGCGCGGCTCTCGTGCTTGTGATGGAGAGTTATCATCTGCAGAGTTTTCGCTGCTTGGCAGAACAGCTTGGGTTTTTGCCTTTACATTCGAGAGCGGGGTTTTGAGCTTGGGCCACATGTCACTGAATACTTCATGCATGGGGTCGGCATCATCAAAAGTTACAGGAGCCACCGGCACAGCCGTGTCGTGCGATACAGGGTTTGCCCCGGCTTCGGTAGGAAGCGCGTCTGCATACGGCGCTTCAGTCTCTGGCGTGTGTTCCGAGAATTTTTGCGCTTGCGCTTTCTTATATCGTGAGTTATACTTATTGACAGACAAAGGCTCATCCCGTGGGCTGCGCCCAAGTTCCATCTTATGTTGACCTGCGCGTAGGTCTAAATCCAAGTTCTCGGCGTCGGAAGCGCTGGACATAGTTTCGGTACGGCCATCAGAGCCGTCCGGCGGCGGTCTATTTAGCGATAACTTAGATCGTGCATCATGTTCCCGTGGCATTTTTATCATCACCTCCATAGTTGGCGTATTTTTATCACGAAACGAGGTACAAGCGGTAATATGGCGAAGAAGAAATCTACCAAGGATCAAAAACGTAAAGAGCGGTTGCGAAAATCCAAGGCTTGGGTTGCAACGTATCAAGGTGCAGACATTGAGGCGGCTTATGGCAAAAAATTCAATGTTGACCCTGTTTGTGCCAAAAAAGACCTCGAAGCTATGAAAGCATCTACGCCTGAACAACGAGAGCAGCTAAAGCAGGCACATGATATACGCAAGCAAAAGGAGCGCGAAGAAAAGATAGCCAGACTTAAGCAAAAACTGGAGAAGCGCAAAGTTGCTTTTGATAATCTTGAATCAAATCCGGCAGCTCTGCAAAAAGCCTTGAAAGACGCCAGAGCTGCCACTCTAAAAACGAAGAATCCAAAGCGCCGGTGTGAAACTTGCGGTCATGCAATGAAACAGCAGTTTATTGGACTCAAACATTGTAAGTGCGGAACAAGCTGGAGCAAATCAGGCGGCTATTTCGAGCGTACACCGGATATGGTTTTTGCTCTGCAGCGCGTGGTTACAAAGAAGGGCAAGAATAGCATTCGGGCAAAACAAGTGCCTGTTATACGGTACAATGGGCATGATTAAGCCCAGATGCGCAGATGACCACATGGTTCCATGCAGTCATCTGCGGCAAAGGCTGGCTATTGCAATGAGTTGCTAATTACAAAGTCAGAGTTGTTATCTTTTGTACCTCTGCAATCGCACATCTTTACCCTATAGACGCATTATCGGAAGGCCGGGTTTATTCGAGATATATGATTATTCGATGCAAAGTGAAAAGTCCCCGCATATTGGGGACTTTTCAAATTCTTCTTGAATAATTATTGTATTGTTATTGCAAGAACTCTGGGTATGAGCTT
>Ga0123352_10009310_pt1 | contig 15354 bp, 8 predicted proteins | sample TergutLab28metaG_FD_89700 | JGI IMG/M metagenome (GOLD analysis project Ga0123352, IMG submission 89700) | Labiotermes labralis P1 segment gut microbial communities from Petit-Saut dam, French Guiana - Lab288 P1 | ecosystem: Host-associated > Arthropoda: Insects > Digestive system > Gut ... | reverse complement strand
TTATAACACTATAACTTTAGCAAGCTCACACAGTGCGCTCCCTGATGATGGTGATCACACCGAAACATGTTGCAGCTACTGTAATTGTAAAGGAAATTTTAAAACTCCTCTAAAAACAATTCTATTGTGCATCAGTTGGTAATAAAAACTGTGATAATAGCAGGACGTGCGGTACAGATGTGGAAAAAATTATAGTTTCTGTTACACTGGGTTGGGTTCGTGCATAATGAAGCAAGGTTCGTACCTAATGACGTAAGGTTCGTGCCTAATGACGCAAGGTTCGTACCTAATGACGCAAGGTTCGTGCATAATGACGCAAGGCTCGTGCCTAATGAAGCAAGGTTCGTACATAATGACGCAAGGTTCGTACCTAATAACGCAAGGTTCGAGTCTAATGACGACAGGTTTGTACCTAATGACGTAAGGTTCGTGTCTAATGACGCAGGTTCGTACCTAATGACGCGAGGTTCGTGCATAATGACGCAAGGTTCGTACCTAATGACGCAAGGTTCGTGCATAATGACGCAAGGTTCGTGCATAATGACGAAAGGTTCGTGCATAATGACGCAAGGCTCGTGCCTAATGAAGCAAGGTTCGTACATAATGACGCAAAGTTCGTACCTAATAACGCAAGGTTCGAGTCTAATGACGCCAGGTTTGTATCTAATGACGTAAGGTTCGTGCCTAATGACGCAAGGTTCGTGTCTAATGACGTAAGGTTCGTACATAATGACGCAAGGTTCGTGTTTAATGACGCAAGATTCGTACCTAACTACGCAAGGTTCGTGTCTAATGACACGAGGTTCGATGAAACAAGGTTCGTGCCTAACGATGCACGTTTCTTGCCTAATGACGCAAAGGTTCGTAACGATGCAAGTTTCGTGCCTAATGACGCAAAGGTTCGTACCTAACTATGCAAGTTTCGTGCCTAATGACGCAAAGGTTCGTACCTAACGATGCAAGTTTCGTGCCTAATGACGCAAAGGTTCGTACCTAACGATGCAAGTTTCGTGCCTAATGACGCAAGGTTCGTGCTAAATGACGCAAAGTTAGTGCAAAGTTTCAACAAGCCCAGTCAGTTGCCTCAGAAGTGGAAATGGCGACGACAAACGGAGAGGGTGACTAAGCCCGGCCAGTGACCGACCCTCAGTTCACTTTCCGTACAACACTCAGCGACGCTCGTTCCCACGCACCACAACATTCGCGCCATTCTTACTGGTGCCTTCAATCTGACTGTTTCACTTCAGAAGTCGAACGAACCCAGTCGGTGCAGTGACAACGACAGGGGTGGGACCACAAACAAATCGCGCACCGATTGGCGGTATAAGCAACAGACTGCATCTCTTCCGAAGAGCGGCCAGACCGGTATGAAGCTATTATATGTGCATAGGAACCAAAGTGGCTGGACCGTGAACTTGACTACTCACCACCATCTAAGGCCCAGGCTAAGAATGGCCGGCGCTATAACTCCCCTTAATCCACACGCCTTCATGGCCGGCATGGTGACAGTTTCATTTCAATTCATTCATTTTCAACTGTCACACAACTTATTTCTAATATTCTTAAGTCTTTATTGTCCTTTATTTCACTTTACTTTAATCTACATCACAAATATCACTCCCACCTCACCAAGACACCCCCCACCACCCATCCACACCTACGCACCTACAAAGCACCGAATTTTCCCGCGCGGCAAATTTTTTTGGACTATCTGACCTTGAAGATGAAGGCATTATGATCACTCGAAACGTCCAACGACACAGCGCGACATCTCAGAACACTTCAGTCTTCACCACGATCCTCCTTCATTTCCTTAGGAACAGTACCGCTGAGTTAGTTGTTTCCACACTAACTTGATTGACACCCAGTGCTACTTGCACCGCCAACGGCCTTTTATTAACATCATTCTTTCAATGACTTTTTCCCCCTCCCCACCCTTTCTCCAAAGAACTGCCAGTTACATTTCCAGGAAGTCCAAAAACTGCCCGTGTGTCTGTCTTCACGTAGCGCGATACAATTCCACGTGGGACAGGCACAGTACAACACCCTGATGATTAACTTCGGCTGGGATACTCAACCCGCAACAGTTCTCATGTAATACAACGCTTTCTTGGAAGAAAAAGAAGAAGAAGAAGAAGAAGAAGCCATACAAAATACCCGCGCCGATGTACGAGTTCCCTTTGTCATTCCTTTCAGACGAGATTTATTGAAGCTTACGAAGGCTCAATTTTATTTTCAGTGCAAGAGAGGCGATGTAAAGAGACTGAAAGCTTTCTGTGCTGTCATGGTGAAATTTAGCTCTCGGAAGACATAATGCTATATCGGGCATGTTACTGACACTGCAAGACCTGCATGTGTACCATAAAGTGCCAATACAGACAAAAGAAAATTACAGTAAATATTTGGATTAACTGGCAAAACAATACTCTTACACAGCCTTGAAGAATAATTATTTTATCTGACAAATATCGGTTCCTACTTACTGAAGCCTCGTTTATCGTGTTAAGGTAGTCCGCTCATCAGACGCCCACACGCGCGTTGGAGTACCTTTAGGAAACGACGAACGATAGTTGTCAGATAAAATAAGGACTGTTTAGTGTATAAGGGGGGTACGAATGTTTCGGAGGGACAAAGTGCCTCCATCTACACGGAAGGCAAGAGATGAGACACGTTAGTGAAATAGAGTGCAATAGTGGTGTAACATAGGGTGTTTATACAGGGTGTCTGAGTGACACTCAGGTACAGGAATCGTATGAAGAACTTAACAGTTTCATTCATTTACTTATGGCTTAAGTACACACCTGAATATCTCGGATTATAATGCGTCTAATTATAGATTGATCAGTGAATAGTAAGTTAGAAAGAAAAATGGGAGGAACGTATCATGCTTAACTCGAGACATTCTCAAGAGAGGCCGAAGACAAGCGCTACGTCCTCCCCCATCACAGCAGCGGTTGGTATCACTGTCAAGCAATTTACCACGAACTGTCGAAGAATGTCAACCAAGCTACGTGACGTTACGGTATATCAAGATATCCGTCTTAGCAACCACTCAGTGTAACGGTTTAAACAAGCCACGTGACGTCAAGGTACCTCAAAATACCCGTCTTAACCACTCACAGTAACGTTTTGCGACACGTGCAAATCCTGAATTCCCTGCTGCCCACCCACTTCAACTCATTGTCTATGACGTCAGATCATTCAGTTAACCCTTTAAATTGACCTGAATGGAAGGTAATCCTGCAGGCTGCATCTCGCATTACATAACGAGTCTCGTTAATAACAAGACTGAAAATCTTGCAGTTCGTGACACAGCACACAGATATTAAAAGGCGTTCTTTATTTCCCAACTGTCATAATGTTTCACACTACACGAGTACAAGTATTTTCATTTCGGCCCATAACAACGTACGGCCTTGCCTTGCCAATTTTCACGAAACTCCCAAATGTTCAACAGTTTTTGCTGCAGAGCTCTTATTCCAAATTTCATCAATATCGGGAGTAAAATGTGGAAAGTAAAGACATAAATTTATGTACGCCCTTAAATAAAGTATGGCTGTCACTAAGGAGATTTTCATGAAAATCACGCTGGTTCGGCAAAGCTGCTTGAACAACTTCTTAGCCAGTAAGATGTTTAAGCCACTGACATTAGGACAAACAGAGAAGGACGGACGGACGGACAGAGTTTGCAAATACGTCTTTCTATTTTGATTGATAAAGGACGCCTAAACCCAGTCAGTTAATACTGTATAGAGAAATAATCGCTGTTTGTTCTGAGATCCACACAAAACACATAAATACACTGTGTGGAGAGAACTTATAATTGTTGAATGTTAAACTGGTGGTACATAGGAGTATAGTGACAGCTGGACTTTAAAGGGTTCTAAACTGTGGCCTACATAAAGCCTATATCGTTTTTATTTCCCACGTATTGATCAGTAACCTGCCTGCAGAAGTAACCCAGTCTCACTTCAGTCCACCCTCTGATCTGCGTTCCATTAGCACACCTTGCATCGCCTGGCCTGTGCTCTGCTGTGACGCACACTGGGCACAGGACCCACAGGCACGGCAGTCCGTTATATTTATAGCTCAGCGCATCTAAAGAGCCCATTAAGTGACGTCAAAAAGGCAAAGTATGTTATGATTTCAGCATTATTAAAAGTTTTTTTTCGCTCGCTTACGTGTCCAATACAATGTTACAAGGACTGCTATCAACACATAGCAAATTGCATGCTCTACAGCCAGCACGCAGGCGGTGCGGGGCTTGCATCCAGCCTCAAACATTTCTTGAACCCCTACGCTGTTATTTGGTGGGCCGGGTAGCGTAGTTGGTATAGCGACTGGCTACGGGCTGGACGGTCCGCGGATCGAATCCCGGTGGGGGAGAGATTTTGCGCACCTGTCCAGACCGGCCTGCGGCCCACTCAGCCTCCTGTACATTTGGTACCGGTTCTTTCCCGGGGGGTAAAGAGCGACAGGTGTGTGACACTAACCATTCACCCCTTTCTAGTGCCGTGGTCAAAAAAGAGTAGAGCTATACTTCTACTCCCCCTGTGGGCCTTACGGTCTGTACAGGGCCTCAGTGCCTGTACAGGGGTACACTTTCCCTTACCCTGTTATTTGCTTTTCTTAGCAAGAAATGTACATAGAGAGACCGACTCACCTAGCCTTCTTTCTTCCGTAAGTCTCAACGCGAGAACTGGAGAGATTTTGACAAAATTTGTATCTAGTCTACATGAAAACTTTGTTGTGTAAGATACACACCGGTTTTCATGCTTACGTTAGAGCACGGTTTCTGAGTGACCTCAAGCAATGTTACGGCTTGGTGTATTGACGTAAGGCATCGATATTAGAATATATCGCTCACCTGTAAACTAACAGGATATTTCACTGTAATGTTGCCGGATGCTTTTTCAAGACATTATTTCGGTGACAAAGCTTCACTGAAATATTAAGCAATATTGACAATTTGGAAAGCCTTCGAAGCGCCTGGCAAGTGTGCTTTGTATTGATAATAAACAACCGGTCCGAATAATTTTACCGTGCTCTATGGAGCTCTTGTTTACTTGGAAATTCGTTGGAAATATTTTTACACAGAAGGTATTAAACATGAAGAGCAACTGTCTTCATAACAGATTGTACTGGCACGTTAACAATTCAATATTCAATTTTACAACCGCAGAAATGTACCACTGAAATGCGAATTGTTCCTTTCTTATTGTGAAAGCAGTGGGCGCAACACTATCATCATCATCACCGTGTAGCTATCATGTAGTTCGGCCACCTGTTGACTCGTTCCGGTCTCACACATCCAGAAGTATCTTCAATGATCTCTCCTGGTTCCTTGTATGTACCATTTGTTCTAGTTTTTTACTATCCTCGGTAATCTGTTACGAGGCATTGTGTTTGCATGTCGTATCCAATTTCTCCTGTAGTCTTGTTTGTTTTTGGAGCGATAGCCCCCAGTGGGCCATGGTCTCCTCATGCACGAAGCTTATAGATCACACACAATGACACACCGCAGTAGGTAGGACTCCTCTGGACGAGTGATCAGCCCGTCGCAGAGACATATACCTGAGAGCATACAACATTCTCAACAGACAGACATCCATGCCCCCCGGTGGGATTCGAACCCACAATCTCTGCAGGCGAGCGGCTGCAGACCTACGCTTTAAGGGCGCTATACACTCTCAGTTAAACTGAGCGATTTTACTGTGTGACGTCATGCCTGAAGGAAAAACTGAGTAAACTGCGCAGTTTTGATAGGCAATGGCGCAGGTCTCAGAACTGTCCTTTCCAGTCGTATTTCACACAGACAACTGCGCAGTTCACTCAGGGAATCCCACACACATTCAGTTCAGTTTTTCGTGCAGTTTTTTACACAGTTAACTGCACAGTTTAACTTAGAGTTTATGGACCCCTTTAGACAGCGAGGACACTGGGACCGGCCCCGTAGTCCTGTACTTTGTCAAGAACTTGGGTTATATGTAATTACTTCGCAATTTATGTACTTGATTCCTATTCTGTCCAAGGGTGTCCTGCTCTTATTCTTCTTACTACTCTCGCTCTAATGGTCCTGTTTTCACTGCCTTATAACAAAGCTGGAAGGGTCAGTGTATTGCATCGTTTTATTGTTGTTGTCTTTAAATGCTCTCTGGTCTAAACACACTGTTTATAGAGCAGTAACCACAATAACCATATGTGTAATGGCAACGGTTCTAACCACACTAATGGCAGGAGCCAGTGTACGCACAGACGACACTAAAGAAGGACAGGGTTGTACAAAATGCATAGAAACTTCGACGCGACTGCAGAATTACAATGCACAATGGACTAGGCTTGCTGTTCTTAACCAGTAGGGGTCGACAAAAACCGTCACGAATATCGGAACACAATTTTCATGCAAAGCGACAGTGGCTGTTTACATGAACATTTATATTGCCACTAAAAGACATAAAAGATGTCCATAAAAACATAAAAAGCAGAAAGCGTGCCCTTAACTATAGAAAATATCATGAAGAGCAAGATGTCACTGAAGGAAGCTCTCATAAGATGGATTCAGTGGTTGAAGGAAGGTCTCGTAAGATGCATTCATTGATTGAAGAAGGGTCTCATAAGATGCATTCGGTGATTGAAGAAGGGTCTCATAAGATGCATTCAGTGATTGAATGAAGGTCTCATAAGATGCATTCATTGATTGAAGAAGGGTCTCATAAGATGCATTCGGTGATTGAAGAAGGATCTTATAAGATGCATTCAATGACTGAAGGAAGGTCTCATAAGATGCATTCAGTGATTGAAGGAAGGTCTCATAAGACGCATTTAGTGATTGAAGGAAGGTCTAATAAGATGCATTCATTGATTGAAGAAGGTACTCATAAGATGCATTCGGTGATTGAAGAAGGGTCTTGTAAGATGCAATCAGTGATTGAAGGAAGGTCTCATAAGATGCATTCAGTGATTGAAAAGGAGCCTAAGATGCATTCAGTGACTGAAGAAGGGTCTCGTAAGATGCATTCAGTGAGTGAAGAAGGGTCTCATGAGATGTATTCAGTGATTGAAGGAAGGTCTCATAAGATGCATTCATTGATTCAAGAAGGGTCTCATAAGATGAATTAAGTGACTGACAGTGGGTCTCATCCCATACTACATGAAAAGCATTAAACTTAACCTAATGAACGCCACTGACAGTGTTCTGCACAATAGCAGACTGAGTGAAACTGATTCCTCAGCCATGTGGTCTTATCTCGGTCTGTCGAAAGTAGTCAGGAAAGTTCGAAATGATAATTTTAAAATGAGGTGCGGCAAAAGGTCGAAGTTCAGAATACTAAAATTCACAAACATCGAGACTCTACTGTGTGTAGACGCTGCAGGCTTATAACGGTGCGGTGTTCGTACAAGCCAACTTTACAAAATTCCGTGACGTATGACACCCAAAATGTGGTATAAATTTAGGTTTGCATTTCACAGGTTTATCAGCCTTAAACAGATGTCTCAGTAATGCTTTATACCTTCTGAATAACTACGGATATTCTAAACATCGTTTTACTGACACAGTGAAGAATTAAACCGCAATTACTTGTACTTGCCCTCAGGGCTTTTATGTTCAACAGTCGACAGCAATGTGGTTACAATACTTTTATTGGTGTGTGTACTCAATTTGCATTCTTGGTGTAAGGGGCTTTTAGAACATCCTGTATATTGTCTTCTCGGAAGCGCATTAAATTAGAATGTGTCTATCATTTTATAAAGAGGCTTATGCGATCAAGTTCTGCTTCAACAAAATACGAATAAGTGATTATCCGGGTGCCTCCCTGTGTCTCCTAATCTTCATGCACTTAATCTGACCTCACTTCCGAATGTTAATGTATTTTGAGAGTGAAGGACGAACACGTTTTTAATCAAAATGCAATTATAAATCCACCAAGTAAAGCGAAAGAAAAAAAAACTGTGGTGCTCTGACAGGTGTAGAGGGTGACGACGAGATGAGGATAGCGATTATGATCAAGTGCGGTACCAACAAGAGATAAACAAAAGGAAGTTTCAGGTCGGGCGTCCACGGTGATAAATCCCGAATTAAGGGACAGATTTATATACCAACTGTTCATACGGCATCTACCGCAAAGTAATGGTGCTTTGTGCAGGCTGCATACATTTGTTAAGTTTGAAGTCTCTGCGGTAAACACAAACACACGCCGGTTGATTTAACATGCAAAGTTTGTTTCGCGCGAATTTAACAACAGACAGCTTTATACTTCCACAGACAAGATCAGCCGGTTGGTGTCAGCAGTGAAGACACTGTTTGTTTACTGTCGGGTAAGGAATTAATTTTCATGTTATGCTGACGCCAGTGCGCACCGCCCTCACTGTCACGTGACCCAAACACACAGATCGGCTACGTTCGAGTCCTGTTGTGACGCGACGCCCTATAGTTATGCCGGTGTTTTCGGCGTCCTATACGAGAAAAACTGACTTTGCTGGAATCTGTGGGAACAAACGATCTGTCGTCTAATGCCGGACTTACTTAGCGCACTGATCTCGTTGGTCTTTTAAAAGATTTCATCAAAATCCCCTATTAATACGGATGGACAGACAGATGTCTCCCTCTGAAAGTTCACATTATATGAATGGTGTGTAAAATGACGAGGCTTCACAAGACACCAATGGGGTAATTCAAGCAATAATGAGAAAACCCTGACCATAAAATGTCACAGTACGGTTGTCGCTGTCTGTAATTGAAGCACCACTTACTGAAGTAGTATGGGGGTACAGGTAGAACTACACACATGCTTAACTTCATGCACTACATTCAGGCGGGGTGGGGGGGGGGAACTTCACATCACGCCATGCAACTGCTCGCGGTGGGCTGGGTGGGCCCACACACGGTCTGGTCGCTGCGCAGGGCAAGAACATCAATTTCCCCTGCCCCAGCCGGGAATGAAATCTCGATCCCTCGGTAGCAGTGCAACGTCGCGCTGCACACTCCAGTGCCGTGCGGAAACAAGCTGCTACAGAAGCAAGAAGAGGAAACGAGAAGGGCGCTTGCAGGCACATAATGAATTCTGTCTGTATCGGCAAACACAATGTTTGGCAGTATATTATCACTGACAGCTGCTGGCAGGGTGAAGAAATGAGGGCAAAATTTACAGCTACCATGGAGACCGTAATGTTTACAGATTAGCTGTAATTACAGAAAATTTATTGTCTGTAAATGGTGTTGGATGGGCAGTCATATATACGGAATATAATTTTACATGAACAAAAATGCAGCCTGCTTTACTGGTGCAGTGACGTCAGTAATAGCACTGTAAGTACTGTTCGCCGGTCAGTGTATGAATCGACCTTTGAACGGCAGGGTTACTTTCATAAAATTTGCAGCTTGAAACGAGACAAAATAAGGCGCAGCATTTCTTGCCACAAAAGTCAATTACAGGTTTACCAAAGTTCTATTTATTCACCAACTGATGCACTAGTGACTTGTCTTAAAACAATATTAAAATTTACATCAAAATTTTTATTTAAACAGCTCCGACAATTTTCGGTGTTACAGTTACACCATCATCAGGGAGCGCGTTAATTTGTGCTTACTAGAGTTACAGTTGTTAAAATATTTTAACAACTGTAACTTTAGTAAGCACAAATTAACGCGCTCCCTGATGATGGTGTAACTGTAACACCGAAACGTGTCGAACTGTTTAAATGCAAATTTTAATGTAAATTTTAATATTGTTTTAAGACATCTCACTAGTACATCAGTTGGTGAATAAATAGACCTTTGATAATATCAAGATACACGGTACGAATGTGGTAACCACAAGATGTTTGAGAGTTTGTCAGTTGGGGCAACAAGCATCGAATGTTTGTGCACTGAAATTTGTCAGCCTTAAAATGAAACAGCGTTGTACGGGCACGTTACAAGGTCAAAGTCTCTGCGCACATTTTAGGACACTGCCCCAATGTGTGATTCCCTGCGCACATACCTGTGTGTCATCAAGAGGACAACCATTAATACGTACTGCTAATAAAGTACACGAGACTGTGGTAAATTTAAAGTATACTTGAAACACAGTAACAAAACAAAATTATATTTTCCAAGCAACTGAAGCAAATATACGGTATTCCTCTCGATTGCTTTATACCATTCAGTATTACATAGGGTACAAAGTGAGCCAACACCGACACCAGACACTTTTGGTGGCAGAATGTATGCCAAGTATTTTAGTCATTGCAGTTAATAAATATTATTCAGACAAAAATATTTTTACCACATACCCGTAAATTCCAGGCCGCCAAGCTTCCACGTTCCCTTCTTCGTGACCAGAATGCTGCTAGGACAGACGTTCCTATGCAGGACATGCCCCGAGTAATGCAGAAAGGATAGCGCCTCTGTTATCTGAAAACACACAATACAGCTATGATTGTATGTCGTATATTCCTGAAATTTATTTAAAATATGCTTATTCAGTTCGTATCCCGCAGGGAACACCCCCCGTCTTCGTTATACAAACCAGTCAGTTAATGCTGTATAGGGAAATAATCGCTGTTTGTTCTGAGATCCACACAAAACACATAAATGCACTGTGTGGGCAGAACGTAGAATTGTTGAATGTTAAACTGGCGGTACATATAGTGACCACTGGGCTTTAAAGGGTTAAAAATTCAGTCCGTACCGCGCAGTAAACACACTCAGGCTAGGTTATAAAAACCAGTCATGCTGCATAGGGAAATAATCGCTGTTTGTTCTCAGATCCACACAAAACACATAAATACACTGTGTGGGCAGAACGTGGAATTGTTGAATGTTAAACTAGAAGTACATATATTCACCACAGCCATTATGGCGATATCTGTGACACAAGCTGTGCAAGTGTTTGTAGTGTTTAAACTGCGACAAACACACAACGAAATATGCGATGCCAGGAATATACCAGCGGGACGTGTGTTAACAGTCTCTCTCTCTCTCTATCTATCTATCTCTCTCTCTATCTATCTCTCTCTCTCCTTCTCATTTATGAGAAATTAATTCGAAATTACGGAGTACAGCAGAGGTCATAGGGTTATGCAACAGGCAACTCATTATAATTTTATGTAGTTGTGAACAGCAGTACGCACTTCTGTAATAACACATACAAGGCGGGGAATTCCCTAACTGCCTCACTCTTACTTTATAAGGAAAGAAGCGACTCCATGGAGTTCACTTGTTACTTACTGACTTAGAAGATAACTGTGTGCTTATGATTATAAATCTTCATCGTTGCACCGTGCATTTCGTAGAATCATTTAATTAGCACACCAACTAATGCACATTTTACAATTTTTCACGTTAAAACATTTAAAATCGCCCCAACACGTTTCGATCCTAAAGATCATCTTCAGGAAGCTACGCTGTTCCTTCCCAAAGTCACATTTTTAAAATACACTCACTGACTGATTTTCTTAAAATTAATTTAGTGTTGTGGCAGCATGTCATATTGTGTAAGTCGTACGCCACTGAGAGTGCGCCTGGCTATGTGTATTGTGTGTTGCCACAACACTAAATTAATATAAGAAAATCAGTGAGTGTATTTTAAAAATGTGACTTTAGCAAGGAACAGCGTATCTCCCTGAAGATGATCTCAGGATCGAAACATGTTGGAGCGATTTTAAATGTTTTAATGTAAAAAATCATATATATATATATATGTGAATTAGTTGGTGTGCTAATTAAATGATAAATATGGTAATACAATTTACACAATTTGTAGTAACGTATTCCATTTAAATCATAGGATTTCTATCGAGGCATAACGTAACTGACTCCAAATGTGTCCATATGTACTGGGCGATTGTACACGGTGACTGTAAAACATCTGTACACACAGCGCCTATCAAGTGGTCAACAACTAGTCAAGACAATAACATGCAGTGTTGCAAAATGTGAAATTCCGCCTGTTTTAAACGTCGCTGTTTTCAGTAACCCGTCTTTTTCGAAATACGGCTAAACGAGTGGCTACCACAATCCCTCACACTGCAGATACCACGGATACTGTATGTTAAACCACCACAAAGTGGAAACAGTTGTTATTCTTCAATAATCAAAACAAACATATTGGTGGTAGTGTATTTTTGGAAATCTACTTTGTTTCAATCGGCCAAGAAAATAAAGTTTTCTCTGTCCAAGTCATGAAGGTATACACGGGGATTAGAGTTATACCTCCACTCATTCTTAACTTTTGCATTGGATGGAGGTTAGTTGAAGAACTTCAGGCTCAGGCTACTTTGTCCCCAAGAAAGAGAATCAGTACCGATACAGTAGGAGGCTGGCTGGGCCACAGAGCCGGCCTGGAAGTTCCGTAGAGGAGAAAGGTCTCATGACCTGCCGTTATTACCGGCACCTGCACGTGTAACGAAGCATTGGATTTTACGTTTAAAAATATTGCAGCCAAATACGTATGTTATTGCCCAGCACGTGGATGAATGAGCAAACGACCTGTCGCCGTGCTGGAAGAATTACAAGATTAACTCCATCCTGCTGATGACAGTTGTCTTAATTGTGCAACGTGCAGGCACGAAATAATGGGGGACAGTCTACATTGAATGACGTTGTTGGTTATTACTTCACAGTCACGTTTGTCTGACGACATTTAAATGCATTTCGCCATCACCAGTGTCACGCGGCGTAGTCATGCCTCTGGCAAACTAATGGCCGGTCTCTCACCGGGAGGGACCGGCTTCGATCCCAGGTCAGTCCCTGTGAGACTTATGGTATACAAAGTGGCACTGGGACTGCTTCTGTTATCCCCAGTAATTCTGTTTTCCCCTGCCAGTAACATTCCACCTATGCTCCCTACCCAGTCAATCATCCATCACCGACGCTAAAACATCTTTAGCGTTTCTGAAAGTCGTTAAAATAATACACATTCCTCATCCGCTGTGCCACGTCCTCGAGTGAGACTATCACAAATCCAAGCGTCAACTCCCGAATCTGAGTCGAAAATCAGCGGCCAATGAAGCCTCTACGTCGGCAGTGGCAATCAAGTAACGGTGGTCTTCAACCGCAGACATCAAGTTAGCGTCCTTGGTTGAAGCCTGTCAAGCTGCACCGTGGACAGTACGGCATTTACAATTGCATCTTGGAAGAATTTCGGTTTTGTAAGCAATTAGATCAGACTGGAATAGCCACTGTGCATTCCTCAGAAATACTGCTGCTCGAAACACAGTGTTCAGTGTACAGACCGCCAGCCTTCCCAATCCTACTGTCCACATGACTCCCCCACCAGCTCTTCCGAACCACAACAATAACGTGGGAGATGCAGCGTATTTCCCACGAAACAAGGCACCAAATTTGAATGCATCATTCACAAGGAACTTCATGCTTCGGATTGACAACAAATGTTCCTCTGCCTCTGTCCGCTGCAAGTAATCCAAGCTGATCAGAGACAGTGTAACCGAACTCGATTTTAATTCAACACAGCGAACGGAGATCCAAGAAACGGGTTTTGCATCATAATGATATTATCTATCCTCTATCATACTGCAGTGCAGCTGTTGGGTTGTTATCTGAACCAATCCACGTTCATGTTTATAAAAAAATTGTACCAGTTGACACTGTTGTAAATATATTATTTTTAAAACACAGCAATCAGGAGCAGCGATTGCGCTGCGGTTTGCCAGTTCGTTACTTCGCCGTCCAAAGCAGACACAGCGTAGCAAAGACAGTACCTGGGCATCCAGTTACGTTTAGACCAGTGTTTCTCAACCGCCGGGTCACGGCCCGGTACCGGGCTCAATTATACCGGGCCGCGATAGGTTCTCCTGGAATTTGTCATTTTAGTTTTCCAAACAATTTTCATTAATAAATGTTTTGTAGTGGAAATATTCTGAGGAGAAAAATATTCGTGAATATGTCGAAAAACTCAGACCCAGATGTTGGCCTGAGGAAACTACAATATGCTACAAGATTTCGTTAGTTCAGTGATTGATAAATAATTTCAATGTAATTTTATGTTTGCCAACATGACACATCGTAAACATAAGTGTACTGATACTCTTTATGATTAGGCCATAATTAATTATTAATACTTATCTTAGTTTAATGTATGAACTTAAAAAAAATGGAAAAGTATTTACGAGTAAAATTGTTGGGACCGGACCCTCGTCTTATGAAAAAAGAATTTACCGTGCCGCGGTCTCACAAAGGTTGAGAAACTCTGGTTTAGACCACCAAGAAACTGTTAGGGAACGAGGGTGCAGTAATCACTAAATTATTTAGATCGCTTTGTATTTCCTTCATCGTGTGAAAGTGTGTGCAAGTGTGTGCCAGCTAACACTTGCCTCTGTTGATCAACAGTACAGTTCTTCTTTTTAGTGCTGTGCTCCTGGTTGCCTACCCAAAACATTACTTCTTGAATTCCTACAATAAAAAATAGGAGTTAAGATAGCTCAGTTCAGTGAGTGGCCTTAGGAACTGTGCTTAAATTTACGGCAGGCGCAAGAGAATTTTCTAAACTTCAAAACCTCCAGACTGGCTCAGAGAACTACCCAGATACTTCGGTACCGGGAACTCTTAACCTAGAAGTAAAGCGGCCGGGGCTTGAAATTGACCACTAACCTCCACCTGGTGCCTAGGTTAAGAATGAGTGGAGCGATAACTCCATTCCCCCATATGCTTCATGGCGCGCATAGGCACACCTTTACCTTTACCGTGTAAAATAAAAAAGACAACATGACAGATGAGTGTACTAGTGACAGTAGCAGTGGCAGTAGCAGTGGCAGTAGCAGTGACAGTAGCAGTGGCAGTAGCAGTGACAGTAGCAGTGGCAGTAGCAGTGACAGCAGCAGTGGCAGTAGCAGTGACAGTAGCAGTGACAGTAGCAGTGGCAGTAGCAGTGACAGTAGCAGTGGCAGTAGCAGTGGCAGTAGCAGTGGCAGTAGCAGTGACAGTAGCAGTGACAGTAGCAGTGGCAGTAGCAGTGACAGTAGCAGTGGCAGTAGCGCTTTTAAAATGTTCAACCATTCTTAAAGTTTCTTCCTTTTTTTTCGCAGAAATGAAACTGCCTACGTGGAGCAATTACCAACAGATTAATTTAAGAGAATCCATATTTCCTTCCTGTCCGGAATGTATGTCTTCTAATATGCTAAGAATATGGGCCGGGTAGCTCAGTCGGTATGGCGACCGACTACGGGCTGGACGGTCCGGGATCGAATCCCGGTGCGGACGAGATTTTCCGCCCGTCCAGACTGGCCCTAGGACCCACCCATCCTCCTGTAAAATGGGTACCGGGTCTTTCCCGGGGGTAAAGTGCGGCCGGGGCGTGCTGCTGACCACTCACCCCCTTCTAGTGCCGCGGTCATGGAAGAGTAGAGCTATACCTC
>Ga0123352_10009309_pt1 | contig 15356 bp, 11 predicted proteins | sample TergutLab28metaG_FD_89700 | JGI IMG/M metagenome (GOLD analysis project Ga0123352, IMG submission 89700) | Labiotermes labralis P1 segment gut microbial communities from Petit-Saut dam, French Guiana - Lab288 P1 | ecosystem: Host-associated > Arthropoda: Insects > Digestive system > Gut ... | reverse complement strand
TTTTGTTTGTTTTTTATTTTTTTTGGAAGGGGTTTTTTGGGTGTGCGGGACCAAAAGAAGGGCGCCCTAAAAGGGGGGTTATTTTTGGCCCTTTCCCCCCCCCCCCCCCCAGGGGTAACAGTCCGTAGTGGGCCAGGGCCTTATTATCGAGGCTTTACGATCACACTCAGATACACCACTCTCAGTAAGACTCCTCTGGACCAGTGATCAGCCCGACGCACAGACCTCTACCTGACAAGACACAACACTTACAAGAGACAGACATCCTGGCGGCATTCGAACCTGCATTCCCAGCAAACAAGCGGCCGATGGAATCGGCTTAGGCCTACTGTAGCGAATCAAAATTTTGAATATGTTCACTAATTTCGGAGAGTAAACATGTGGATAACAGGTAATCGTGTTTTTAACTTAGTGTAAGGAACGTATAAATTATTTACTTGCAAAGCATATGTTACTGGAAATTTCAGTAGAAAATACTTTTTCCTCCACGCATTACGCTCTATATTTTGGCAGCGACATATTGGCAGCACTCCCCCCTCCGCGCGTTTTCAATCAGCTAAAAGAAGTTATTACCATTCGTACTGAATTTAATCTTGGGCCGGACAGACACGTGGCTGTAACCCCCTCGTTTTATTTTGTGAAGAAAGAAAATCAGTTATCCATCATATTACAGGAAACAAAACGAAAACACTCATTTTTCACGCGAAATGAAACTCGAGTTAGTGTCACTCTATTATTTGTCACGATACGATTCAGCACTTTGTAATGTGCTGCATGTGTTGTGTGAAAAAAACTTAATTTTCCATGAGTAAAGGAACAGCAGTGCAATACGTGATTTCTAATACCTCCAGCTTGCAAATATCGCGACCGTAAACTGTTTTTAAGAAACAAACAGTGTTGTATGACGCTGGTTCGGAACTGCTGCTGCCGTCTACAATGACCCCACTTTCGAGACCCACTGCTGTCGACGTAACGTTGAGTGTACTTCTCACCTCATATCCCTACCACACGAATGGACCCCAGATAGACTAATTAAGACAGTTGGAGTGAGTGAGAAGTCGATGTGCACGGCTAAGCTGAAGTGACGGTGGCACGCATAATTGTTTCGTGAGTGTCTTAATCGTGAGTGTCTTAATGACAGACAGTGAAGTGCGTAATTGTAGAAAGGATGACGCTCTAAATGCACAGTGAGATGTTTTAGAGTTACGGTAGTTGCTGCAGCGCACATCCGACAGTTCTTTGCGCCATTGTTCCAGCAGTCAACTTCCTCGTTTTGGGTGGCGAAGGTTGCCTTCAGTATTGGTGCTAGACGATGGACTGACGAGAGATGTCTTAGGTCTCCCCACTTTTTCGTGTTCCAAAACATATTTGTGACAAATGTTTTAATCTTCCGTGATTGGTCAGGCAGCGAAGCAGGGCTTGCTGCTGTTGGTTTACTGAACTTTCTTAGAGGGCATTACATAATGTAATTATTGGTTAAAATTAAACTAATTTCCGTGAGAGCGAAATGCCGTCAGCGAGGAACGGTGAGTCACGTACGGCCGGGTCAAAGGGTTACTGGCCCAAACTGCTTTAAAGTTAGGGGCCATTAAAATGGTCGAAACTGAATTTTGGGTTTCTCCAAGCGTAACATTCGAATGGCGTGTTTTCGCGGAACGAATAACGTGCGTGTAACTGTCAGTTCTGAGAAGAGAAACGAATGAAGTTTAAAGAGTTACGGGAGCTGTTCCCAATTTAGGGTGAACGCAGCTGCACTTGCGGACACCTGCAGTTTCATTTCGATGAACTTGAATTTGTAGCAAGCTTCCAGTTCACGTAGAGTGAGGGGTAGCTTTCCTGGGATTTGAACCCGATGTTCGACCACAGCCTTGAATTCCGTGTTGGAGATTTGTGCTGCTTTCTCATTCCAGAAAGTGTATAAAGCAGACAACTGGTTGGTCAGCGAGATGCATTGCATGTTGTGTGTGTAAATCTACATAGCAAGGAGTGGCCAGATATGTTTCATCGTTTGTCGGAGCCTGCAGAAGTGGTTAGTATAATTCCGTTCTAGCTGCCTGCAATCCAGTTGTAGCTCTCCAGGGAAACTTGACCGGTTTGCACCAGAGTTTTTTAAAAGAACGGCTTATGTCAGGAGTGATAATGAACACTCCGGGTCGACGTGCGTATAGTACGTACGCAAACCGGAATGACTGCGTAATTTGTAATAGGAGAAAGTTCAGGATTATTGGATTACATTATTAACTTGTGCTATAGCTACAAAATATTAACTGCTTGTAGCATTGATGGTGGTGTTGGCGGCGGCGGCGGGGGGCTGATGATGATGATAGTAATAAACTGACAACCATCTCTAACAATAAACTGGACCTTAATAACCTGTGGTTATGAAAAACGAAATGTCCTTTAACCTTTCGGCGCCGGAATTATTTTTTTTAGTTTAAGCACACCCTGTATATAAAATGTGAATAATACAGAACCAAATACGTTAGAATTATGAAACAAACTGCATTTGAAGAGGAAAAAAACGGAGAGTATATACCATGTTTGAAATATTCAGTACTTATATTTGTTGAATAAATATATAACATGCAACTTTAGAGGTTAGCGGTGCGGTACGACCACTATAGTTGACATTAGGCGTCAAAAGGTTAATAGACTTTGCATTTTTGGGGAATAAAGAAATATCATGAAGACAGAAGCCAAAAATCTTGGAAAATGGAAAGACCTTGCAATAGAAACACATTGTATGTGGAATATAAAAACAAACGTGGTGCCAGTAATAGTAGAGTGAAAACTGGCCATCTCAGAATGAGTCAGGAAATATGTGAACCACATACACGTAAACTGGAAAGTACGATCATCAAGGAACTACAGAAAACTGCCGTACGGGGCACTGCGGACCTACTTCGAGAAGTTGTAGTGTAAGAGTACACCAGTTATTATCATGGGAAGCAACGTTACATGTACCATACAGCCTGTTGTAACCACAGAATAGCCCAGACACATCGTTGCTTCCAGGCATGTAATTGTAAATATCCCGTATCAAGGTGGCAACAACAACAACAACATTGATGGCTTATAATAATAAGAGCCTATGATGATGATGATGATAATAGTAATAGCTTATAAGAATATGGCAACTGAAAAGTGCCCATATGCGGGTAATATCTCTAGTTTTGGCGTCATCATCCAGTTGCGCCAGTAAATCATTAGCGATCCAGAACCAGACAAACACAGCACTCCAACTCCGCAAGTTCATTTATGTACTGTCCTTTAACACGTTTCGGTCGCTCTGTTCTGATGATGGTCGAATGGAACAACCGAAACGTGCTGTAGGAAAGTAAATAGATGAAAGTACGGAGTTCGAGTGTTGTGTTTGTGCGGATTTAAAACGCTACTGAATGCCACTAGTAATATCCACACGCAAGTATTATACCAAACAAATTACACGAAAGTATAAAAGCAATTGCCGCCGTGCTGTGTGTATTGTAATGCAGATTGCAGCAGTACTGAATACATTCCGTATAGGCAGGATTTTGGTGGAACATTGAATAAGAAGTGCTTGGTCTTGAGACTGGGCTAAACTACTGTGAAGTAACGAGTGTGGATTATGATGATGATGATAATAATAATAATAATAATAATATATGAACTCAAGGAACTACAGAAAACAGCCATATTGGGCCCTGCACACACACTTCGGAAAGTACTAATGTAAAAGTGCAATAGATTCAACACTGAAACTAACGATATAAGCACCATGAATGGTAACAAGAGAATAGCTGCAACACTGTATTCCCTAGGGACGTAGTTTGTTTCAGGAATAGAAGTATAAATACCCTGCATAAAGGAGATGATGATGATGATGATGATAATAATAATAATAATAATAATAACAACAACAATAAATCAAATTACGAAAACGCAGTTCAGAATTATTCTTGCATTTGATGACAGTGTCGATGACAAAATCTTAGAATACTTTTCCAGTGAAGAAGAGACGATTTCTTGTTGTTGAATAACTTCATTAATGTAACCAAGCTCATTAGGGCTTAGCAGAATTGTGACTAATTGAAGGGACATATTTAAACGTGTTGGATACGCAGTTGTATTTTATTTAATATTAATTGGAGACTGGTAATTGCTTTTATAAAGAAGTATCGCAGTTTTAATCCCACGTCCCCGAGGATTCCGTGCCCCTCCGACCGGGTAGCAGTGATAATTAAGAAGGAACGAAGCTGTGCTCTTCGTTGGCAGGAAGCACGCACAAGAAACATCTGTTCCACAAACCGAGCGCATTGGTGAGCAACCTGTGGGTGGCAAGAAAATCTCGTACAGGATATTTCATAGTCTGTTTTCTGATAGGGGGTGACAGGATGATGAAGTGGAAAGAGGGAGGTCAATCTAACTCACCAGGTATGTTATCGCAAGGAAAGAGACATAGGACTACACGTAGTTGTCCTGCAGTTGAATGAGAAGATTCGGGTTAGCTCATTCAGCGTAGTGACTGGAAAACCGAGAAATCGTGGATTGATTTCAGGCAGATGCAGAATATTTTCTTTTCCTCCACACCATCGAGAACGGCTCTGCGACCACCCACCCCCCCCCTTTTCGGCCCCTACGAATGGCTTATTTCTCACTGAGGTAGGTGGTCGGGGGGTGGAGCTGACCGCTTACCTTCAAGTGCAGAAATAAAGAATAAGTGGATCTGTGCCTGGACTTTTCTGTACGCGTGCCCTTTTGGATTGCAGAGGGACAAAATTGTTCTTACTTGTACAATTGAACAGGGTCACAGAATCTGTTTTTGTCCTTCAGCTTTACCAAGAATAAGGCCAATAGGGGCTATTTTTGAGACTCAAAGCTGGTCTTGCAGTTATCGTTGATTGGTGGGTCTATAAAAGGAAGCAATTCGCATTGCAGGTAATTTCTCCATTGCAGTTCTTTCGGTAACGTTTATATTAAATAGTACTGAAGACGACCGATATCATGACGTCTCCAGTGGTATTAATTGCATCATAGAATGTAGAATTATGCACTTTTACTGTTGGTTTGCAGTTACTACGTAAAACATAGATAGCATCAATTTAATGGTTATATAAACTTTTCCATAAAATTAGTCGGTGGATTCTGTCATGCACCTGTTTGAAATCTGCGAATTATAGGCATTTTATTACATATCCTTTCACTGGTGAATTATCGCATAGTAAAAAAGCTGGTCTGTACAGTGTCGCGCCTTACGGAACTCCGTTTGTCCCGGTGTTACAGTATTTTGTGCGTTAATATTGTGTCGGTGCCGTAAAGATTTGCATGTGTTTTGGAAAAGTGTGTTAACCGGTTTTGTTCAAGAACAAATTTGCTTGTGTCGTTTTCTTAACGCGACACACTTACTGTCCACAGGAGATTATATTTGTTGTTAAACACAATGTACACCCAAGGAAATTATTATTTTGACTTTTTCATGCAAGATAAAGTTCCCCTTTTTTATGCGTTTGAAATTTTGTGGATGGAAAATGTCTTCTCTGTACACATTTTTGTTTGGAATTGCAGCGTGAATATGTACTAAATGGCTAGAATTTACAGACCTTGCTCATTAATCTTGGGTTGTAATTACGAAGCAGGACTTGTTCTCTTCATTACAGACTTCAAAAAGTGGTCTTCCATCAGCTTAGGTACGCACACATATCAAGTATAACTTTCCCTGAAGTTGCATCTGAGTAGAATGTTGGTGCTCGTTTCTCGTCTCTCAGCTTCTAAAATACAGCAGCGCTCCGTAGTTCGCTGCAGATAATGATGGGCGCCCGTTTCTTTCATCAACATTGGCTTGCGTTTTGTATTTATTTTGGAACTTCACATTTAATTTGTGAGAAAACACAACGATCTCTCCTTTATTTGTTACTTTAAATGTAATTCCTCTTGTTGCTGGAAATACTGTTCTAATACTGTTATGTGTTCTTCAGTAAAAATAAACAAGAATCATCTCTCTTTTTTTTTTTTGGCCCATGACGCAAGTTTATAAATGTTCCTAGGGAATTTATTTAATTAGCACACCAACTAATGCACATACATAACATTTTTACATTAAAACATTTAAAATCGCTCCAATATGTTTCAATACTAAGATCATCTTCAGGGAGCTACACTGTTCCTTGCTAAACTAACTCCCTGAAGATGATCTTAGGATCGAAACATGTTGGAGCGATTTTAAATGTTTTGGTGTAAAAATTTTATGCATGCGTGTTAGTTCGTGTACTGATTAAATTTCTTTACGAAATGCACGGTGCAAAGATGAAGATGGTTCCCGGGGAAGTTTAAAAATTAGTGATCATGATTTTACTAAGTAACTAACAAACCAACCAACGAACTAACCAGCCTACGTACATACGAACTGAGTGACCGTTTGAGAAGCTCATTGTTGTTCTTCTGGTTAAAAGGTTTTCTGGAATTTATTGAAACTTGACTTCCAGGAGCCAGCCCCACTAGACCCTGTCCTCAGTCAGATATGTGTAATTAACGTACTTACCCCCCGTTTTTATATTCCTACCTACGCTTCGATCTTCAAAGTGCTATTGTCTCATATGGTATTCCGACCAAAATTTCATATGCAATTCACATCCCATCCATGTGCGTGCGACGTCGTGTATTCGCCCGTAATAACATACCGATTTTGTGGAGGTCTTGAAGTAGAAGCTGCTCGTTGTACTACTGTTTTCTCAGCTCTCGTCACTGTTAAGTAGGTCTGAATATGGCAGAACTTTTTAATGAATTGGAAATGCTGTGGATACGGGGGTTAGGAATTATTGAGGTCCTATCCAATAAATTTAGTGGACGGACTGAGGAAGACAATGCAGTCGATCAGTGTGACTACATCCAATCCCTCAGCCAAGAGCGGGGACGTTCAGAGTACAGAGCTGTATTGTGGCTGCCCGCTAGCCGCGTCATGGTGCTGGTGTTTTTGTTAGTACTGCCTGAAGGCATGTCACAAACGAACGAATTGTGTAATTAGTGTTGGGTGACGAGGGTTTTGGTTTGGAAAGAGCTGTTTTGGAGAAAATGTCGATTTTATTGGATATGCGCATATTTTTATTGTATTGTCATCAAAAGTAATGCGATCAGGTGCGGCTGATATTCTGCGGCCCTAGAAATCAGTATGGTGGTTTCGTGTCGGTTTTGTGGTAAGATTTTTTCAAGTCGTGTTCTTGTCTAGGAGCTGCTAGTGCCCGCTGGAATTGCAGGTAATTGTGTGCCAGAGAAGCCGTTATGGCAGCTAGCAAACCCCAGTATGTTTTTAGGGGCTTTCACAAAATTGCGAAAAGCGACTGTTAGCTTCGTGTCCGCCCGCCCACCAGCATGGAAAAATTCGGTTCCCACTCGACGGATTTTCATGAAATTTGATATTTGAGTATTTTTCGAAAAACTCGGAAAAATTCAGGTTTCATTAAAGTCTGACAAGAATGACGTGTACTTTAGCTGAAGACCACTAGACATTTTTGACCATATCTCGCTCAGTTCTTAGAATGAGAAATGTTTCAGACAAATTTGTTGAGAAAATCAAAACACATTTGGTGTTCCGTAACTTTTTTTTTTTAATATGCCGTTTGAGATAATGTAGAAAGATATTGTAGACCGGGGCAGGCCACAGACGACAATGTAGCGCATGACCATAGTATGCTTGATAACTAAGGCCACACACACACACACACACACAACATGTAGCGTGCATAAAACAGGACATAAAAGTGTACCTATGAAATAAAGGCAGGGTTTAAGATTGCACTTAAGACAGAACTGAACACCAAACTAGTTCAGAAAAATAGCTTACCTTGAACGACTCATGAGTCACAGTTTAGCGATAAGCAAAAATTTCACAGCGCACCAAAACAAAGACGCCTAGTGAGCACCGAAGTCCAGAGCAACTGACCGTTTATACTTCGATTACAAAGAATAACCTCATGTGCTTGATCATGTACATTCTTAAGCAGGCAGCTCAGCACCTCCTGGTAAGAAATAATGAACGTTCCCATATTAGGCGACTTTCCCCTAATACTGCTTTTCCACTACAGCAATGGTTACACGAACGCTTCTGAATGTTACGTCGTACTGTGCTTTCATAGCCTGTCTGTTAATTTCTTTCAAAAGGATCGGGCATACGTCACTTTCTCGAGCATCCGCTAGGAGTCAATATCAGTAAGCTGAAATATGGAAAATACTGTATAGACGTGAACCACGTCCACACACATGTGTTGGAATAATCTTTCGTGGTAGGGTAGTGGGACCGTGGTATGGTTCAGGTGTTTAGTTGCCCGCCTGTCACCGCGGAGACCCGGATTCAATCCGAGCTCAGTGAGTGTGGGATTTGTGGTGAACGAGGTGGCACTGGGATAGGTTTTTCTCCCAATACTTTGTTTTCCTCTCATTGTCATTCCACCGGTGTTCCATGCTAATTTATTCTTGTGTCACCGACGCTATGTGATATCAGTACATAACAGCGTCGGTAAACAACGCACTTAGAAGTGGTGGTAAGGTGAAAGGGCGATTCGTAGCAGGTGTAGTAGTGGAAACAAAACGTTAATCGCATTCCGGTTTCCCATTGCAGATCTTTAAGTGCTTTCTGTGAAGGTGTCTGTTTGTTGTTTCAGAACTACCAAAAAATGTAGACAGTATTTTAAATTTTACCGGGGTGCTGATAAGTCATTAGGCCGACCAGGAAGGATACAAGCTCGGAAGCATGTCAGAGACGCGCGCGATTTCAACGACATCGAGACGCGAGCTGTCATCGAGTTCCCCCCCCCCCCATTTCAAGGCAAGGCGCCGAAGGAAATTCACGCCATTGTGACAGAAACATGCGCTTGTTTCCTTCCTGGTCGGGCTAAGGACTTATCAGCACCCCTGTAACATTCATAGGTCCGTGCATCGCTAATATATTCGCACAGTACAACCAACAAGATGCAACGTTTCACGATTTATTTATTTCTGTAAGACGCTCTACATGTTTCAGGCGGGTTTTCCGTCCGTCATCAGGAGCTCAAAACTGCACATACGGCGTCAGGTATTTGTCAGACCGTTACTGCTACCTTCTGCTAGCCGTCCAGGCTAGCAGCAGGTAATAGCATTGGTCTGGCAAATACCTGACGCTGTATGTGCAGTTTTGAGCTCCTGATGACGGACGGAAAACCCGCCTGAAACATGTAGAGCGTCTAAGAGAAATAAATAAATTGTGGAACGTTGCATCTTGTTGGTTGTACTGTGCGAGTATTTTTAAGATTACGTCAGTTGGTATAATAATATTCAGTCAGCTTCGTCTAGAGTTGGCCCAACCTATCGTACTTATCCATTAAACCAGAATATCCAAATATCGTGCACTGTGTACTGTTTAGTTTATGTTGCATTCTTCAGTTGCAATGGAAGTTGTGGCCATACGTGCGACACCGGACATGACCCTCGCGTTTTGTCTGGAGGGTGGTACCATTCATACGCATATGCGTTTCAGTAGAAACGGGTTGTAGCTCCAGTGCCTGCATACCTCTGTCGGATCTGTATCATGACGTCGGAAATCATCAAAGCTTGACGGGAATTCCGGTCTCTGTTGCTGCGCACCCGTTTTCAGACTCAAGTTTCCTTTTAATGCTATTAGCATCGCATGCATAGCCCGTATTTCCGTCCATGCCATGTTCGTATTCACATGGCTGATAGCTCTTGATATGTTGCTGATAGAAGAAGATCGGATTTTGAAATGCTTAGTATACGAAAGGGATCAGTCGTGTTTATTTTAAAGACATTTGCCAGTGCGCGAGTCTTGAGACCTTCCGGCGGTATGGCAGCGGCTCTGACAAGGGGTTTTCCGAATAAAAATCAGTGGTATTAGGTTTTGCTGTCCGGTTATCGTATACAGACACTCCCCGACGAAACGCAATTTCACGTTACGCGATTTCAGACTAAGCCATTTACAAAATACAAAAGAATAATAACTCGTTTTAAAGGCAAAGTTTTCCCGTTACGGGCCCAGAGGGTGGGTAGAGGTATAGCTCTACTTTTCCATGACCGCAGCACTAGAAGGGGGTGAGTGGTCAGCAGCACGCTCCGGCCGCACTTTACCCCCGGAAAGACCCGGTACCGATTTTAAAGGAGGCTGCGTGGGCCCCCAGGGCCGGTCTGGACGGCCGGAACATCTCGTCCTCACCGGGATTCGATCCCGGACCGTCCAGTCCATAGTCAGTCGCTATACCGACTGAACTACCGGGCCCACAACGTTTTTTAGAAGCGCGCCTAATTTTTGCTGGCGAGAATGAAAGCGCAGTGAGACGAAGATGGCGGAAGAATAATGCTGGACGACAACACAGACGGCGGGACGGTCATGCTGCGTCCGATCAGGCACCAGGATGTTGGAATTTGGATTTCAGCTGGACTCCCTTGCACATACGTGCACCGTATATTTCGCCATGTGCATACCCATTTGCGACTTGCGCCAAACATGTCGGAGCGCAAGTATTGTGTAAGCGCGGGGTGTCTTTGCGGCAATGCGAGTGTGATATGTGTAATTGTGGTGACGTCACCCATGTGGGACCTGCGGATATCTACAGTAGTGACTTTACCATTCATTCGGAAAAATAACTTTAATGCACTACCCTGCCTGTGTCAGTTCTGACGGCGAAGCTTACTTAAAATAAATAAATAAATGTGCCGAAATAAATACGAAAATTTATTATTTCACGCTACATGCGGTAAACCTTATCGCGATGAACAGTGTACATAGTACTGCGGATTTCGCATTACTGGGTAGTAAACGTTCGCGTAACTGCTTATTTGCGTCATCTCGCTTCAAGCCGGAAGGTCGCGCGTTGTGTTCCCGATGGTGTCAGTGGAATTTTTCATTGACGTAATCCTTCCGGCCGCTCTATGTCCCCCTGGTCGACTCAGCCTCCAAAAGAAATGACTAAGAGGAATATTTTTTGTGTTGGTAAAGGCGGTCGGTGCGTAGGGCTGACAATCTTACCACCTTCTTGTGCGGACTGTCTTGAAATCTGGGAGCCTCAGCCTCGTGGAACCCTAGGAGTCTGTACAGGGATTGCTGTACCTTTACGTTTAACTGCTTATCCGTTGCTCTGTTCATAATGCAAGACGGCAGCTTGTATGACCATGTCCAGTGCCAGCGACGTATCCACGTGGTAACTTGCCTGAACACTGAACGGTTCTTAGGTCAAAGGCTTGCGGATCGACGTTTTTGCATGCCCGTTAAGTGAAAAGGTAGAAAAAAATTGCCTGAAGCCAAGCTGTTTTGCTTTACGGATGTCGAATTCAGAAATTGGCAAGGCGTGCAATAATTATGAGCTTATATAACCTGAGGGCTCTGCAGATGACGTTGACACCAAGTGTAATTGCCTCACGCGTGTCATTTGGTTCGCGATGTGTGTTACAGCAGCAGCCGTAGAGCCATGTTTATCCAGTGACAACGCACATACACTGCGGTGTGTACGGTGTTGAAAGCATAATGCTTTCAATTTCAACTCTCATTAAAACGCCGCCAACGGAAGGGTTATCTGCACCAGTTGTTTGATTGCCATATATTACCACATTTTAGGGCTTCTGTCGAACGTACAGAGCTTCATAAAATAATACTGTAATATATAAATGTATGCTGTTTTTAAATTGATTTTACGCGTCGTTTTAGTACCATCAGATGAACAGACGCCTGCCATGTGCGTGCACCAACGGTGCCGGTACCGGGCTGGTGTGTGAGATCTTGCTGTTGCTTATAGTTTCTGAGCTGTATTGAGGCCACGGCATATAGGCTAGTACGAGAAAGTAGATGAAGAAGGATCGCTTGATAGGACATTCAGAAATAGTGAGCATCGGCTAATGAAGAAAATTACGGAATGGAAACCCATAGTTTTTAGGCAGAAGAAGACCCGAAATGAGGTGGAAAGATGATGTAAAGAATGAAAGAAAGTTATGAAAACCTGTCATTGAAAAAAGAAAGCTACAAGTAGGAATAAATGGAAAATTGGTAATTGAGCAGGACAAAACTGGCAAAGAGTTGTAGCGCCGAGGCGGGAGGAGGAGGAGGAGAAGAAGAAGAAGAAGAAGAAGGAGAAGAGGAGAGGAAGGAGGAGAAGATGAGAGGGGGAGGAGGAGGAGAAGGATAATAATAATAGTAATAATCTGCCCGTCTACACGGTCTCAAGCTTCCTTCCGCAGCCTGCCATCTTGTCCCAACAGTCACCTGGTTCTTTTGTTGGCACAATTATTGGTAATGAAAAACGCGATGATATTTGTTAGCGACAAGAGCTTTGGGCTGGTTGACCCAAACCACAGGGGGCAAGAGAGGACTGTAACTGTAGGCAGAGAGCTCCGTCATCGCGATTAGCTATGGGAGGACTTCGTTTCGTGGCGCCAGTGTAGAACTCTGCCACATATGCAGCCCACGCCGTGGTAAGTCACGGGGATTGATTGACCGTGATCTGTAATCAGTTGCATTGAAAATAATACCCCTTGAGAAGCTAAGAAATTTTTGACGGTAAAGAAGTTTACCCCCATATAACGAAATCCGGAGGTGTTCGCAAGAGCCGATCACTGATTTCTCTGTTCTTACCACATCATCACTTCTTATTTCTCGAAGATCCCTTTTCATATCATCCCCATCTAAGTCTGGGTCTGTCAGGTGATTGTTTTCTTTGCTTTCTGTGAGTAATTGGTGCATTTTATTCATTTCTGTGCGTGCTGCTTGTTCCGCCTTATCATCAAGGATTTTATCAGCCTTCTTGAACAGTGCCAACAATAGGCCCTTTGTTTCCCTCAGGGTGCGAGTCCGCCTCCCATGGGCAAGAGATTTCTGACTTCGAAGCGTCCTGCTATTCGGTGTGTACCGGGGCTGTTTTCCTGAGAGTAAAGCGAGTGGAGCGCGAAGCTTACCATTCATATCTGTCGTAGTTTAGTGGTTTAAATACATGGCGCTGTGTGTGCACTCATGCATATGCTATAATTGTGTGGTGCCACAGTAAACATGTTTTGTTTTGGACGTCTTTCATCATCATAGGAGATATTAAATGTAACGCTCCGGTAACTGGGTCTGTTTCCGTCTTGTGTGAGGAAGTTTCAGAGATGGAGGCTAGCTCTTTTGTAATGGACCCAGCTGGGTACGAAACTCCACATGTTTACAGAATCAGTTTCCGAAATAGTTGGTAAGACAGTCAAGACAATGGGTAATACACAATATAAAGGTCATATTTTAAGATGGTCTTCAGGGTGATTGTGAATTACGTACGTAATATTAAATGGCTGTAGCTCGTAAACAGAATGTACTTGTACAGTTCCTGCGCCGTTTTCAAGTCCATACACTCCCATTTATTGTCGGACTTTAACATAGGCCTAGCATATTGCATACAATTCTAAAACGGGAAGGCACATATTCTACATTTTTCTCATGAAGTCTTGAGCAGAAGTGATAACGGTACCTGGAATTTGTTGTTTTAATTAATCGAGTGATTTTGGTTTTATTCGGTAGACATTCAAAGAATGTTTTTAAATGAGGTGGGATTGTTGTCCATCCATGTCATCGTGATCTCTGAAAGTTCCGTACGGCTCTTACAGTCCTCAATAAAGAGAGCTGATGACCGAAGGGGGATTTATATTGAAACCTGAAGCTAAACGTTAGTGTGTGGGCTTGAAAGTGGTCCAGGAATTGTAACATTCCCATACAGCATTCGGTTTAGGAGAGACAGCTATTCGTCGTCAGGTATCTACGTATTTAACCGAAGAAAAAAATCCAACTAGATGCCACTTATTACTTTATTATGCTTATGTTAGGCTCAACATGTTTCGGGCACCATTTTGCCCATCGTCAGGAGCTCACGACGATAGCGATGATTACCACATAGGCCGTTTGTTTCTCAAGTTCTTGCTGGTTGGAACGCTATCGTCGTGAGCTCCTGATGATGGGCATAATGATGCCCGAAATATGTTGAGCCTAACATAGCATAATAAAGTAATAAGTGGCATCTAGTTGGATTTTATTCTTCAGTTATCAAGATGATGCACGGTCCAATACACATGAAATCTTCGTATTTGTAGTGTCTCTGTAGTACTCTCTCTTTGAAGATGGTACCTCCTCCCAACGGGGGTGCAGAGGTTAAGAATGAATGGAGCGGAACGTCCACTTCCCCCATGTGTCAGTGGCGTGCACAGTAACAGTGTCACCTTTACCACACTCCTACCGTAGAATGGGTTGTGATGAGGAAAGTTTAGGTGACAATTTCTGCTGATCCACTGTTGGTTCAGAATTGTCTGTGGGTAGAACGACACATTCGTCACTTCGAATGTTTTGCTTCGTGATTTGGACGTTGGATGTCCTATAGAAGGACAAGCCGACAGCAGCGCTTACGGCTGTGCTTGATGTCCAGGTAATACCCGCGAGCGCCACTTCCTGCGTCGAAACCTCGACCTCGTAATAACGGGAGTTCGCTCACAATGAAGTCGGAAGTGATGCGGTATAGTTATCTAGTCGCAGGAGACCGGAGCTTTGTTTGTCAACGTTCCAGCTCTACTGATCCGAAGATGGACTGAATATCATCCTTTTGCGTATAAATTAAAAAGAAAGAAACGCTGATGTGGAATTTAAATCCGCGTGTAAAGAGGAGGGGGGATACTCGGTGGCGCAGTTGGTTGAGACACTGTGCTACAAGCCGGAAGTTCGCTGTTTCGGTTCCCGATGATGTAATTTGAATTATTCATTGAAATAATCCTTTCGGCCTCACTATGGTCCCACTGTAGACTCATCCTGTAACAAAAATGAGTACCACGAATATTTCCTGGGGGTAAAGGCAGCCGGTGCGTGGGACTGACAACCTTTCCACCTTCATGTGCCGATTGTCATCTGGAAGCCTCATCCTTCTGGAACTTCCATGGCCTCTCCAAGCATGTAGCAGGGATTGCTTTATTTACCTTTTGCTTAGGTAGAGTGAAGGGATTGAAAACTTCCGGAACAAAAACTAAAGAGCCTTACATTCACAAATCAATGTTCGTATATTTATTGTTTCCCCAAATAATTTCGTCTTTATGTTCATTGGTCCATGCATCGTGTAATACGTGTCAGTAATTGTCCAACAAGCTGCAACAATATACAGTTTATCTGCAAATGCTCTACATATTTCGGGTAGTGTCTCCACCCATCGTCAGGAGCTCATAACACTGTACACACAACATCTGGCATTAATGAGACCGTTACTGCTACCTGTCGTGAACGACAGGTAGCAGTAACGGTCTCATTAATGTCAGATACTGTAGACACAGTGTTATGAGCTCCTGATGATGGGTGGAGACACTACCCGAAATATGTAGAGCATTTGCAGATATAAATAAACTGCATA
>Ga0123352_10009306_pt1 | contig 15358 bp, 10 predicted proteins | sample TergutLab28metaG_FD_89700 | JGI IMG/M metagenome (GOLD analysis project Ga0123352, IMG submission 89700) | Labiotermes labralis P1 segment gut microbial communities from Petit-Saut dam, French Guiana - Lab288 P1 | ecosystem: Host-associated > Arthropoda: Insects > Digestive system > Gut ... | reverse complement strand
GAATGACGGGGTCAAGTATGTCGCTGAAAATATTATTCTCTTTACTGTCCCTCTACAGTTCTGTCGTCAGGCCTTGGAGTTGTCAGCGACGAGCTTGATGAAAAGTTTCACCGGAAAAATTCTGTCACGGAGAAACACTACTGGACTATGCTGGCTGGGTCCTACTGGAAACGTGAAAACGCTCGATACATATATAAAACAAAAAAGTAAATCACCAGAGTTCTTGTGCCCGAAACTGAGTTTGTTTAAAACTACGTCGACTAGAATCAGCAAACGAAGAACACGAGCAAACGCTACAGCAGATAACCCAAAATTTCTTCAAAATTGTATTTATGGTAAGGTGGTACAATTTCGATCACTCCAGACAAAGCATGCTTTAATGTGTAAAATACATGAACAAAAACGTATCAGTGATGAAATGTGTACTGTATACCATGATGGATGTCAGATACTTTTCAAAAGAAAATGTGTAATATTGTACTTATAAAACAATTAGAAAACTCCTTACAATTGATTTTAAATGTACCTCCGTAGGTACAATTCTGATCAAATGATGGTGCAATGCAGATCAGCGGCTTCTACCATCTTGACTTTCGCACCAAACCAAGCTTGTCGCACCAGACATTACATTGCTGGCAACACACCCAGTCACCATTTTTCGTACGTTTGTCAGTGAAATAGTACAAGAAGCAAAAATCACACTCTTCATCCTTCGCTGGCCATTGTTTTGTACTAGCGAGTCTCTCTCTTTTGCTCTTGTACCGGTAAGATTACTTTCACCATTGGTTATGTCGTTTTTGGAAAGAGACATTTTCTATCAAGCGTGTCTTCCAGATTTAAGGTAAGGTGGCAAACCAAAACCACAAAAAAGTTATACAGCAAAATGCTGCAAAATGTCTCGTAAAACATTTTTATTAAAAACTAGGAAGTATGACTGAAGGCTAGGCGTCGTATTCATGTCCACTTGCTTCTGAGTATAGAACATTCCCAATAATGAAATACTGCAAATGTAAATTTTGTTTATTATTGTCAACACATATCGTGTACTTCACACTCCCTAAAAATACCAGAAACTTCACGACGCTGGGTTTGGCTTGGACGAATCCGGTAGAATGGTCTCTTCCTCCCTCTGCAACCGTCAGACTGCATTAAACGGTAATTTTGTAACTGGACTCCAGTTAGTGCAGAGATGAATTATGTAAAACGTTTTTCATTCGGTCAAAGCTATACGTCCTGTACCGATCAAAACTGTACTCCAGGTAGAACAGAAGAAACAAGAAAGTAATAACAAACTACGTCAACATGTGGCAGTAACGCACACTGGCAAATCACGAGGTAATGTCTGGCAGCGTGCACACAAGACGTTTCACTCTAACCTCACACTAATCTCAGTTAAAAGATAAAAACAAGACAGTATTAAAACAGGGAAAATAGCTAAGCAGCAGAACACACCATCCCTCAAGAAAAAAACAATGCAGGTCTGAAACACAAATTGCTGTGTGCATGAAATTACCAGACAATTCTTCAAGGCATCCGCATCACGCCACCATAGTCTGATTAAGCGCTACCAACATCACGAAGCAAAAAAAAATCGTTAATGCTTAGACCGGGCAGAATTGTACATATATCGCAAATGTACGACACTTAACTTACTCCATTGTGCAGGGTCCTTCTTGAGAAGCTAACTGGTTAGAAGATACTCAAGAAATTCCCGCATTTCACGAACCCGAAGGTTCATTACCGCACTCACAAGCGTCCGCCAAATGTCCCTATCCTGGGCCAGCCCAATCCAGTCCATATACCCACATCCTGGAGATCCATCCTAATATTATCCACCCATCTACGCCTAGGTCTTCCCAGTGCTTTCTTTCCCTCCGGTTTCCCCACCAAGACCCTATACACCCCCTTTTCCTCACCCATACGCGCCACATGTCCAGCCCATCTCATTCTTCTCGATTTACGACCCTACCATACAAAATGAGGGGAGATATGAAAAAATGAAAACGGTGTCTGAACTGCAAAAATGGGGGGGGGGGGATTCGAAGGCGTTCTTTTGTTTTCACTGGATCAGTCTGAGAACTTTTCAAGAGGCGTCAGTTACGATGGCGGCGAAAGCGGTAGGTTTTATAAACCGATATTTATTAAGAATTGTTTGAAGGCAAATATGGTTCAAATACAGTATACGTACTCCTGAACCGTTGTCCATAGAGACAGAACTATCATACAGCATCAACTAAAATTACATCATCGCAAAGTTTCAAGTAAGAATATCAAGGAAAGTGAATTTTGTGTGGGAGGCGCGATCGTCATGGGCGAGTGCGGGTCAAGGATATTTAATTTTTATTTTTACTTTAAAAAAAGAGGGACAGATACACTGCTTAGCCGCTCGTCCGGCATTCCTGTAGCGACAGCTCTGGGCCTACAGCTTACGTACGAAGACTGCAACGAACATCCTGCGGCAAACAAAATACATAATGAAATAGATTAAAAAGGACTCGATATTCCCAGAAGAGTCAATATACACTAACCACTCAGATGTTTCCTCCTGATCAAACACTAATTCAAGATCATCACACTGCACGTCTCTTTTTGCTTTCGTTTCAACACTCGGTCTACCATTTACAGTTTTGTGTTCGAATGATATAATTTGCAACCAAGCAATCCATGAATTCGTTCTGTGGTCCATTCTTGCTCATCTCATCCCCTCGCTTTAGCAGCTACAGATAAATGAACAATTAGCCGCGCTCCAGTCGAACATGCGAGTATGTACTGTACATCCTTCCTAACTTCATACCTGCAGAATTTCCACGTCTTCATAAACACCAGGCGCAGAGTAGGGCTCATATCGTAGATGTCTCTATTTCGTCTGAGTGTTATGACACCATCTCGCGAAAGTATGAAAAACATCGCATTCAACATCCTGTACTTTTACCAGGTACTCCACAAATCACCCTGGTGCCTCCAGCGAGGTATGAATAGATTTCAAAACTTAACCTCCCACGTACCATAGACACTGTAGCCAAATGCGAACTGCAAATAACATCAGGAATACTGCGAAGCTACACGGCGCTCACGTTAACTCATTACCCCGAATCTGTGCCACATAATGCACTATACAGATCATCGTAACGTACATTAGTCTCGTCCGTATGGAAAACACGCTCCATGTCGCTCTAAAGTAGAACGCAACTAAAGGAGGAATTTTATCTACAGAAATGAGCCACATTTTTCGCATTATTTACCCACAACCAGTTCACAAATGATAAGACATGAGGTGACACCTATCCTGCTTTACATAGGCTGATAGGGTAATATCACCAACCATGCGTCAAATCATTCATCCTGTACTACATTCAAAGTTTTTTTTCATTACTGCTGGATATTTACTTATTTACCGTGTTGACGTATCAACTTAAAGTCATAGCACGAAGAAGCGAAAAGAAAGTACTGACGCCCAAACGCCACATGTGACGTCATCCATGGGTGGTATCAAAGCTCCGCTAGTCTCGCCGTCCATTTAAAGGCAGGCCTAACATTTTCATATCCGCCCGTTTACATGCGGCACGAAATGCGCGAGTAAAGGTCTGCCCCTACAAACTCCAGCTTTTGCCGTGTTCCTTGGGATCTATAATCAACAAAACGAGACCCGTGAATCTCAATATTCTAAACGCGATGAAGGTACACAGTGAAGTCCCTCGGACACATCCAACGCGTCGGCACCACATCCAGAAAGATTTTTAAAATTCTGCGCCTATGTAAAATGTACTGCAGCGTATCGTTGGAATGCATGAGCCGCAAAAACCACGTTAAGTGGGGATGATACGGGAGCCAATAACAAAGAAGTCACAAGCGTCACTACGTGATCATTAAAATTACTTCATTGGTCTATGCTTTGCTGCGTGTCGCCGGTGCCATTACATCCGCAGAATTTGTACTTTTGATCACAAGTGGACATAAACACTGTAGCTATACTATCGACATGACTACCGCATTTTTTGACTCCATTCTTGTTTCAAATGCTTCGCACAACGTTAAAAAAAAACTCAGTTTCAAATTTTTGTACGGTTCGAAAACTTTTCGCTGCGTTATAATGTAGGTATGTAAGTTATTTTATATCATTTGGGTGACTCTCTTTCTTTTAGCACCATAAAACATTATGAAGGTAGCAACTAGCCATCACAGTTTTAAAGTAAACGGATCTTTACGACAAAGGCTTTCAGTGTGCACAAAAAAGGCACTTATGAAGAAATTCATTCATTAATCCATACTAATATCTAAATCATACACACTGTTTTATTTTCATCATTCACTGACATTTCCATTCACTTCGCTGCATTTCAGGTTCTGCGCACTGTGTTAAGTACCTCCACAAGAGTCGGAAGCGTTGACGTCTGAGCGACATGCTCGATACAGCAGCGCTGCTGTATGAAATACATCATGCACGGGTAAGAGCTAGCATCAAATTACAAGCCAACTATTTACATGTAACCCCATAACGAACCACGCAAATTGCCTGAAACTTTAACCACAGCGGTTAACATTTCAGAGGAATTAAGAATTTTGTATCTACCACTTTGAACTGAACGACTCGCGCATAACTTCGGCGTTCACACACTGCGAGCGTCTCGACGAAGGGAGACACGTGCCCATTTGTATTTCTCAAAACGGGGTACCGATCACCAGAGGGCGTCAAAATAAAGCGAGTTCTGGATACATACGTCGATAGTAGTAATTGTCAATACCACAGAAAGGTCACCGTACATTCATTAATCGGCTATGACGTGAATGCCCTGGAGATAATCGCTGCACATACGCTTGTTAGAGTTCATGGGAAACAACCCCCTCCCTAGTACGAAGTTCAATATCTAATATAGGCCTATATTGGGAGCACATAACAATGCAGTGTTGTTAAATTTTGAGCAATCGAAACTCTTCGTTCGCTGCAAGATACCCACAGACGCGCGCACGTCACTCTCTCAAAGTTGTTAGGTGTGTCTGGCTTTCAATCTCGATCGGGATACCAGCTCTCCCGGAACACAGCAGTGGAGTATCTAAAAACAGCCATAACCCCTTCCAGAAGCTTCCAAATTCGCCATTCATAAAGGCGGGCTTATAAGAGAAAGCAGAGCGGGACTGAACCAAGCACTGACATCACTCGCTAGAATGCCACCCATTCATTCGTCCATCCATTAATTCATTCAATGAGTAGTCTGTCTTACGACGGGTCCACAGCCTCTTCCAAACACAATTCTCCGCAGGGTACGATCTAGAGCTTCCTATTTCAGTTTATTATATCCTCTCCTTTCCTTAAGTGGTTAGGTGCTGTGCTACAAATCGGAAGGTCGCTGGTTCGATCACAGCTGGTGTCATTGGAATTTTTCAATGACCTAAAATCCTTCCGATCGCACTATGGCCCTGGGGTCGACTCAGCCTCTAACAGAAATGAGTACCAGGAGCATTTCCTGGGAGTAAAGACGGCCGGTGCGTAAGGCTGACAACCTTACCACTATCCTGTGTCGTTGTCATGAAATCTGGGAACCTTAACTTCCTTGAATCCTCTGGGCCACTCCAGGCCTGTAATGGGACTGATTTACCTATTACCTTTCCTTAAGGCCATTTAATAGATGCTTACACCGTCTTCCTCTTCTTCCAATCACTTATATCCTTCCCTCTGTCTTTCCTTCAACAACGTGTTTCAGAAGGCAGTTCCTACACATTATGTGTCCAATCCAGGTAGCCTTACTTCATTTTAATGTATGCAGGATGTTCCTGTCCTCCTTGACTCCATGAAATACTTATTCATTTCTCACATGATCGGACCACCTGATCCATCCATCCTCCAGCACAACATTTCAAAACTTCCCAGGTATTTGATCTATTTTCCGAAGTGCCCAAGTTTCAGCAGCATACAAAGCTGTGTTACAAGTGCAGCACTTTACTAGTTTCTTCCTTAAATTATAGCACAATTTGCTGGTGGAAGAGTCTTCTTGTTGAATGCCGCTTTTGCCATGACAATCCTGGAATTACTTTCCGATGTGCACCTTGCATGTAACCGCCATTAAAAACGAAGACAAAACACTGAGCACAACTAGACGTTTCGTGCAGAACAAAGACGTATTTAGGAATATACTGATTACATGACTGGAAGTTACCGAATACAGCCCATACATCGACGCAAAAAAAAAACTTCCGTTTTCGATATCACAAGTACTTCATGGCAGAATATTTTCGCCCCCCCCCCCCTGCAGCAATCACAGCTTCGCTGTGCCTAAGATGATCAACGTGGTACTGTGATCGCAAATGATACAACTACAGCCAACAATTACTGTATAGTAATATCACTACGTAATTTCATCTTTAGAAGGCTCATGCACACTAACAGACGCAACACGTGCGATAAACAATGTACAGCTCAATCACTGTCTCCGAACACTCAGATTGCAGCAAGATATTACGGGTTCATCTTTGTGCTGAATGACAAACTTCTGACATTTTGTGTACAACGAAACACACTGTCACCATCCTAAGTCAACAGAACGGTCGTGACATTCCAGCTGAGCGCTATGCCGACATTATAAAACCGACAGCCAAGTTATTAACCTTTATTTGGGAAATGTGACGCTTCCCGTGACATTTGGCGAGCTTCATTACGGCCCGTGAAATGCCAGGCCGAAGATTCCCACAGGCGCAAGCCTGCAAGGCAGCGCGGCCCGGGCACCTGGTTCACATCTGTGAGGGTGAAGTTCCTGAATTTTGAATATGCAACATCACACGGTTTACACGGAACACGATCAAGGTCGTGCCTACACATTCCATTGCAGCAGGGAAGACAGTGGGCATTACAAACTAACAGTCGTAAAATTCAGTTGTCTATTCTTGAGCAATGTTTTCGCCGTCATAAATTACCCACATCAGGAACATCTTTAAAACCCTAAGCCGCCAAAGGGTCGAACTTCGATTGCCAATAGCACCATCACAAAATCCGCAGCAATATCAGCATTCATGGCTTTGCAATAAGGGTTCGCTAATCTTTCCGCTGTTAGGCTCATGCTATAGGACGGCACTCCCTCATTACAAAAGGCGTGCCCATCTCATACAAACACACAGTTTGTTGTCCGATCACTGCAGCACAACATGTCTCGCTACTACGATTTGTTCATCTGGTACACAGCCATGCTTAATGGACAATCATTACGCCATAACAAGCCTCGATACTACGTTTCGCTCAACTTCCAACAACGATGTTTGTAGGCTGGTCTCTATGTTTTAAGTTAATATACCTCCCTATATCTGGTACCGTGTCAAATGCATAACTAAAAACATTCTGCAGGGTTTCCACGTTCCTATACTCTACTTTGTATAAAAAATCCCCCAAGAAATCAGGCAATGATTTCGCATTCCTCCGATCACCTGAATGTCTAGTATTTTCAGAACAGAGAGTAGGTGTAACCTTGGTATTTCGCAAGTCAGCTCTTAGTACGGGGTACCGAGGTACCTTCCAAGAGAGAGTTCATTCACTTTATCTTGTATATAAGATGATTTACGAAAAAGTCAAAATAAAAGATGTGCCAAAATCAGGCAGGAGCGTTCTGACTGCCAGGCTCTGAGCTCTGTTATTTCGTATACGAACAGGAATTGAAAGACTGGATGCTACTGCTTACGGTCTGCATCAGCAATGCAGAACTGAAGCATAAAACAAACAGCTGCAATAACAATAATCTGTTTCTAACGCATTAACTTGCAATGCATTTTTAATCAACAGCTTTCACAGAGTACCTATAAATACAAACGAAACAAATTATAATAATAATGTGTAATTCAAAACGTCAATTACCCAAGCACAAAAGCCGCTATAAGAAACTGAGCGTACAGAATTGACTATGTGCTGGTTCCAAGGAGTACCACCGATCCCACACTGGCTATGGGAACCCACCTACCGATGTGAATAAATCGGCCACTTTGCCCCCCCCCCCCAGCACAAAACGGCCGAAGCGTAGAGCTGTCCACTTACCCGTATACCATGTACAGTATCAACACGCACATACACACATACGTAATTACGTAGCACTTACGTACCGTATCGAAAAGCAACTCCAAACATATTAAATTTCAATGTTTGAAACGTGTCTGAAGTTCGTATCCACCATACTAATAAAATATAACAACGTTCTCAAAGCTTCAAGGCCTGTAGTGATGCGCACTTCTGACACATGAATGTTATTTAGTTCACAAACATTCGAATCAGAATCCAAATATAAAACGTCAACATTATTCGTTCAGGAGAATGGGGATCATGCATGCTGACATGCCACTTCGAAGCCTCCAAAAAGGAGCGACGTACCCGGGAGTGCTGCAAACATCGGAACCCACTGATTATAACGCAAGTTCTCCGACTCTGAGCTCTATTAAGTTACAACGTTAAGCTGTGGTTTATGTCGTGGAGCTGACCACCTTAAAATTCATAAGGAAATCATCGAAGTACGCTGGTCGTACGGAACGCACAGGATTTTCATTCGATGACGCTGCTACGTCCTACGTATGCGCGAACTAGTCCAAACCCTGCCGCTTTTACAAGCATGTTCATAGCGTCATAAGTTGAAAAATCTTTAGTATGATATTTTAAAACCATAAAACTTTATCTCGGAGAAGTTGGAGGGGGGTACAGGCAAAACTGGGCCACTGAACGGAACATCCACGCTGAAGACCGGAATAAGCGATGTTTTTAATTCTGAACCTACACAGTGTGCACGGAAAGGGCAGTAATGAACTAACCAGGAGTTATTTCTTTACTCACCAGACGACCAGTAGTTGTCGAGAAGATTATTCTCCAAGGAGCTACTTTCTTAGTTCCGTGGCCATAAGCCATTAAGACTGTTCTTACAGAAGCACAACAGACGCATAAAGGAGATGAGCAGAAATGACGGGGACATCGGGACAACCACACACGCGTCTTAGGTCGACTGCAAGTGAGCGCGGATTTCCGTGTTCGCAGTAACAGGAATGCGGCTAACAACTATACGTACTTATACAGCCGAACTACACACTTTGGAGGAACCACTATGACAGCACATCTGGGTACAATAACCATAATTTCATCAAATTGCATTTCCATTTCCTTGCACTCGTAGGCTAATGTAATGGAAATAAATGTTCTGGGAATTGTGAAAAGCACGCCCTATGCTAATTACGTTAAGTACCCAAATTTACCAACCGAAAGCTCCGTGTTCTGTTGATGTGTACGTGTATATTTGTGCTTTTACTCCACAAGGAATAACAAGCGCCATTGTGCAACACATCACGCGGCATAACTGTAACTTCTCGTTCCTCTGAACCTTCCGCACTCCCATTCCTCCCAAAAGAAAGCTAAGACATGTTAGCGATGCAGACGGAAGTGTGAAAGATGTGAAAAGAGACGATAATAGCCTTACAGAATTTACTGAACCGTACACAGGCAAACAGAGTGCCGTACACCGGCGACTTTAACTCGCATTCAATCCGCAATCCGCGATGGTACTGCTCGCGAATTGAGTGGCATGACTGTCTGTGGTAAGTAAGAGTAACAATGTGCACTAATACCTTTGATCTTGGTGTTATACAAGGCGCAAAAGCAAGGTCACATCAGCGAGACGTATGTAACAGTCCATGATATGCCGCTTGTTTTAATCGTCATGTTCATAACACAAATTTCACAAAAATCTAGAGGTCGCCTGAAAATCCTAGGCGAAAGCAGGCCAACAGTTCCGCACCGGGGACCGACAAATATTAGAAATCACCGAACAACATTTGGGCACCCATGCCTGGAATATGGTCGTGTAACGACCCTATATCAACTACACTGCACCAGACAAAGAAAGATTGGACAAATGTAAATGACACAGTGTGTACCCAGAAGCGGTCGCTGTTTGTTACGGGAACAGAAGACTGCGGGACAAATGATATGCAAACCGAAATTCACTTAACAGGACGCATGCGTGTTACTCGCCACAACAGCGTGTCAGTTGTTTCTTTGTTACAATCGGCTAAGTTCAGGTACAGCATGGTGTTCTGTAAGCACACTCACGCGTTAAAATACACGTAGAAACACGCAGTAAGTACACAACACCGTTGCTGTACATACACAGCGTACAGTCGGATCCAAAATACTAACAACCAGATGACTGGAACTACGAAATTTTAAAATGCCACGTTCTGTACGTATTGCGCCACGCTGTGAAACAAAACAAACCGTCATACAATAAACAAAACAAACCGTCATACAATTCAGTACTAAAAAACAGTTTTATCTCAAGTCATAAGCGAGCAGAACACGAAGCAGTCGGAGCACCAGATATTTACAGCACCTAGCCTCCAAGTTCACAACGGCCAGACGTCATCGCCGATCACGACTATACCTGTAATACTTTGCTGCACACGGCGACCAGGGGTCACAATCCCATGACCTGCAATCAAATACCGCACATGCCAAGAGAATTAGACTACTGAGGTCAACCGTTGCATAAGGGCTACACGATGATCACCATGATAGCGGCACTAATAAGGACATCAACAGAGAGACAGGGTCTACAAAATGGCGGTTTCGGTTCCTCACACTGATACACCGTGCAGTCTGCAGAGATGGGAAATGTCTTACAGCAGACACAAAACAAGGAAATGGTATTGTAACTATAATGCGTTCCATACAAATATGAACTTTGGCACAGACAAGGGGAACAAGACGCAAGAAGGAAACACGGAAGTTGAAATGAAAACGAATACGTCAAAACGCATATAAGGAACACACTAAAACACATTCCAAACAATCCACCCTCATCAAGATTGCGTAAACATGAGCTCTCAGCACATCAGTGGCACTTACGTAACCTCTGCACAAGTAAACAAACTGTATGTCCTCCGCACAAACTACGTAACAAGGCCGATCTGAGTGACTTATAACCCAGTCACACGAAGCTGCTGCCATTTCCACACAAAATTTTCTGCCCAGCAAGAAGCAACCTCATTTAAAGACGATTATACCCGCGATGGACACAAGTGAATGGATGCTAAATGGAAGGCAATAATCGCATTATCCACTTCTGAAAACACGACATTTTTCCCCATACGGATTACTGTACGCATCTCTTTCTGTACCACACGCGTTGACGAAGGGTGTCTAAAGCGGGGATGCAGGAGGTAATGGTTGCTAGTTACAGAACACACCGTAATAAAAGCCACATACTTTGTACTGAAACTAAAAACGTCCTTCATAAAATCAAGCCTTCGATTACGTCAGCACGATAGGTTACTTCGTATGTAAATATCTAGTTAAAACTTCCACACGACCCGCCGAAACACTGAAATTTAAGACAAAACAATATCTAAAAAATATTGCCACTTTATATAAAGATCAATATAAAATCAGCTTTCATATTTCAAACTTATGGAGGCACTGAAACAATAAAATGGAAACAATGAACGGTTCAGGGGTCTAAGCAGATTTAGTGCTCCAAAATGAAGTGCGATTCTTGCAAGGATTCATAGTTTAATACACGAAGCGTGACAACGAATATAAGGGAATCACTGTCAATGTTATAACTGTCATATACCCCATATTCCAGAAAAGTCGTTTATAAAATACCGTCTATCCGCGCACTACTACTAACATCGGAATGGTACATAATATTTTCCGCGTATTTGCTATTTGCAACCTACGTTGATTCTTCACAACAAATGACCGGTAAATTACGGCATAAAAGGTACCTAAAAGCTACACTTCCCAAAGCCTTGCTTAACCTTTTAAAGACTAGCGTATGTACCACCAGTCTTAAGGTTCAAAAGTTCTACATTCTTCCCACAGAGTATTTATTTATTTTGTATGTATCTCAGAAAAAACACAAAAGTTCTTCCTATATAGCACTCAACGACCGGTTTTTTTTTTTTATAAATGAGGAGTGTTTAATGCGCGGTACGAACTGGGTCTTTAAATAAAATTCATCAGATTTCGTCCTCAAATGGTTCAATCCCACTCCTCTACAGACAGCAAACACGGAACGACTGATGTCCCGGAAACTTTCGCTTTACACACCCAACATATGGAAAACTCAGCAATTTATCCCGAACATTTTATTAACATGAAGTTATAACGCGCTGCTGCTATATCCTTGAGATCAAACAACTCCCCCCACCCCAAAAAAAAAAAAAAAAACAGCAACCCACAGAAAAGAAAAAACAGCCAATCGGGCGAAAAATTTTTAGAAACAGAAAGTAAAAAGCGGGAGGCATAAAATCCAGGAAAGCAAACAAACCCCCCCCCCCAAAAAAAAAAAAGAAATGGCGCTTCCACGAAATAGGGCAGAGAAGAAGGTGTAGTTCACAATTACTTTAAAGCAAGAGTGTGGATCTGAAGATGAAATATTCAGCCCCTGTAATTTACACTGAGAATGAAGCAAAAAATTATGGCAGTCTATCTGAATATCTCATTCATCTCTTTTCCCACATTAAACCAAATTATGTAAAGTGCCTCCTCTGTAGGAACCCAGTTCACGATCCACGATGTGAGAGGAGGAATGAAACACGAGAAAAATCCAAGGAGCGCACAATTTATGCAAACAAACGAGCCAGAAAATACGAAGTAGTGCAATCAATCAGGGATCGTTCCCGTTGCAATGTCGTAATGGCTCTTGCTGACGACACGATCGCCGATTCAGTCATTTAAAACGTAAAATGAAAAACCGATACGCCACAACACACGCCGCCTACTTTGTCACGCTACGAAAGCCCATACATATGCAAAGTGAATCAGTTTGCCTTTGGAGATGCATTAATGCCACCACACAGCGCGGCAAATTACCTTCTCGTCATATATCATACAGCCTCGGTATTTGGGTGATGCGGTGTATAGTGCTGAAAGTTGCGATAAGAAAATACAAATAAGTAGACCTGCAAGCAGCCTAGTTTGTCGTGACTCACGGTCCCGCATGGTGTCACGGCCAACTTCCGACATAGTGCTCGAGAAGTCTATTATTCGCTGCCCACTCTCTCTACATAACACGGAATTACCTTAGTTCGGAGCCTCGAAGTACCGACCTTCGACTTGTATTATTCAGGTCTCACATATTATAATTCTGGACACACGATAAAGTTGGGCCTCGGAATAACAGATAGCCACTGTCAAATACATTTTCCCAGCTAACGTGGGATTCAGAGTTCCGGTTTTCGACATGACGGCGAGTTCCGTGTCGACCTCAGAGTTCAAGTCGCCAGTTTCATGATAAACTAAAGGCCGGTGTATATCTGACCATGCACACAGTTTAATCCCGATTAGGCTTCACGCAAGTAGCAAAGGCTGTCCTCCTACAAGTCGGCAATAATTTAGCCGCTTAAAACTCCCAAGGGTCTTCAGCATCGCCACAAATCCTAGGACAGTCCGCTAGCCTGTGCTAACCGAACCAAATTCAAAACGTACTCTCTGAGGCATACTCCGCTTTAATGCGAATAGAATGTAGCTACTTACGCTGCATTACTCTTTATTTTCCAGACGGGCAATTTACAGTTTTGCCTACCCAACCGGCCTATGAAGATATTTCGATGAGATACATATCCTGACGCGTCATATCACAGATACGTACTGGCTCTAGTTTTTGTTTTATCGGTACCATCTCTTGACCCTTGAAGATGGGACCGACAGGTTTTCCCGATAAGTCTGTCAGGAATTGCCACTACATGCTGCGTAATATCCCAGAGAAGGTCAGATCTCATTGACGCAGTGGCGGAAGCCTGAAATGACGCACAAAACTAAATTCACCCAGCGATTTAGTATGATAAATTTCAGGCTGTAGGTCTACGGAACGCGCAACCAGAATGACGTGGATTTCGGAGATTTGAACTCCGGCGACAAGCCTTGGACTGAAGTCCTTTTATACGATCATGAAAGTATGAGGACTTGAGATGACGCGGAATAAAACACAGTTTCATTACATGTTCATCAGTAACTAGGCTTATTTAACGACGTTTTCAGAACCTCAGAATACACAGCAACGAATGACAGGGTAGTAGATGGAAAACGAATTGAAGCGGGTGTCAAAAGAAGCGCTGTGGCCTAATTTGGAGTAATAAACCCAAACATTCCGCAAGGAGACGGAGGAAAAAAAAACGACGAAAAACATCGTAAGAATGGGCCGAGTCCCGAAACGAAGCGCCTCCACGTACACTAGTCTGACACTTTACCACTTAAGCCAATTCGCCGAGCATTCAATAACGTTAGGTGCGTTGTTGCTATATTGCAGCGCCTCCAGTCAGAACCCTCCGCGTTGTGGCTAATCGGGAAACAGAACCCGTACGACAACCGAGCACGTTACCTGAAGCGTACTGTTCAAGATGCCAGGTTCAATCCCGACAGGGCCACCGACTATCCTGAGACCTTCCGTCGCTTTCCTTAGTACCTCCAGGAAAACGACTAAGCAGCAGTCACAACGAACTCCGACACCATCTATTGTGTACTTTTCAACAAACAAAACACCTGCCCTTACAAGGGTGTAATGCAATCGGTACAATACATACTTCTACACCTGACCTTTCGAGTAAAAAACAACTTTCAATGCACATCACATCACATTCCGAACAATTCGATACAATATTTCATACCCCGCTATTATCAAAACGGAAGAAGGGGGGAAGGTGAGAGAGTCAATGACCCATTCAGACGGAACTGTATACAGGTGTAAAGACATACCTCAAATGAGTGATGAAACACAGACGCGTTGTAACCGGTATAAGGTTGAATGGCATCGCAACGCAACGCTGGGCAAACTTAGATACGAATCACTCCTCCTTACAGGAAGAACCTAGCAAATATTTGAAGTGACGAATCCCTGAATGCACAAACCATATTTCCTGCTAGAATACCACAAACCGCTTCTCCGCCAGGGAAAATGTTCGCAAGTACCGCATCAGCATTTACCAATTCAAGCGCTGTCTTGAAATGTGACAGCACGATTTAAGACAGCCGGACACAAACTTCAAACAGATCCCTCTATGCCCAAAATGTGATTCGGTGTGAACAAGACTGCTAGGATACCAATTCGAGGGCGTATCCAAAAGTTCCCGCATCGAGTCGAAAACGAAACGCGCTCACCATCGTTCCTGGTCCTTGTTACACTTCCGAGTAGAAGCAACGGGCCCAGCGCTTCTGTCGCTGCTCGAAGTACGACTGCAAATGATTTTTCTAATTTTCATGTTTTGCTGACCGTGCATCTCAGTATAATCTTAGTAATTGATCGACCAACTTAATGCACAAATTCTTGTTTTATAATAAGTTTATTATATTCCTCTACATGTTTCGAGCACTGTGTGCTCGAAACATGTAGAGGAATATAATAAACTT
>Ga0123352_10009304_pt1 | contig 15360 bp, 7 predicted proteins | sample TergutLab28metaG_FD_89700 | JGI IMG/M metagenome (GOLD analysis project Ga0123352, IMG submission 89700) | Labiotermes labralis P1 segment gut microbial communities from Petit-Saut dam, French Guiana - Lab288 P1 | ecosystem: Host-associated > Arthropoda: Insects > Digestive system > Gut ... | reverse complement strand
ATTGACTAAATAAAGTGGCGGGAATGGGAAGAAACAGAACTTTAAAAATATTACAGGCCTCATGACAGAACACAACCAAACAGAAATTGTTACGGCAGTTTACGTATTATTATTATTATTATTATTATTATTATTATTTAAAAGCAGAAATTGAGGAATTCACATATATTCACCAACACATGCACACTTTTTAAATGACGCTACAAAACTTTAATTTGTTAAAATAGTTAAAATCTCCGACATGTTTCGGTTTATATTTAAACCATCTTCAGGGAGCTATTAGTACATGCTAAAGTTACTTATATCACTTGTTGCTATGATGGCATTGTGGTAGCATGTCCTTCCTTGTTTGTGACTTTAGCATGAACTAATAGCTCCCTGAAGATGGTTTAAATATAAACCGAAACATGTCGGAGATTTTAACTATTTTAACAAATTAAAGTTTCATAGTGTCATTTAAAAAGTGTGCATGTGTTTGGTGAATATATGTGAATTGTGACAATATGCACGGTGAAAAACTGGAAACACAAATTGTGGAATTTGTGAATTTACGCCACATAAATTCGAAAGCACACAGAAGGTACAGTGCTTGCTACCAGTCGTTGCTAGAGAACACAATTGCTCCCGCAGACCCGTTCGCTAGAGATTTCCATCTTATCTGGAAACATGTCGACATTTTCAGCGGATAACAACGCGAAAGCACAAGTTGGGCCAATTGTTGGAACACACAATGAGAACTCCATGTCCCTGGCTTCTGATTCAGTCTGAAAGAATGAAATGCGTCTGTCCGTGCCTCACAGATCGTATGCTGATCCTTCTGCCCACTGGCACAGAATGTCTGTTTCCCTGGCGCAAAGAGGCCGGGGCGTGAAGCCGACTAATAATAACTCTCTTGTGTCGAGACTAAGAATGCCTGGAGGTAGACCTTCATCCACACTAACGCCTTCTTGACTCTCTTCATACACTGACAGACAAATATACAGGCACCTTAATGATATCCGTTAGTGCGTCGTTTGTGGGAAAGATGCAGTTTGAGAGTCAATGGCGGCAGAATGTTAGGGAATGAGCAAATTTGAGCTGAATACTCGAGAAAATTACACACTAAACACATTTGTAATCTGTACTTTTACCAGATGTTATTATGGAGAATAAGACGAATGAGATAAAAGGTGTAAACTTGTAGCTATACAGAAGTTCTCCCTGTCCACATCGTGAAGTCGTATAGGGGGAGTAGAGGAACGGCTCCACTCACTCTTAACCACTGTGATAGATGAAGGCGACAGGTTAACACCGCGTCTCGGCTACTTAACGTCCAGGAACGAACCTTGGTACCCATTGCAAAGGAGGATGTTTGGGCCCAAGAACCAGTCCGGACCATCCGAAGGCGATGAACACTTCTTTGTCTCCGCCAGGATCGAACCAGAAATTGTCCAACCCGTAGCACATACGACATAACAGATAAATGCATCAGCGTGTACATTATAATCGGAGGACATGAAGGAAGACGGTACCTTTGGATTTGAAAGTCATGTGGAGTCCAAAACATGATAAAGGATTTGACGAAAATAAAGTGTGGTGACAGGTGTTGATATGTCTGGCTTGGGGGAGGGGGTCTTCCGTTACGATGACGAATTTATTTAGTAGAAGCTGTGCAAATATTGCTGTGAGAGTAAGCAATCTGCTGCACGAAGCTCTGTAGGAGTTAACTGCTGTCACTTCGGAATGGTGCACTTAGTTGTCTCAGAATGGAAGCAGGAAAATCTTCCCAGGTTTCAAAGTTTTCATATTAAAATGGATATACTAAGGTCACATAATGCCGGTCCCAGTGGCCGCGCGGTCTAAGGCGTAGGTCTGCAGCCGCTCGCCTGCTGAGATTGTGGGTTCGAATTCCACCGGCGGCATAGTTGCTTGTTGTGAGTTTTGTGTGTTGTCAGGTACAGGTCTCTGCGACGAGCTGATCGCTCGTCCAGAGGAGTCATACCGACTGTGATGCTTCGTTGTGTGTGATCTAGAAACCTCTTGAATGAGGAGACCCTGGCCCATTTGGGGGTTGTCGCGCCAAAAGCAAACTTACAAAGGTCATATTATAATCATCGGCTAGTCATGTAACTGAAACATAAAATATCGAACTACTTGCAACGGTCAGTGCAAAGCAAATATAATACCCTACAGAACTTCTGTATATTCGATTTTCTGCACACAAATAATATGACACATTCTTTCATTCTACATCTTTCAATCCGCAAATCAGGGACAAAACTTTAACACGGTTAAAAAAGTTTATCAAATAATATTTATCTAGAAAAAAATACGGACTTGGATTTCCAATGGGGTGCTTCAAAGCGAATCTAAACCACGTAACGATGAGATTCTCAACCAGCGTCATAAATCCGGCGCCTCGACGTTAATGAGACGCGTGGCGGATACATTAATCACGTGCACTAGAGATGCGCCGTTGCTGCACAAAACTGCTATCGCCGGTTTGCTGGTCGGACATTAAAACAATTGGTACAAGTTCCTTCTTTGTTTATACTCTCTTTTTTTCATAACTTGTTTATTTTGTTTACGCTCACTTTTCAAATTTGTTCCTCAGGTTTTATACAGGATGATTCAAAAAGATGGACTCAACTGAACAGTAAACGGCGCCTCAACACACGCCAGACATTTGGTTGCGTTATTCCAAGTTCTCTGCTCGCTCTACTGGTTGACTTGCCTAGGCTACTCTCAAACCTCTCTTTAATTCCTCTCACATTCTCCTCTGATACACGTGGTCGGCCGGAGCTTTGCCTTTACACAGACAGCCAAATTTGCTCAAATTATTTATTCCAACGACAAATGCCCTTCCTCGGTGGAGGTTGAATGTTGAAACGAAGACGAAACGCATGCTGCACAGCAGTCGCCGACTCAGTTTTAATGAGCTCACGAACGCAAAGAATCTTGTGCTGCATAGTAGCCATTTTGCTCTCAACTGACGCTGCTGCACGGCTGTGCGCTAGGCGAGTGTTCTAGCGCTCTAGCGATGGTATTTGAAAGGTTAGGACATCCTCTTCCAAATTTTATGTAGGTCATTCACATATCATGTATAGTTCAGGAAATATAGATGTACGAAATTGAGTCTATCGTTTTTAATCACGCTGTACCTTGCCCCATTTGATTCATTTATTGTTTGCGGACTTGTTCCTTTGTTTGAAAATTTATTTTCTTTTATTTATAATTACTTTCTTGCTTCTTTTTGTTTACAACTTACTTCTATTCTTTTGTCTTCCTCGTATTATACACTTCTTGCTGCTTCATGTTACAATATTTCTCGCTTTCTATGTTCTTGTTTGTTACCTCCATTTTTCTTTTAATCTTCCTTTGTAGAACCGTTAAGTTTCTTTTAGAATTTCATTCCACTTCTTTCGTATCTTCAAATTTCGTTTGTCTCACTTCTTTGCCTGATTTGTGTTTGCTTAATTTGCTCCTGTGTTCCACATAATATTTAAAGTTCTTACACCTTTTGAATTGAGATTTAATGAGTTGCTTAATTAGAGTTTTATAATATTATTAATTCTGTGATCTCTTTCCTTTTTTCATTGGCTATATACTTAATTGAATAAATGAGGTTCTTCCAGTACACTTAACCTCTGTTTCTTCAAAAGTATCACATGGAGGACTACAGACACTATTTTGTTGTTAACGGATATGCTACACAACATCTTTCGTGTTAAAACAGACATTCTGCACACCGTTTTCCGTGTTAATAACAGATATTCTGCACATAATTTGTCGTTTTAGTAACAGATATTCTGCACACAATTTGTTGTGTTAATAACAGATATTCTGCACACAATTTCTTGTGTTAATAAGAGATATTCTGCACATAATTTGTCGTTTTAGTAACAGATATTCTGCACACCTTTTGCCGTGTTATTAACAAATATTCTGAATAACGTTTTCCGTGTGAATAACATACATTCTGCACACAATTTTCCGTGTTAATAACAGATATTCAGCACACTGTTTGTCGTGTTCATAAGATATTCTGCACACAATTTATCATTACACCATTTTCTGCACAATGTCTATCGTGTTAATAACATAATCTGCTCACAATTTATCACGTTAATAGCAGGTATTCTGCAAACTCTTTTTCGTTTTCATAACAAACTTTCTGCACAAAATGTGTGTTGTAAGTGCCAGGTATTCAGCAAACCATACAACACCAAGTGTGTCTATTCTTAATGCAACCTACCTCTATAAGCCAAATTATACTGCAGAAGTACAGCAGACGTCTCCTAAAATGTCCAGTCCAGCAAAGACAAGGGGTTCATTAATAATAAATCCTCTGTTCGAGTAAAATAAACAACAGTTTTTTAAAATAAGTCTTCGCAGTTTTTACACAGAGACGGTTTATGATTTTTAATTACAACCAACAAGATGCAACTATTTTTTATCATTTATTTCTAAAAGGCTCTACATGTTTCGGGCGGTTCCTCCGCCCATCATCAGCAGCACATAACTGTACACTGAGCTTCAGGTATTGTCAACCAATACTGCTGCTGGCTGGTATCGTGGCTGAGATGGAACTGTGGCTGGTACCGTGGCTGTGATGGAACTGTGGCTGGTACCATGGCTTAGATGGAACTGTGGGTGGTATCGTGGCTGAGATTGAACTGCGGCTGGTATCGTGGCTGAGATGGAACTAACGTCCCATATCAGCCACGGTACCAGCCAGCAGCAGTATTGGTTGACAATACCTGAAACTGAGTGTACAGTTATGTGCTCCTGATGGGCGGAGGAACCGCCTGAAATATGTACAGCCTTTTAGAAATAAATAGTCAAAAATAGTCGCCTCCTCTTGGCTGTAATTAAAAATCATATTAACGATGCAAGGACACACGAATACCAGAGTCGGTTTACTTACCGTCATATGCCGGTCCGAATCTTTCTCTCGCTCTCTAAAATCACAGACCGAAACAATCGGTAACAGAAGCACTAAGCACAGAATAAGTACTGAAAGAATAGGAAACGGTTCCGAAAGAGAATCTAACCCTCACTTAGAAGTCTTAACTAAGTAACTCCACTCAGCTCGTTCCTCCATAAAACCTGGCAGTCCCTGAACGGGTTAGAAAATTTCTTCCTGTCTTGCAATTGCCCAGAAATTCGTCACCATATTTACAGAATATGGACACCTACACCTGTCCTGCTTCAGATGAATCTAGTCTATATCCTCATACGCCACTTTAATATTATCTTCTAGTTTAGGTCTAGTTTTGTCCTTACAGTATTCCGAACACAAAACGTCATGCATTTCTCTTCTCATATCCTAAACAACCCGCCCACTCCATCCACCCTAATTACATCACTCCCATATCATTTCGTAAAGTTACAAGTTGCGACCGGACGCCTTATACAGCTGTCTCCCCTTCCTCGTGTCACTTGTTTCTTCTTCGGTCCAAACGATCTTCAGGCTCTCTATATCTTCCCCTACAAACAGTTTCACTCCAGTACAAAATAAAATGTGCCAATAAATCTTTAACTTTTAAAAATAGGAGTCGGAAAGTCAAATGATTCTAAACTGAAAGAATATGCATTCCCATAATTTTATCTTCTTTTACACTGTTGTCCTTCCCTCTATAAAGCTGTTAGACTGTTCTTGAAACGTGATGGTACACGCAAAGAAACCAGGACTCCCCTTTCGGACAAACGGACGAGTCCATTTAAATCGGCGGGGGCGTCAGTTCAGTCGACTACTGGCAGCCGAGGTGTGCGCATCAGCGGTAGTAACGCTGGATACACCATGTTCCGAGGTAGTGTGAAAGGTAAAGGCCACCCACTCCATTCGCCAGTTTCCCTTTCACTTCCCCTCCCGTGCGTCACCGTTTGCCATCACATTTCAACTGGACTCTACCACTTTCCTGTCTGCTCAAGATGCCTGAATTCTTAAACATCCGATGAATTACAGTCCATTAGTTATGACTGAGACAGGATAGCTAATAATAATTACCTCTAGCATTACATAAATTTTTTGTAATATGTCAGATACGATAACACATTACAATTACATTCAGAAAGAAATTAAGGACATTCATTTCCCGGAGTTTTCGTTAGCATTGAGATCACAGTCTTCTCTCTTCTCTTCTGATACTTAAAGAATAAATACTGAATATGTCAATCTGTAATTCTACCCGTTATTTTGTACGGATGAAAATTTTTCCCTTCAAATCAAGGGGAACAATATGAATGAATGGTGTTGGAGGACGGTCCCAGTGGTCGCGCTGTCAAAGGCGTAGGTCTGTGACCGCTTGTTTATTGAGATTGTGGGTTCGAATCCGACTGGGGGCATGGGTGTCAGTCTGTTGTGATTGTTGTGCGTTGTCAGGTAGAGGTTTCTGCGACAAGCTGATCACTCGTCCAGAGGAGTCACACCGACTGTGGTGCGTCGTTGTGTGTGATCTAGAAACCCTGTTCCACGGAGGGTTGTTGTCCTAAATACAAAAAATTGTGTTGAAGAACGCTGAGAAAATACTTGAATTTGGGTAGCAGGGTGTACTGATATACTAGTTGACAAGTCTACGCTAAAAATAGCGTCCTGTTTCAAGACAAACTTATTTCGTTATTATTCTACATGGCCAAAGCTTTTACAACGGTAGTAGATGACGTATTCAGAGACAGACGTTAGCGGTAACAATAAAAACTTCAGTAGTGTTAGACAGTTCAAGCAGACAGACGAGAATTTACCTTACTTGCTGACAAATAATATATTTATTTATTTCATTTAAAATATCTAACACTTCGAAATCTAAGTTTAGATATTCCTTTAGTTCCCAGAATTTCGAACCGCGTCCCGAATTTATCAAAATTTAAAAATGTCCGGGTTTGATAAAACACAAAACTTGAAATTTACTGCTCGCACGTGATAATGTTCCCTTACAAACGCATTCTTCCTTTACAGGTAACGCCTGCCGAAAGACAAACCTGTTGCCCATCAAATTTGATGGGTTGACACGTAGTATTGGATCTGAACACCGTATGGCCGCGAGCATTTCTCTCGCAGGTGCAAACTTTCGCAAAGAACAGTAAACCCTTGACCTGTGCTTCCATCTACCTGAAGAATCTGTTCCATAATTTAAGCATAATGCCATCAAAAGTTTCACAATACGTATCACTAATTTTGCTATCTTTTACAGGCGAACCTGGGAGCTAAATCTATAGTCCACTTGTTCGTTACCATAATGTAAGGACTATACATTTTTTATATCTATCACGAACGTAAAATTTGTTGTCAGATGTAAGAAATTACACTCCTCATTTTAAACAATAATATTGTAAATATTGGGGTCGGCATTTCGTACGCGGTACGGGCTGGAGGGTGAATGGTTCTAACTCCGGTGTGAGAGAGACTTTCCTCTTCCCCCATACCTGTCCACAACGGCAACGAGGCCCACCCAGCCTCCTACACAATAAGAAACCGGGCTCCTTCTTGAGGGTCAAAGGGCAGGCAAGTGGCGCTGAGTACCCATCTAGCGCCCTAGATAAAAAAGATTCGAAATATATATCCATCTCTCCTCTGTGCCTCCTATGGCATATTACGTGGTGACCATTACCTTTATTTTACTTCAGATATTCCTTTCAAAACAGCGACTTTACTGGAAAGAGACATGATCTCTAATATATTCAGATGTAATTAATATAAACAAACATGTAATTCTTAAAAATAAGGATAACTTATATTGAGTTGCTAGAAAAACCCTTCGGATGTAAACGCTGTCTCTGCTTCTGCATTTCATATAAATATGCACTTTGTTTTAATTTTATGAATTCCTTATGCAAGCTGCAATCCATTACATGCACAATACATAATCCCCAAAGTTAAGTCAATTGACGTCACATTGGTACTGAGGTTAGAGAAATTCAATCTTGTACTAAAAGCAGTCTGTGTAACTAAGGTACAACAAAAACTGGGTTTTAATCATCAGATATTAAAATACCCAAATTTTTTCTGTGTATTTGCAAAAGATGGTTACTTAGCTGAGGAACTTCTATCTTCCAGTGTTTCATCAAAAACACTAATGACGTATTAAAAGATACAAATCAGTCATTTTTACACGTTGTATTCTGGGGGGGGGGGGGGGGATGAAACTTTGTCGGTAAAATTCAAGAACTGAGGTTTAGAGTAAGGAGTTGAATGGAGTGTAAAGGAAAAAAGTTGACCTAAAGTACACATTGCGTAAGGAAGATATGAAACCGCATAATTATTATCTTCATGACCTTAACTGTAAATCCAGGCCCCTGGCGAAGAAACACCACGACGTATAAAACGGACTGAACATTTAAACTTGCGGAAGAGAACAATCTTAAGGTGATTTATCCCCGCTCTGCTTTATCCGACTGTTTGTTAAAACATCGTCTTACACAACACATGAACTAGTTTTCTAGGCAACTAGTTTTGGATTTGTTAACAAGACCCTTCTACACAAATCTTTACCCACATTTTATGTACTACACTTTATTGAATATTATAACGTATGCAAAGAAATAACTCCTCACCCAATATTTTTCGGGTTATAAAATCGAGGAAAAATGAGATAGTTGGGGCATGAAGCGCGTATGGGGAATAGCTGAGACGTATACAGGGTTTTGGTGGGGAAACCTGAAAGAAAGAGACCACTTGGGAGACCCAGGCGTAGATGGGAGGATAATATAAAGATTGATCGTCAGGAAGTGTGATGTTGGGGTATGGACTGGATTGCGCTGGCTCAGGATAGGGACAGGTGACAGGCACTTGTAAATACGGTAATGAACATTCGGGTTCCATAAAATGCGGGGAATTTCTTGGCTGGTTGAAAACCGGTTAATTTCTCCAGAAGGACTCTGTTCCATGGAGTATGGAATAAGGAGTACATATAGGAATGAGATCGCAATCATACACGTAAATCTAAAATTATAACAGTCAAATACCTTTACACAATCCACATTTTACCTACAGGGGTGCTGGTAAGTCCTTAGCCCGACCAGGAAGGAAACAAGCTAATGTTTCTGTAAGAATGGCGTGAATTTCCTTCGGCGCCTTGCCTTGCAGGAAAAAAAAAACTTGATGAAAGCTCGCGTCTCGATGTTGTTGAAATCGCACGCGTCCCTGACATGCTTCCGAGCTTGTTTCCTGCCTGGTCGGGCTAAGGACTTATCAACACCCCGGTACATTTTATATACTTTATTTTAATAAATTTACATCCTATCTAAAGGAATGAAATTTCAGTAAGTTTCACTGGATGGGTTTAATAAAGACAAAGGTCCGATTGCGGATTGTTAAAAAGAGCCTGAAATATGCAGTAACCTAGAAAACTTGTATGCGTGTTGTGGAAGTGTATTAATAAATATAAGAATAGGACAAACTTGTGTAGCAATACGACTAACAGTCACCAAAGGAAGTGACAAATTGGAAAGTGTGGCCCTGTATTTTTGGGGGCAATACTGAAACAGAACCACCAATTTTTTTTCCACGTAATGTACTTATACAACGTAAAAGAATATATTTGTCATCATTTCATTAAGTTTCATGCAAGTAATGCAGTTTGCCAATAAGCTACATGTCAGTATATCACTACCGTGTTATCCAATTAAAACCATACCTGATGCTCCTGCATAATACCGTTTATTCTCGAATCTAATCCGCACCCGAATCTAATCCGCACTAGTTTTAACCGATTTCTTAAACTCTAAACTAAACTCCTTGGCCTTAGCCCGCACGCGAACTATACCAACAGAGCGGCCGCCGCCGGTCGGCGAAGTTAGCACCAACTTTTGCGGATAGAGGGGTGTCACGTGGTCAGCGCAACGGGTCCCCACAGCCGTTAACCGATTTCTTAAACGAAAAAAAAAAAGTTAGTTCGCAGTTCTAATCCGCACCTTTTCTTCAACCGCCCCTTGCATACAAGGCAGACTGAATGAATAATATTGGATGTTGCCAATACTTTAACCGTTATCCGCTGTATAAGCTATGCTTTGGAAGGATCCGAAGATGACATTCTATGGGAGGACGATGGTGAAGATAAACATGATAAGTGACGGATAACGGCTAAGTTATGCGTGATGACGGCGAGTCTGATGAATAATAAATTATAAATAATAAATAAAATAATAAATTATTGTATTGTATTGCTCTTAACGGCACGTACAGCGGCTCTATCGTTTTTCCAAAATGTAGCTCACGACCGCGAATCTAATCCGCATTTGATTTTTTTGCCCTCTGAAACTGTAAAAAGGGTGCGGATTAGACTCGAGAATATACGGTATATTACACAACGGCTTACTACATTTTGGATTTATACATCTCGTATTGCGCATGCGGACAGAACATCTTACAAAAAAACCAACAGCCCCAGGCCCATCACTACACATTTACATATTTTCCTTCTCTTCTATCAACCACTGGACCAACGAACTTTGCAAATTCCTCTCGGCGAATTTCATTACAGTAACGTGTAATGATTCAGTAGTTGTTGCGTGTTTCATGGGCCAATGACTGGGTACTTATTAGTTACCAGACACGTGACTTCATATGACGGGCAGCCATAATATTCACGCGCAAGTCCACCGAAAATCTGTAACCAAAGTACCCAAATAAAAAATATATGACGTCACCAAAAACCAACTCTGTCGTAAACCGGAGTGTGCTGTCGTCTGCTGGTGATATGCTAACTCATTCGGATTTTCCTTGGAATTATCTATATTAGTCTCTCCCACTGAGGTGCTGAAATCTGTACTGTTTCATTATATGCTTGAAATTCAATCTTTTTTTTTAACATCAGTTCGTATCTTACTGGAAAAAACACATTGATTTATTATAAGCTCGGTGCTCAACTGTTACTTCGGGCTCACCATATATGTGTGTGCGTGTTTTTTGTGTGTGGAAACACTTTCTTCTTTGGTTAAACAATCTCCCACCTTTTTTCGGAAAATGAAGCTCTTATCTTTTTCGTAATAATCTCACAAAGTTTTAGGCACGCATACCAACAAAAGCATATGGAACCTCAGGTAGGAATAGAGAACAGAAAAAATAATGATTTTCAGTTTTGAAGCCACTGATGTGTACAAGTTTATATACATAGTATCCAGTGCGCTTCAAACATTAGTTGGTCAGCCGTGCTGACTCGTGATCAGAAAAGCTGAAGACAATAAGCATTTAAGAAACGCTCCACTTTTTATGGAATCCCCAAAACTAATGGCCGCAACTACTGACGTTCATGACGGTAACTAAGACGATAATGTGATCCTAGGATGTGACACCGTGTAGCCTGGTAGAGATTTACCTCAATATTCGAGGAACATTCTGCCCAGTTATTCAGAGTATAACAGTAAATTTCCCCTGGAATGTTAAATTCCCATCAGATTATATGGTGTAACATCCAAAAAGAGAGTATTTCTCATTCATTATCGTCTATAACAAAGGGTTCTATAACAATATACCTTTTTAACAATGTCCGTGCCATCACAGTATGCTCAAAAAGAGTTGAGATTCTGTCGTTTTTCTGTCCCAATTCAGCAAATATTTCTTATACTTACGAACACAAACACCAGGTGTCATAAGGCCTGAAAACATTCTGATCCTCTGAAGCAATCTTTCTTGGTGGTTGTGGAAGGAATCGAGAGAGAGCACGATCACTAGCAGGGGGGACTGTAGCTAACGGATGTTCTTAGCTTATAGTAGGAATATTCAATGCAATCATGATTTAACGCATAATACAGAATCAGTGGGGGCATATTCCGTAAAATCGAAGATAGAAATCATTTATTTCGACTACTTGGTATGCTACTGGAGGATATAGGTCTGTATATCGTATGGAGAGAGAGATTTAGGAAGCTGTATTTTGAGATCATTAATACAAAACGTCGGGGATCGCGGTAGCACAGTGGTTAAGGTGCTGTGCTACAAATCGGAAGGTCGCTGGTTCGATCCCAGCTGGTGCCAGTGGATTTTTCATTGACATAAAATCCTTCCGATCGCACTATGGCCCTGGGGTTGACTCAGTCTCTAACAGAAATGAGTACCAGGAGCATTTCCTGGAGATAAAGGCGGCTGGTGCGTAAGGCTGACAACCTACTACGACCTGTGCTGTTATCATGAAGTCTGGGAAACTTCCTGGAACCCTCTGGGCCTTTAACGGGACTGCTTTACATTTACCAATACAAAAAGTTTGCGCCTGCGCCATATTGTCATCTGTGGTCTGCCCCGCTCTACAATATTTTTTACACATTTTCTCATTAACAGCATGGTTTTCGAAGGAAAAAATGTTACTGAACCCAAAATGCGTGTTTTGATTTTCGCTGCAAATTTTATGTGGAGTATTTCTCGTTCTAAGAATAAATAAGCGAGATACGATTAAAGATGTACACTGATCTTCATGTAAAGTGCCCTTCATTCTTGTCCGATTTTAATTAAACTTGAGTTTTCTCGGCAGATTTTCGAAAAACCCTCAAATAGAAAATTTCATGAAAATCCGTCCAGTGAGAGCGGAGTTGTTCCATGTGGACGGACAGACATGACTAATCTGAAGTCGCTTTTCGCAATTTTGCGAACGCGCCTAAAAATGGACAGTTTTGGCGGTAAAGTCAAAATAAAACGTATTGTTCTGATTAATGAAGTGTCCGCTGGTGTTTTTATGTTCCGGCGGGTTAAACGGAGAGGCATATGTCGCTGTTGTTGGGTAGATTTTGAGTTTATTATTTCTGGATGTAAGTGTTTTTCAGCAACTTCCCGCGGGAACTTCAACACGCTCCAAGTAGTGTTTGACCGTTACGTCACCTACATCCCTGTCTCTCTAGTTATGCTTCTCCCCGTATATCCATACCAAAAACTTCACGTGCCTCCCCCACTCCCACCCCTCTAAATCGGTCGCACAGTGGCTTTGCAGCCCTGTACTTGGTAAACATCCAGTTACGTCACTGCTCTCATACTGCCCGCGGCTAATCATACAGCCACAGTCGAATTACCGACTGTCCCATTAAAAATTAAATAATAATATTTGGAAATAATCCCCACAAACTTTGACAGCTGAAGTGACGCGTTCTGACGGGATATCAATTTGTCGGGAACACACAAAACACATTTCAACCATATCAAAATATACACAGTGTTTCGCAATCCTCTCGCCCATCTCAACATTTCATTACTGCTCACGCATTCCTACATCACAATTTTCTGCTCAGATTTTAATTGTGGACCTGACAAATATGAATCCACTCATTTAATCAGCACACCAACTAATGCACATACATAATTTTTTTTTACATTAAAACATTTAAAATCGCTTCAACATGTTTCGATCCTAAAATCATCTTAGGATCGAAACATGTTGGAGCGATTTTAAATATTTTAATGTAAAAAACTTTATGTGTGTGCATTAGTTGGTGTGCTGATTAAATGACTCTACGAAATGCACGATGCAACGATAAAGATGAATCCACTCATTATTACGTCGTTATATTTCATTATAATCGTCATTCAGTAACGGCTAGACCAGAGGTTTTCTTATGTTACAATCTGATACACGTAGTATCAATTCGGACTTGTTTTCCAAGAAAACCCCGGATTTGAATCTTATCCATGTTACCGACTAACTTAACTGGTTTGCTGAATGGTTTTACTTCGTCACTCCAGCCAAATTCTGAATGCGTCCTGTGTTAAACAGGGGGGCGCTTTATTACGCACCCCCTTGCAATTTACTTCACAGTAATTGTCACACAAATTGTCGCTACTTAATCTTAAACTTTCTTCCAGCGTCGATTAACAAACACGTGTACTAACCTTGATGATAGTAATGTACAGATTTTAAATGACAGTAGTTCGTAGATCTGCCAGCTCTAGGAAATATACGTGACCGGGAATTCACGTCTGTCTCCATCAACAACTTACAATTGGAAGTATGTTTTTTCTTTCAAGTTTGGTTTCGAAATGTCATGCAGGATCTAAGGGGAATTAGGCTCCACACACAGGAAGAACAGTCACATTTCAGTCACAAAGCGGTCAGATGTCAGTCACAGTGCTGTGCCTTGTACATGGCCGCTAGTGTCGGCAATGCTGTGTAAATACAGTGAAGAAGAACTTGTGACCGGCACAAGATTGGAAAATGACGTTAGCTGTACTGTGAACCGGGTCGCAATAACACAATTGTGAAAGATATCACACCTTGAGCAACTTATGTGTCAGTCTTGGAATAAGCCTGCAGGTTAAAATCCCTCTCCTTGTCATTGTTCTAAGGTCCAACCAGGCTAATATCCAAAGACGTCTGTGAAACTCTCCACTGGTTAAATCGGCTGGAGAGCGAAGCTGCCTGCTGATGTCAGTCCAGTTCACAAGTCAAGAATCAATCTTTTTTCTTACCCAATTACTGACTTTAATTACTAACTTACTTATTTACTTCCTTACGTACTCCATGGAGCAGTGTCCTTCTTAGGAAGCTAGCCGTTTCTCAGCTAGTCAAGAAATTCCTCGCATTTTATGGAACCCGAAAGTTCATTATCGCAGTCACAAATGTCCGCTAAGAATCAATCTAATTTTACTCTTAAGACACAGGATTAAGTTTACAACTGTCGTATTTTAATTTCAGTGTTAATATCATGTTTATTGAATAGCGGAAAATATGCGTGCACAAATAAATGAGAAACTAATAAAGAATTACAGTTTTGAAACGCCAAGAGGGTAACTTCTAGTGGGACCGAATATTACATGACACTATAAAACTGGAACTTTTGTTAGAAAAACAGGTTGTGAATTTACTAGTATCATCTTAGGATAGGGTCCTATCATGACCTCTTGCGAGCAGGGAAATATATTTCCCAGCTACATAAAAGCAATGACGAGCTGCACGAATGTAGACTTCCAAAGAATGACCGTACTCCGCACCGTAAGACTGTATATACTACGTGAAAGTTTCCTTGGTCAGTATCGGTGTCTATTTACGAGGCGCCAGATCCAGCCTAACCGCAGTGTGTTAAAACACGTTCTCTCCAGTGAGCTTTATGTCCCACTAAACCTTCGGCCCCAACAAGTGGTCCAGAGTGTGTTGTGTCTAAGATGCAATTTTAGGGGCTCTAGAAAACGTAAGACGATGGAGTGGAGTAACAGTGAACTTTAAACATGTGGCGACTTTCCAGCGTAAATTGGAGACAAAAATAGACAAATATTCACCAATTACAGATAAAACATAGTGCAAGCTAAACTTACTTAAGTCCCCTTATATTGTATTGTATTATATAACATTATATTATATTATATTATATTATATTATATTATATTATATTATATTATATTATATTATATTATATTATATTATATTATATTATATTATATTATATTATATTATATTATATTATATT
>Ga0123352_10009303_pt1 | contig 15360 bp, 11 predicted proteins | sample TergutLab28metaG_FD_89700 | JGI IMG/M metagenome (GOLD analysis project Ga0123352, IMG submission 89700) | Labiotermes labralis P1 segment gut microbial communities from Petit-Saut dam, French Guiana - Lab288 P1 | ecosystem: Host-associated > Arthropoda: Insects > Digestive system > Gut ... | reverse complement strand
TTTTTAATGTGGTTGTTTGTTAAGATTATAAAGATGGATGAAGAAATGAAGGAATGTCGGGAATGGCGGAAGGATAGGGAGGGGGGGGGGGGAAACCAGAGTACTTAGAAAAAGGCCTGTTCCAGGGCCACCGTCCACCACAAATGGCACGTGGACTGGCCTGGTTTCAAACCCAGGTTTCTTCAGTGAGGGGCTGGTGATTGCCTCTGTCATGGCATGGCCCATGTTATGTGTCATTGCCACTGGGTCACTCACACTTTGATGTGACTTAGGACTTTGTTTGTGGGGTCATTTCCAGTCATAAATATATAAACATGGTTGTGATTGGTTGGGTTTATGGGTCTCCCACAACCTGAATGGTAAACAAGAATAAGTGAACAAGAGCATAAGTTTTGCTTCCAAATTCAAAATAAATGTTTGAAACAATAACCTTCTGCCTCAGTACACACGCTCATATCGTTGTTGCATCAGTTTATTAGGATTGTTTTTTAATGGTTTGCAGCATCCACAGTGTGATGGACCAGTGCAGCTTGTTTACAGTTTTCACTGGTACACCAGATCTTTCATATGACCATGCCATTGTGTGTGGCCAGTGTTGTGGACTGATGTGATATTTTTTTATTGACCAGCAAGCAGTGATTGAGATATGTTACCACAGATGTACTAGGATGTGTGCTGAGGCTGAGGGTGATCATTGTGAACACTGATTGTAATTTTAGCAATGTACCGTATGTAAGTACTTGTTTACTTCCTCATTTTATGTCCACATACCAATTGTGATAAATCTGTGAACATTGATCACTGATCCTGTTTGTGAAAGTACAGTCTGATATTGACCTGTGGCATAGATCATTTCTATCGGCCTCTCAGGCTCACAAAAATACTGTGTCATTACCGTATATCATTTGCTTGGCAAATTACATCCGTCATTATGTTGGTAATGCAGTCTTTTCTTTTGTTTTCTGATCTCTGTAAAGGCTGAGAAGGGTGAGAGAGAAAAGGAGAGTGAACGAGAACGAGCAGAAGCAGACAAGGATTCACAGCAGGAATCTTCAGCAGAACGAGACCGGGACAGGCAGCAGGGTTCTGGGTTAGCACAGGATAGGCGGAGACGTGGAGATAGAGAGAGCAGCCGCAGTGAACGCAGTAGTAGACGTTCATCATCACCTGATGATAATTATTATCATCGTACAGATAGAGACTCGTGAGTATTTATCCAAGCACGTGTAGTGTCCAGGCATTCTTTTATTTCTTGTCTCCCTTTGAGTATCAGTATATGAACTTGTGGATTTGTCCTTTGTTGCGTATTTTCTGTTTGCTGCAATCCTCATTCATCCTGAATTGCTTTCATTTGTCCTTATCTTCCTTTTATTCTCCCTCTTCCCTCCTTCCATTTATGTTAAATAATCTAGATCGGTGTCCTTCACAACATGCCAGTACTAGAGAAAACAAATGAAAATGATTAACCATGGTATGAGCCATGTTTTTCAGTTTTTTCCTCTATCAGTAATCCCTTTGGGCACAACGAAACATACACACCATTCCTGTCCTTCTGCATGGTGCATCATGCCAATGCTTCCACATGGCCTCCTTTTTACTGATTTCTGAATCTTCTTCAGACTAGCAGTTGGCCCATAGCAGGTCCTTTGTATACACAGGACAACACAAACACAAAGATATTTGTCCCTGCCCTAAATGGAAGTGGTACCCATTGTCCCATTACTTGAGGAACAACATGTAGTGGTGCTAGAGTGTGTGGCCAGAGACATTGGCTAAAAGTACATTTGTTTTTATAATTATAGTTGTGAACATTTGTACAATGTTACTGAATGATGTTTCAGGAAAGATTAGTTCAATCTGTGAAACACAGAAGTAATTCATACTCTGCAGTACACTAACAGTGCTAATTTTTACTTATAATTGTGTCATACAAATGATTGAATTGCTTTGAGGAAATGTGTTTCATAACTACTAAATCATGTAGCAGCTGTGTACATCTCAGTTGACCTATATTTACGCAGATCAAGTTCGAGATCAAAATCGAAACGATCACGCAGCTCATCAGGCAGCCCCGTACCTTCAAAGCGTTCATATAGGTGAGTTGTTTTTATTGCATTATGTTTTACAAATATTGACTTCCCAGTTGCGTTTCATTTTTCTTTGGAAGTAACTGTTACCTTTAATTAGGCTGATTATTTCTGCCTATATATAATGTTGAGTCATTGGTGAAGTTAATCCTTAGTTCTCCAGTCCCAGTGGCCGTGCAGTCTAAGGCATAGGTCTGTGGCCGCTCACCTGCTGAGATTGTGGGTTCAAATCCCATGGGGGGCATAGATCTGTCTGTTGTGAGTGTTGTGTGTTGTCAGGTAGAGGTCTCTGCGATGAGCTGATCACTCGTCCAGAGGAGTCCTACCTGCTGTGGTGGGTCACTGTGTGTGATCAAGAAACCTCGTGAATGAGGAGGCCCTGGCCCACTGTAGGCTGTTGTGCCAAAAATAAAAAAAATAAATAAATCCATATTTCACAGCAGTATTTAGTAAATGAATAGACAGATGTAAGAAAGGATTATTTAGTAAATGAATAAACAAATGTAAGACAGGAGTAAACGCACATTGATAAAACAGTGATGTGAGCTTACTCGAACCTTCTCATGTTCGTGTTGTACAGTTAAGTATCATTTTAGAAGTGGTCAGGTAACAGAATTTACATTAAAATGTGTTTGAAAATTAATATCCCTTTTTCTACCGGGTATAATGGATTTTTGTTGTGACAAAAGGATGCCAAAATCTCCTTCTCTGTCCCTGTTTGTGACCCCTTAAGCTGCCAGTTTATTTGCCCACTACTTTTGTTGTCATCTTTGTTGTTTATTGTACTCACAGCATCAACCACCTTTGTGATTTTATCGTAAAATATCTCGCCCACCATTATCCTGCCAATGTTGCGTAGTGTATTTTCCCAGTTTATTTTGCTGTTTCAAATGTAATTATAGCTATTTTGATTACCATACCTACCCAGATGTACGACAGTCCCCCCCCCTTTAATTCATCATCTGGAAAATGAGAGGCTGCCTTATAATTGTGCACAAAATTAAGCATGTTCTATATAGGTATTTCCTGAAAATCAAAAATGGTGAAGGAGAGTGGGCATCCTGTAAGTATGGTAGTACCCTGCCACCGACATCACCACTTTATGTGGGTCCTAAGTAATCAGCCGCTCTGTTTGTCCCAACAGTCTTCCTCATCTTCCCTCCATACGTGCAGCATTTTTATTACCTGTTGTTTCCATATTCACATTAATCTTTTTCTTCGGCGCATGTTTTCATTTACTTTCGTATTCAAATCCTGCAAAAAACGTGGATTCATTATTCATAGACGTACCCATATCATTTGGTTTGTTACTTCATAATTAGCATTAGTAATTTGTTACAATGCATTTACATATATACCTTATTGTGATCATATTTTACAGACTGTGTTTCCACCTCTAAGGACAATGTGATAGGACCTACACACTAATTAGCTAGGTCATTTTACATAACAATTCATCATCTGTGTTAATCTGCAGGGGGAAGTAATTATATATATAAAACATCCAGAAAGTAAAGATACAAATGCAATAAATTTTTTTTAAGCATTTATTGACAAAATGATGTAAAAAAAACTTAACACATACTTTTAGCTATTTTTAAACATATTTACTACCTTTGTCAAGGCATATGTTTAGCCTGGTACAAGTTTTTGTATTCTGATGCCATAGAACTACGGCGCCTGTGCGTGCAACCATGTAGTGACTTTGTTTATCAGCTCTTCATCGTCGTGAAACTTCTGGCAGTCCAGATGTTTCTTTAAATGCAAAAACAAATGGAAATGGGATTACTCTAGACACAACAGTATTGCCACCTTCACAGCGGTGATTTCCCTTCCCACCTGTTTCATATCTTTAATTTCTGGATAACTGTCATATCAGGATTTTGTGTGTGTCGCAGATTACAGGGAAATTAATTCTTATAGTACAGATTTTCACCTAAGTAACAGCATCAGTGAGCATAGGCAGTGTGCATATGTACATATATGTACCTTGCTTGTGAGCAGATCACGTAGCCGCAGCCCAGTTCAGAGCCGCAAGTCTTCACGTCGTTCACGCTCTCCTCACAGCAAGAAGTCACGAGGTCAATCACCACCCTCACCACCACGTATCAAACACAGGGGATCATCTCCACCATCTCCACCACGTATCAAGCATAGAGGGTCTTCTCCACCATCACCGCCAAGAATAAAACGAAGAGGTGGCTCTCCTCCCACACCGCAGCGTGCAAAGCGTCGGGGGTCATCATCTCCCTCCTCACCCAGATCCAAACACAGAGGCTCTTCTCCTTCATCACCCCCACGGAAACATAAGCATAAGCATAAATATTAGACACAAATGGACAGATGAACTTGTAATGTGTTAGCATGTCTGGAAGTTTGTCTGCTGCGGATAGGATTTTCCAATGATGTTGAATGCTTCTACACATTTTCTTCACATTGTTCACGTACTGGTTTCTGACTGTGGTGTACCGAACATGATTACTAGTGCATTACTGTTTGACTTTGCAGTTTGGTCAGAAGAACTGTGATACATCTTCTGATATGTGTGTGTACTAGTTATTGTCATTTTGATGAAATGATACGTATATACATGTGAGTTTGACAGAACTGTCTTAGATATGTGATGAAATTGGCTGGTGTATTATGCAGTACAAGTTTGTTTATCTGACACCATTTTATTTGTGATTTTGCCCTGATGGCATATTTTTGATACTGGTATTGATTTTGATGCTGCTGATACCCCAACGTAAGACGGATTATCTCCTCTTTGAACACCTGGGGAGCAGCAGAGGCTGTGCTGTATATTTTGGTGTTTACAGTTTCTTTTATTCAGAGCCCACATTCATATTGCTTTCTGTAAGTCACCATTACATGTATCAGCTCAGTTTGTTCCCCAGTCATGCCACGTAAACAAACTTGAAATGTATTTACATATTGTGATTGAAATTGTAAATGCATGGATATTTGATGCAGCAGAAATCAAACTTTAATGCCTGATGCATGAAATATTGTATTTCTGCAAATTAAAACATGTTTCCACCTAACTGCTGTCCTAGTACCACAAACATACAAGTATTGCCAGAATTTTAGTCTTAGGTGTCTTTTACAAGAGAGGCCTCTGTGTTCAAGGTAAGAAGAATGAACTATTGAAAATTAAATCTGTGGTGGCATCTTTTGAACATACACCTGAATCATAAGCAAAAGAAGAGCTTCCTTGGCTGTAACTGTTCTCAGACAATGAAACAGTGACATGGCAGGCATATGGATGTGTATTATACACAGCCCTTATTCTATGAAAGTAACAGGCTGGGGAAAAACTGGGTGTAGTGATTTTGGACACATGCAGTGATGGTATTTTCCAGTTAATATGACTGGCATAATAATGTGGGAGACATTTTCCTTAAAGAAGCCACATAAGTAATATTGAACAAATAAACTTGAGTTTTGTCTCTTATCTTTTTCCTGTCCTTGAATAAGGTCAGACTTGGAAGTGTGTGTATATATCTGTTATATATTCACTGCGTTCATTGTGTATTTCCAGCCCGTATTGGATGCATCTGTTGTAATTTGACTCTCACTCATCTTCCCCAGCATAATTTATGAACCTGCTATGTAATGAATGAATGTACAGAATGCTGGATGAAGTTAAATATATGTTATGGTTTTTAACGTTTTGTTCAACTGCATGACCTTGGACATAAGTGGCTATAATTTTGAATGTTTTACGCATATCACTGTGTATTTTTTATCATTTCAAAATGATACATTACACCCATATCATGGCCATCTGGGATAAGGCACTGTATAGTTTGATAAGTCTAAACCAACACTTTGGGTTAAACTGCAGCCTGTAGTAGAAGATGGAGGCAGCAGGCTCATCCAAAATGTTGGTGTCTTTGTACCAAGCTACACAGTGTCATACACCAGTAGCCCTTGATAATATAGTCATCACCATGAGAACCTCAAATCTTGTATAGTAATTGTCACTGACAAATTATTATTCCACTTTACCGTCATAAATGTAGCACATCTGCTTAGTGGAAAGCAGAATCGTATGTGGCTGTATGTAGGTTTGCAAGGTGGAGGTTTAGTTGTGCTATTCAATATTATTACTGAGGTTTCTGTGATTTTCATCAAGACTGCGTGTAAATGCCAAAATGGTAGAGTCATATATTGTTACAGTTTGTTTCTTCTTGACAGGACACCCAATTTGTCATCCCAATCATCATTTCTATATTTCATTGTCTTATAAAAATGTCAGCAGTTTATGTAGCTGTTAAAACTGAACAATCTTATATTCTCACTGAGATTATTTGTGAATGTCAGTCCCTGCAGGCCAGTTCAGAAGATTTACTTCAGACTAAGGCATGTCAGTTTTCATCCAAGTCCTTCATACGACATCATATGTAATCGTTCTGTTACGTAGTTTGATTTAAGACTAACCTCAGCACTTGTTAGGGTATGATTTTGTAATTTGTAAACACGGATGTAATGAAGATTCGGTGCCTCTTGTATGTGAGGTGCGTTTGATAGACAAAAGTGAACTGAATTGAACGGAGTCAGGATCACAGCCAGTGGTGGTTTGATTTTTAGTGTTAGTTATGAGGGCATGATTTTGGTCCAGCATACTAATCTTTTTGCAGCATGCTATCAGAACATTTTTGTGCCATTATGTTAGGTGGAAAGAGTTTCTGCTCCCAGTGGCACTGGTTCTCATTGGTTAGAAAGTCAACTTCACTTGAAATTTCTTGAGGTAAGGCAGTCAGGGCATGAAAGTGTCCCCTCGCCTTCACCCATGACTGAGGTGAAAACTTAGTGAAGCTATATTGCTGCTCCCCTGTATGTTGTCATGGGAACAGGGACAACTTTACAGCTTGGCTAATAGGGATGAACGTAGTGATACTGGTGTAACAGAACTGTGAAAACATATAGGTCCCAGGACCAAGCACCATGCACTGAACATTTAAACACAATGGAAATAAATTACCAAAAAAAAAAGTGTCAATTGAAAGTTAGACGGAGGTTAAGTTCCCAAGTTTCATCCACATTTATAGCCCTCTCTAGAGGGAGACTCCAATAACCACTTGAGAGCCAGTGCATGAAGTCCAGATAGCCAGTAACGTTAAACTTCATAAAATGTCAAAATCCCTTAGGATTGACAACTAAATAGACTTTGTGTCTTGTCTCGTTGGCAACGGAATTAAATTTCTGGTGCAGTCTGTACAACACTGGATTTAAATTACTCCTTACCCCACCCCCCATTTCAAACTCTTACAAAAAAATACAAGAAGAAACCCAACAGTGCTGAAAGATAGTGCTGGTAAATGGGGTCTGCCTTGAATTGCACCAAGCATCCTGCGAGGTGACTTACGCATCGTTTGGCGTCAAGAGAGTGTTGTGGATTTCATCTGTGCATGGCAAGAATGAAGTAGATTTGTCAGTCATGAACATAAAAGAGAACGAAACGGCGTAACAACTACAAATTTCATATTCCTGTTAAAAATGGCCCACTTTGCATTAAACTGAGGTTCTCAAGGAAAACTTTCGTATGGCTGCCAAATTGCATTACATGAAAATGTACTATGATGAACACCCCGGTGAAAGTTCAATGGACTCTGGAAACAAGGTCTTTTGTAGTCACAAGAGGCGTGGACGTCATTAATTTGTGGCCGAGAAGGGTAAATTTGCGTGCAAGTCCTATTATGATGGGAGGTGCTAGGGATTGCTACAAACTATTACCCCATCTGGTGAATAGGGCATCTGGACGGTAAAGGATATGGAACTGATGCAGACGAACTGTTGGAGGACGAACGATTTAAACCCGTCAGGTTCGAAGTGAAAAACGGGTTTGTTGAGCAGGACCCAGTTCTCATCAGCCCGCTGGCTGTTTCGTTCTTTCGGGCCCATTCGTTGAGGAACAACTGTCGCTCCCCGTACACACACTAGCGAAATGAAGTTCCTGTATGGCTATGTAAAGATAACAACAAATGCGCGCTCTTTGGCTATAATGTTGACCCCAGACGTGCCACGTTATTCACATATGTAATAGTGGCCCCACACGTAACCCTGTATGATTGTATATAACGGGTACACAAATTTCCCATAAATGTAAGAGCCACCTCAAAATATTAGGTGCCCCCATAGAAAATTTAGAACTCCGTGTGACTTAGAACATGAAATTTTGTATCTCTTGATGTGTAAGAGTGAGTACAGGATAGCTGTTCTACATGGGGACTGTAAATTGATCGCACATTTACACACACCTTTTGTATCCTCCACCCTAGCCGAGTGTGGATGAAGGAAATGTGGATTGTTCGTGGTTAAAAACTCCAGTATGAAGCTGTAGAATTACAGTGCTGCGAACAAGGTACCAGCGTCTTGGGCTCACACAAGTCCACTACATTCGCAGATTGTTGTCCAGAGAATGTACACAGAGAATAACATGTGAATACGCACATGTTCAAGATGTCGTTTAGCTGGTAGAAGGCAGAGAGCTGGCCTACTTGAGTGCGAAGGTTGAAGTCTTACTCTCTTCAGTACTTTGCCCATTACACACCAGTAGATGCATTATTTCATTACTCTGAGCAAAGTTCACAATAAAATCTCAAATACAGTTCGTCTTTAGATCAAGTACATAATTACATTTGTGGTACAATAGCAAATACAAGTTCCACTAAAATTTACAATCTACATTGTTGCAGTACATAGCATAATCAGGGACTACATTCAATCACACACACAAGAGTGTCTCTTTTTAGGACGTCCAGCAACATTCCATAATGTAATCATATTTCCGTAATCAGTTAAATCACTTCCGAGCACTGTTTCCCTGATAACTTTGTGTAAGGGCAAGAAAGGATGCAGACGGTTTAGTTGGGGAAAATTGCAAGAAAATGTGAGGAAGCTCTAGGATATGGTGGATATTAACCCTTATCCTGCTAACGTGGAGAATATGGTGAATTCCTAATAATGCCAGCATATGGCAGATGGGATTTAAATTGGCGTTTGAAGGGTTAAAAGGGATCTTCAAGATATAAGTCGGCGTTTGAAGGGTTAAAAGGGATCTTCAAGATATAAGTTGGCAGGGTGTGTACTTAATTCATGTGGCTCAGGGTAGGGTGAAGTAGGGGGCTCTTATGAAAATGCTAATTAGCTCATCGGTTGCACAAAATGTAAGAGAACTTGCTGAGGAACTATTTCAACCTGTTGCACAGAGTTACAAATCAAAATTAAAAATGCACAAAATGCTAATCGCTAATTAACAGTTGCCGTTGAAGTTTGTTTTATACAACGTACAGTAATTGACAGAATTCTATCCGTTCCATTCCATCACTACCGGAGTTACTGCAAATGTATTAATTTCAGCTTCTGTGTAGAAGCATGCGCCAAGCGTCCGGGCTTTCTTTTGGATTCTTGGCCGTTGAACATGGGACCAATAGATTGTCCCGAATCGTCGGTAAGAAATTATCACTATTCGCTGCATAATAACCTAGAGGAGCACAGTTCTCATCAGAGAAGTATTAAGCTTAGTATACTATTAACCCGTGACAAGGAGATAAGTTCAGAAAAAAACACCTGTGATATTAAAGTGTCATCGCCGAAGTTTAAATGTAGGTGATTTGTTGTGGTGTTACTTCACGAACTGGTTTCATTTTGTTTTAGTGCACAACTCAAAACTGACAGCCCGCTGTTTTATTGGCCATTGCTCGTTAGTTGTCTTCCATATAAAGTAATATGTGTAATTCTGAAGTGAGGACTGATTTTGGTCAAAAAACCTGCTTCGACCTTTTACCACCTTGGCCCCTGTGCCATCCCCAAGGTTTGTGCCACAGACTAACAACTAGGGTTCTGCAACAGTGTGGCTGACTTTGAACGAGGGAGGCTGCGTTCCTGCCAACTGTGACATGTTATATAAAGAGTTGCTGTATGAAAGGTATGCAACAAGTCAGAATCATCAGGCCATTACGCTGGAGCTGTCCTGTTTTGTGTTATAAGCTGCAGCTCATATTTAAGGTTAAATTAAGTTGTACAGCAGGGATGAAGCGGCTTCCATCAGTTGGCTGGTAAATGTAATATTGATAGTGATTTGGGTGTCTCTTGGAGTGTGAGGAATATGTTACAGATCTGAATATTATTATTATTCCATGCATTAACCTTGGTATTCATATAATTCCAATGTATCGGTTCCAACTAAATGCAGGTGCACTTAGAATTGTATGAATAAATGTCATAGGATGTAATGGGAAGGGCATGATGTTGGCAGTGCTATTGGTGACACTTTGTTGCCACTGTGTGACTGTTCAAAATTTGTGTTCAGCTTTGCAAAGAAAGTCCATTTATATTGTCTGATATAGAAACCAAAAGCTTATGGAGCAGAGTCCCTCATGAGAAGCTAGGAGTTGCTCAGCAAGTTATCATATTTTATGGAAAACAAAGATAGTAAAATAGCTAGTGTAACCTAACTTGATGACTGATATTACTAAATATAATGATGAATTAATATAATGACATGTGTATCAGTGGTATATCTGTTCTTAATAGCAGGACAAATGTAAAAGGCATGTGTGCCAGTTTTGAGTCAGTTTCTTGGTACTCCTTCTTTTACTAAAAACAACAGGGAATAGGGATCTTGAAATAGCACTTAAAGTGCTGACAACAAATAACTACTGCAGACATGGTATCAACTGGATGGTTGTACTCACCCACCTTGCTGCAGATTGCAGCCTATTGCCAGGCACATTACAAGGTTGCGGTTTGGAATAGCATTTATTTTTTCGTCCAAAATAGAGACAGTTAATGGGGATGAGGGGATGATTTTAGGCCATGGCTATTCTGCCCAGGACAGTTTCCCATCATTTGAGGGTTTTTCATTTACACGTGTGAATGATCAGATTGTGGACCCAACTGAACAATGGACATATCTTTGTGCCAACAATTAAATAAATACATTAATTAATTAACTAAAATACTAAGTAAATAAATATTTAATAACCTAACCTAACCCAATGTAACCTAACCTAAAGGACCAAGCATAAATTGGAGGTATACTGGAAAGCAAATGTCAGTCAACAATTGTGTTATCAAGGAAGTAGACAGCTTCAGTAGTTTCGTGTGCTATCCTGACTGTGGTAAAGTAAACACTTGGAACATTGGAAAATACTGTTGACAAGGTACAAATTTGGACCTTCCTGAGCAACGAATATTACACTGTGATAAGATGAGACAAATGCATTAGTTCAGTCTGGGATTATGTTTTAAAAATAATTATACAACACTGAAGTAATTCGCCATAATTTTATGTTGTCATTTAATTTTATAACTGACATGTCGAACCTTGGTGAATTCATATTCTTTTGTACAGGATTTGAGGTGCACAAAGTGGTGAGAATTTATAATGCAGTTTGGGTTATGGCACCGTGTAGTCTGGTACGTGGTTATGAATGTTCTGGTGAAGCATTCTGGGTCTGTCTTCACAGACTGTCAAAAGATGGACTTAGGACGTCCTGACCAAAACCTCGGTATCCACCCTTCAGATTACGCGATCCCTCACCCTGGAAGACTGTAATTTAAAAAACTGTATTCTGCATATTTCATGCATTGTATCACTACCCTTTTTATTATGTACCAACTGATTACATGTATTAGGCAATAAATACACATTATTATTTTACATTGTATTTATATTCTCTTATGATCTGAGCAAAATATGTTGGAGATAATGCAAAATAATAAGGTGAGTGCCTAATAAGTTTATTTCGTTAGTTCGTAATAATTTCGAAATTTGTAATTCTTTTAGTGTCCTAAAAATGTGAAGAAGGAGAGGGGAGTTGGAGGAAAAGGGTATGATAAGGCAGATAGCTGCTTTGTAGATGTAATGTACATAGTTCCAGAAGTTACCACAAGGAGCATGCTTTACCCACAGTCATTGAGCCATGCGGCTACATTAACTCACGCCATCGTCGCTTGTAGCGGTGTAGTTCTGCAATTCCATGGAGTTTGTGACCTGAAGAGGTACTAATCTGTGGTCATATGGTCGGTTAAGCAACAAAACTATAATCCTTGGTTGCTATATGGGCCAACGTCGAGAACACTATGGGTCGAAAATTTGTATAGTCATATTGGCGGAAGAAGTATGGTAGGGAAGTTGGAACGCCAGTCAGTCTGTTCGTGTTGTATTGGAAAAAAGAGTGTGTTAAAACCAACTTCATATATTGCGAATATTTGATTGAAACGCCTTGTAAACCATGCTAACGAATTATTCAGCCTTATTTACTGGCATTCTGGCTGTGGGGGCTGTTGTTTCAATCATAATCGGACGGCGGGCTTTTCTCCATTTAGTATTGTTGAGTGTTGTTGGGCTTCTAACAACAGGAAGACGGTACAGATGGCTGTATGTGCTGTACAAGACTATACCCCGTGATGCTATGTAAGTAGTAAGGTTGGCTGTTTATTAAAGAAAACCGTGTTTTAAAACAGTCTAATCTTTTTACGATTTTGAGTAGGAATTTCCAAATGAAATTGCATTAGTTTGTTAGTGCCTTCAGTATGTCATCGCATGTGTAACACATATGTTAAGCAACATCTTTGCCGTAGGGGAGACCGAATTCACTATTGAAGATAAAAATAATATGCCTTTGTGTGTACAAGAACTAGTGTCAGAAGAATGCAGAAATCTTACAACATTGTCTGAGATTCATTTCCAGTTACAGGCCCAAATATTACCACTGCAACTTGCCCATCCTCTGTAACCAGCTGAACTCAGAAGTCAGTCATGTCAGCAGTGTATGGTTGTTTTAATTTCACTGGGCCTAAGAAAGTTTTGGGTCATGGTTGCCCTTGAATTTGGCTGTAATTATGCACAATCAAAAACATTATTACACTTACCACTAAAGCAAGTAATCAGGTATTGGAATAAAAGTAGGCACAATGCAGAATTAGACTGCCTGGTACCATATTTACTCCAAAACTACTTAAATGTAAGACGCACCACCTGATATTGTTTATTAAGGTACTGCACAGTTTTAGACAGTTCTTTAATTCATAATTCATATTTGGTTTTGAGAGTGATGGAAGCAGTAGTATATGCTGAAATGTTCATACCTATGTTGGTAACTACTTGGCATCCCATTGTAGAAGTCACTGTTGTTTTATTTACTGTCATGAAAACGTCAGATCTGCACAAATTTCATTTGTAAGATGACTTCCCAGATTTAGTCTTCACATATTTTGTAGTTCAAAATAATAGACAACCAACAGTGTTAGGTTTTTTCTGCAACTGCACATCTCTGAGTATTTGGGTTGACTTACTAATCTAACAGCAGAAATTTCTCATTATCAAGAAATGTGGCTCATTGAACTGTTGAATTATCATGTGGCTGCAGATGTATAATGTGTAATTAGTGTGGTTACAAGCTCTGATGCAAACCATTTTTTGGAAGTTCGGAGTGTGTTACATTACCCAACCACACCTTGGTATGGCTTCAAAAATATGCTTCACCACTCACCACAGACCAGGTAGCAGGCACCAGTGACTGAGAATAACAAATGTTATCAAGTCTAGTGTGAGGCTGGACTTGAATGGATCTGTATTAAATTTGTAATACATTTAAGTTGTGTTTGCTGATGATACCCTGCTGGTTGTTACATTTTGTAAGTAGTGTGTAAGATAAGACAGACAACAGGCTGTAAAAGGCCTGAGTGGTCTCCGTCCCTTTGTGTCCACATGCTGCTCAACATTTTCATGGTTAATTGCACCTTGCTGTTCTCACAGATAACTTATTCACATTTGATTGCATTCAGAGCTCACGTTATTATCCTCTATTCTATTCAGGTAGTATCTAGAGCGAGGGTGTCCCAGCATTTTCTGGCAAGGACTGCAACTGTTATTTTGGGCCATTTCCAGGGCCACATGTAAAAATCACAATAAGCAGTATACCTTACAGCCAAAATTGTTGTGTAATTGTTATAGTATATATAATTAACAAATGGCCATGTGCTGCATAACACACCCTGGTGTGCCGCATGTATCCTGCTACCGGAGATGTGGACATCTCTTATGTAGAAAGCGGGATGGATAAGGGAGGGAGGAAGTCTGAGAATAAACTGCTGATGGCAATGTTTTTATGTATGTGAGAAAATGAGTCATTGTTAAATTGTTAAATTCCTCTTTAAGAGATTTTCTCAAAATCTCGTACAAGAGGAATTTAACAATTGGCATTTTCATTTAATATTGTTGTAATGGCTGAACAAACAAAAATGAATGAAAAGGATATGTACTGTGTGATGGTGGAAGTAAAGTTAATGGTGCCCCTGTGCATGCCATAAAGGTGTATATGGAGAACAGAGGTAGAACTCCATACAGTCCTAACCTAAGCAGTAGGTGGAGGTGAGTGTTCAAATTTGTGCTCATCTGTTTCTCCCTGGGGCAAGAATTTCTGGTATGCGTTGAATCGGAGCCTGGGTTGGTCCTAGAGCTCTTTTGGGTGTTTTGGAGTGATTGAAACCCTCGGGTTGCCTGTAGCCTGTAGCATAGCCACCGTATGAGCTGCGGAATCCCAGCTCCCATTCCTTTGGAAATACACACACTTGGATAAATCCCATTCAAAGAGATAACATGAAATGATAACAGAAAGCCTTGCAGAAGATGAGTTAAGTGGTTCAGATTTAGGTCTAAACACAGGCTTTCTTACATGTGGTGATTTTCTTCACTCTTCGTAAGAACAACATTTGTTAATATGCAGCTTCCAACTTCAGGGTTGAAGTGTGTCAGCTATTTATTCCCCTATGGGCCTGCTTTTATAAGGCTACATTCTTGTTTTACACACTTCAACTGTGAAGATGGAGGCATCATGTGCCTGTGAAATATTAGTCCATAAGCCATTCCACTAAGTGCACAAATCTCACAACAGGAATAACATCAGCTTATTGTGTTAATGTTAAGCATGACAAGAGGCTTAGTATTATGCATGCTTACATTCTACATACTTAAAAGTAATTTTTGTGTGTGTGCATGAGTGCGTGCGTGCGTGTGCATGTGTGTGTGCGCGCATGCGGGCGCGGGTGGGGGTGTGTGCATGCGCGCGTGTGTGTGCGTGTGCGCATTTCCTGACCTCATTCTGCTCTTCATTTCTACCGCAATAGACTTTTGATCTGTTAAAGTTGTTCCCAAATATTTAAACTCTTCCACCCTCTCGAAGGTACTATTATCAATCCTCACACTGTGAATTCGTCCTGCATTCTGATCTCGAGACATGACCATGTACTTAGTTTTATC
>Ga0123352_10009302_pt1 | contig 15363 bp, 12 predicted proteins | sample TergutLab28metaG_FD_89700 | JGI IMG/M metagenome (GOLD analysis project Ga0123352, IMG submission 89700) | Labiotermes labralis P1 segment gut microbial communities from Petit-Saut dam, French Guiana - Lab288 P1 | ecosystem: Host-associated > Arthropoda: Insects > Digestive system > Gut ... | reverse complement strand
TGAAAAGATGGAAAGAGGAAGTAGAAAGAGATCTTCAAGTGCTGGGAGTGAGAAGATGGAGAGAGTTGGTGGCAGATAGGTAAAAATGGAAGGACATTGTTCGACAGGCCAAAGCCCACAGTGGGCTGTAGTGCCAATGGAAGAAGAAGAAGAATGCTACAATCTGTCCGAAGACATTCAACAGTCACGTTGACAGTCACTATTAATGGCATGTAGGAAACACACCCAGTTATAAATCTATTTAAAATCAAACAAAAATGTTTGGGTTTGGTTTCTTGGGGGGGGGGAACTGACTACATAGACAACATTTTAGGTACCATGTATACCATAAAAGGGCACACCTTAACACCATAGAAAAGTTTTTACGTGCATAAAGAAGCACATAACCAGCAGCTCATCAGTAATAATAATAATAATAATAATAATAATACTCTGGAACAAAAAGCTAGCTTCATCACTTACAGTCGAACGAGACTTGTGACTAAACCAGCAGCCCACAGTCAATGTTCTCGCCACCACAGTAGCTGTTAAACGACACATATAACACACCTTTTATCATTCCGCCAGAAACTAAGCGAGTTCTCGTTATATTTTCCATAACCTAACGTGTATTGTTGTTCACTTTTCCTATATGCATTGCTGCCTACTGCAGTTGGTCTTCTGGGTATTGTGTTATTATCTTGTGTATATCTTTGTTACCTCATGCGTATTGTTGTACCGTTTGTGTATTGCTGTTTCTACTTTAGTTGCCGGACTGTTGGCTAGAAGTCTGTATTCGGAAGGTCCTGCGACCGGCCACCTCGACGCTGGTTTTTCTTGATTTCCCTGTGTCTATAAGCAAATGCTGAGACGGTTCCCAACATTCCAAGTTGCCACTACATGCTTCTTATGTAGCCCTCCCGACTTAAATGTCTTAGATCCTTATTTCATATTTATGTACATGCATTAAAACCACTGCCACCGGGCGACAGCCCGTTTGCAATTAAATATATTATTAATTAATATTAACAATACTCTAAATATTTCGAAATATAATATGCGGTATTTTTTGTTTTCAAATTTTAAAATGTAAGAAATAACTAATGTCGGCTGTGTGTATAGGTCTAACACATCTATATTTATTGGTAGAATATGAAGTATTTTCTACATAAGCTACAGCTACATGTTTCGGCGCTTGATAATGGCCATCTTCAGGCCGTACATGAAATACTTATTAAGCAGTTATACAAAACATACATGGGCTGTTTATATGGGGTAGGGAGGGGGTAAAGTGGGCACGATATCTCGTATCTGTCAGAAAGGTTGGGCGGTCTGAGTTACATGAGCGGTCCATGCTGTTACCAAGCTGTGTCTAATCTAATTATAGTTAAATCTACGGTAGGTGTCGTATTATGTCTATGTGTCCTGTGTAATTACACTGAAGTATACAATATACAATATACAACAACATGTAGGAATAAATTTAGTTGTGTTAGACCAGTACACACACTGTACATCAGTCACACCAGTACACACACTGTACATCAGTCACACCAGTACACACACTGTACGTGAGTCACACCAGTACACAAACTGTACATCAGTCACACCAGTACACACACTGTACGTGAGTCACACCAGTACACACACTCTACAGTAGTTATTTCATTGAACACAACGAGGATGTCGAAACTCATGACTGTAAGAAGCAGACACGAAAAAACCAACGTATAATCCAAGAACATAAAAAGAAACTCCATAGAAGCTACAGGAAAAAACAAAACGCAAAATTTTCCCTGTCCACAATATGAAGGAAGGAAGAGGGGTACAGATCCACTAATTCTTAACCTCGGCTCTAGATTGAGGTGAGTGGTTAGCTTCACGCCTCGGCAGCCTTATCCACAGGATAGAACACCGGTGCTCATTGAATAGGGGGCTTGGTGGGCCCCAAAACCAGTCAGGAAGTTTTGGAGAATAAATAAATCTCTTGCCTCTATTGGGATTCGAACCCGAAACCGCTAGCATGCAGCTGTCACTGCACCGACTAGGCTACTCCGGTTCATGTCACAGAAAGGTACATATAACTTAAACCCAGCATAATCTATCCAAAAAATAGTACAAAATCCCAAAAATATGGATACCCTTTTTGAAACGTGTGCAGGTGCGAGATTTTCGGCACCCGTCCAGTCCGGCCCTGGGGCTCACACAGCCTCCTCTCAAATAGGTGCCGGGTCATTCCCGGGGATAAAGCGGCCGGGACCTGGCATTGACCACCAACTCCCAGTAGCACCCAGCTAAAGAAAGAGTACAGCTATATCTCTGCTCTTCCTCTGGGCCATCACTGCCTGTCCAGCAGGAAATTTACCCTTACGTTACGTTTGTACATTCGTCAATAGCAAACTGCTACAGATTTGTACATTTTCCCCCCCAATGCCACCACATGTCCTTGTGGACTTCGCGGTCCTCCCTCCTGGGCATGGCAGGAGTGTAACCGACTTATGAGGTTGGGACGCCCAAGAGACGCAGTTACGTTGTTCCGATGATGTGAGTGGTGATATAGGAGAATGTAGTGCCAGGAGAGCCCTTAAACCTAAATTCTACCAATCTACCCAGATTATGGTCACCGCGGGAATCCTCCCCTTCAGGGAAAATTCCCACGGTAGTGCCGGGAATCGAACCCGAGACCCCATGATTAGTAGTCAGAGACTCGGATTTTAACAACGTAACCTTCTCTATACTACATCTTTATAGTATCTGCCTTAGACGAAGCTCCATTCTCCACTTCAACTACAAAGAATAAGATCTTATTCTAGCATTGTAATCTAATGATTGCACTTATCCTTCCTTCTAGTATTTACTGCAATTAGATACACCTGATAGTGGGTCGGGTAGCTCAGTCGTTATAGTGACTGACTACGGGCTGGACGGTCCGGGATCGAATCCCGGTGGGGACGAGATTTTCCGCCCGTCCAAACCGGCCCTGGGGCCCACCCACCGATTCAGTGGGTCTTTCCAGGGGTAAAGCGGCCGGTGCGTGGCGTTGACCACCTACCCTATCTAGCGCCGATGTTAAAGAAAGAGTAGAGCTATAAATCTACTCCCCCTCTGGACCTTCGTAGCTTGTTCTAGGGTGAACTTTACCTTTGCGTTATTTATATGTGTGTGTGTGTGTGTGTGTGTGTGGGGGAGGGGGGGTAGCTCAGTCGGTATAGCCACTGACTACGGGCTGGACAGTCCGGGATCGAATCCCGATGGGAACGAGAATTTCCGCCCGTACAGACCGGCCCTGGGGCCCACCCAGCCTCCTGTACAATGGGTACCAGGTCTTTCCCGGGGGTAGAGACGGCAAGGGTGTGGGGCTGACCCCCCACCCCCATCTAGTGCCGAAGGTCCTAGAACAGAGTAGAGCTATACCTCTTACTCACTCTAAGAGCCTGCGTGGCCTACAAAAAAGGGTGAAAACCTACCTAGATGCACCTGATAAAGACCACAAAAGGCCGAAACATGTAGTATACACAATAAATACCCATATATACAACAGTCGCGATTGGCCGTACATTTACATAGCTTCGTGATAAAGTTAGGCATTACAGCAAAAATAAGCATTTTAACCACAGAACATTGGTCATTTGGGTAACCAACGTTTCCGTGACCATAAAATCGATGGTAACATAAGTAACTAAAGCAATTATGGTAACAAATTTAACCATAAAAACGGTGACGATTTGAGTAGCCAAGCAAACGACGGTAACGACAGAAACCAAAGAAGTCATAAATGTAGGCTAAAATATAATATCAAAAATATATAATAAATCAGACACAACTTTGTATTTGATTAAATTATATTAGATTATAATTCCAGCTACATGTTTCGGCCATATTTGTAGAGCCATTTTCAGGCTGATCTTTGGACAGGTGGAGTACAGCAAACAACGGGGATGTCTCAATTGAAAATCATAAATGTAGGCTCCTGTAGGAACTCACGCAGAGGGTCTGTTATTATTTTCAGATATTCACCAAGACTGGAAAAAGTCGAAAAATTTCAGCGAAAATTGTCGACGCAATTTTTCACGAAAATACTTCCAATAACGTCGAGTTGACTGGCAGACAAACGATGACGTAACAAATCTGGCGGTTACTTTAGGCAGTAGTTTTCCGAACGCGCCTAAAATTCTTCCCTGTGTAGTGAACGCTGCTGGTGAGCCAAGCAGTCGAAATCTTGAAATGGTACTGCCTTATTTAAACATATGTAACAACATTTTAACATAAGAAATTTTTTAGCTTAGAACGGCGCTTTATGATTATCAGCATCTATATTAATTACATAAGACCAAAAAAAAATTTTCACCCTGGGGCTCTTGCCATTTTTTTAATTTGGGCCCACCGTGAGCCGAAACTCAAAAACACTTTCTTCACGTTGAGCCTGGAGCCTTTTGCCCATTTTGGGGCCCACTGAAACCCAACATTTTTCATTTTTCACTTTTTGGGTCCTGGACATTGCCCCCAAACGGGCCACGGCTGCCCCATAACTACTCCTTATTTAGAAATATTTAACATCAAACTAACATATGAAATTATTTAGCTTAGAACGGCACTTTATGCTTATCAGCATCTTTATTAATCACATAAGACCACATTTTAGCGCAAATTGTTAGGCTTCAGAAACAGGAGGGTAGGAAGTGTCTTCTAAAACACTTTACTGAAGGAAATAAGGAAGGATAGAAGTGACGGGAAGACGAGAAAGAATACGTAAGCAGCTACTGGAAGATGTTAAACGAACGAAAGGGTACTGGAAAATGCAAAAGGGAAACACTAACTCGCTTTGAAAAAGGCTATGGACCTATCGTAAGGCAGGCTGCCACAATACCCAACTGGTACAGCGAAATTAATCTGTGACTTTTTATAGTGTGACTTTAGCAAGGACGATATGGCTCCCTGATGATGGTCCTAGGAACGAAACATGTCGGAGCGCTTTTAATGTTTTAATGTGTAAATTTTATCAATTTTATATATGTGCAGTGGTTGGTATAATAATTGAGTGAAACATAACAATGTACTTCAGCATAGAACAGGAAGCCTTTCGCGCTATATCCAGGACACAGCAGACACAGATGTTACACGTACCTTTGCCGCAGGTGGGACCTGTAAAGCTGGTGGCCGTGCAGTCACAGATAAACCTGTTCCAACCCTCTGTGCACAGTCCGCCGTTCATGCAAGGCTGCGAATCACACTGAGGCGGCGACACGCGGCACCACGGACGAATTGCGCCTGCAGAAAACAGGAAACAGCGTTATCTGTTGTGCTGAGAGTTTGTCGTGCATTCTAGTGACGAGACATGAACAGACACTTCTAGACCAACCTCTCTACTAGCGCCTAACTTTTCATTTATGTCTATTTATGGCCAGTGTTGATCCCAGTGGCCGCGCGGTCTAGAGGGCCACATACACCCTAAAGGGCCCCATTCACTCTAAGTTAAACTGTGTAAAAAAAGAAAACTGCACGAAAAACTGAGCTGAATGTTCTCTGGCACAGCACAGGTTTCCCATCAGGTTTGTCAGTTCTGTGTGTCTTCTTGTGCGTGTGACTCTGGTGGATAAAAACAAGGCTGTCGTTTACTGTTTGCTAGCCACATCGGCCATAATGTTATCCGAAAAGAAGAAAAGAAAGCGTAAAATGTGCAGTAAGAAGTGGTATTTGGAAAGGAATATATCATGCGATGTTCATCTGTTGAATGGATTGCTAGAAACGGATGTGCCTTGAGATGATGCCATTGTGGTGTGGGCAGGTAAACTGAGGAAACTGTGGGATTCCGTGAGTGAACTGCGCAGTTCTGTGTGTGAAAGACGATTGGAAAGGACACTTCTGAGGCCTGCGCTATTGCCTGTCAAAACTGCGCAGTTTACTCAGTTTTCCGTGAGGTATGACGTCACACAATAAAATCGCTCAATTTAACTGAGAGTTTATAGCGCGCTTAAGGCGTGGGTCTGCGGCCGCTCGCCTGCTGAGGTTGTGGGTTCGAATCACACGGGTGGCACGGAGGCCTGTCTGTTGTGAGTGTTGTGTGTTGTCAGGTAGAGGTCTGTGCGACGGGCTGATCAATCGTCCAGAGAAGTCCTACCGACTGTAGTGCGTCGTTGTGTGTGACGTAGAAACCTCGTGAATGAGGAAGCCCTGGCCCACTGGGGGTTTTTGTGCCATAAAAAAACAAACGTTTTGCCCAGTAACTTGACAATCAAAGAGTTATTAGCTGGCGTCTCACTCCGGAGGCCTGGGTTCCATCCCAGGGCACTCCAGGTCGGATTTGTGGTAGACTGAATAACACTGTGACGAATATTTTTTACCGAGTACTAGCTGCTCCGCTGCCAGTATCGTTTCACCAACACTCCCATCGCCTAACAATTGACCATCAATCGAAACTATGCAACATTACTAAAATTACGAGGGAGTGTTGATAAGTCCTTAGCCCGACTAGGAAGGAAACAAGCTACAGCGACCAAACTCGGGATTTATTCAACATACTGCCCACGAAGCTCAATACACTTCTTAGCTCGGTGCTCTAACTTCTGCAAGCCACTCAAAAAAAATTCAGATTCTTGTCCGTCCAACCAGGTCTCCGTGACAGCAATGACCTCCGCGTCGGACGAAAAATGACGAATTAGTAATTGTTTTCTTCGGTCCAGGGAACAGGTGGTAGTCCGACGGGGCCAGATCCGGTGAATAGGATGGGTGATCAAGACTCTGGAAGCTCAGGTAGGCCAGTTGCTTCTGGGTTGCAAGTTTCCGGTGAGCCGGGGCATTGTCGTGCAAGAACAAGACCCCTTTGGTGAACTTCCCGCGGCGTTTTTCCTTCAAAGTGTCCTTCAATTGCACCAGCAGAGATGAGTAATACTCCGCGTTGATTATATGGCCCTTTGGAAGATAATCAATGAGGAGGATGTCGTCTTGATCTAAAAAAAAATCGAGGCGAGAACTTTTCCAGCGGATTTTTGATATTAGAAAATTTTTGGGGCGGGGGGAGCCGCCACGCCGCCACTCCATTAATTGTTTCTTTTGTCTCCGGGTCATAGTGATATAACCAGGTTTCGTCCGTGGTCACCAATCGCGACAGGAAATCATTTGGATCGCGCCGAAAAAATTCCAAAAGTTGCTCCGACGACTGGCACCTTTGACGTTTTTGATCCGCGTTCAGGCATTTCGGGGCCCACTTTGCGGTCTTCCAAGATTAGCTCGTGAATTTGATCAGTTAATCTCCGAAGTGGTAACTGTTTTGGGTAGTCCAGGACGAGGCGCATGACAGGTGGAAAAATCACGTTTAAACTGGGCCATCCAGTTTTTGACGGTGGCAAATGATGCTGCATGCTCCCCTAATGTTTCTATTAGAATGGCGTGAATTTCCTTCGGCGCCTTGCCTTGCAGCGGGAAAAAATACTTGTATGACAGCTCGCGTCTCCACGTTGTTGAAATCGCGCGCGTCGCCTGATAGGCTTCCTTTCAGCATCTGTAACAAGAAAAGACTTGCAGTTCGGCACATGAACAGACCCCTCTTTCCAAAGACACTATCGATGCTGTCCTACGACATCGGGAAGTAAGACGGGCTAAGGCCGTATCAGCACCTCCTTCTACTATGCCTATGGATAGTTAATAGAGATATCAGACCAGTAATCGAAATTTCCCAACCAGTTTCAGTACTTCTTGGCCTCCTTCGAGCATCCTGATTGCGTATTTTAAAGCAAGGTTGAAAATCAATTGCAATAAATTACAACCAAGAAAACATTAATAAGGGTTGCAACCAGTTGCGGCTGCGACAGAACTGTTTTGTGCGTGGTTTTAATTACCTCAAGTGAGATGTACAAATCAATAATGCGTCTGCAAGATGAATGAACTTGGTGGCTTTTATTACACTGCTGAGTGGCACTTCCTTGTTACTCACGACTTAGCGAATGTTTCATCTCTATTTCCCTTAATTTGAAACTTACAGTAAGTGCATCTAACAGGCTTCCAGCTGATGGATGTAACAATGACAGAAATATTACCGCACAGGACTCATCATCAGTTTATTTACGTAAGCGTTCGTCGTCACGGAAAAAATAAGAACTACTTTTGCTCTAACCAGTGGCGTACCCAGGAATTTTGTTCGGGTGGGGGGGGGTTCAACAAATTCAGTTGAGGACAGAGGACATCGAGAAAGGGGATCTGGGGGGCGGTTGCCCCTAGTCAGGGGTTCTATGGAGGCAGCTATAATTTGGTACAAGAAATTTCATTTCGTATAGTAAAATTTTCTTAATTTTTGGTACTTTAAGACTATTTATGATGACAACCAATTTATTTGTCATTGCCAATGTAAAACAATTGCGAACCGGCGGTAGTTTTAGAATTTTACTGTCTTTTTCCGAAAATCTTGTGGTATTGGCTTCCTAAATTCAGCAATTTTTAACAGTTTTCACAATCGGCTTGGTTGGGCACGATTTTGGAGGGCCTTCGGAATTTGGGGAGGGGGTGAACCCCCCCCCCCAACTCCCCACTCGGTACACCACTGGCTCTGACAATAAATCGTGTGCTCGTTGTTAGTTATCCCTCCGCTTTCATTTGTTCAAAATACCATTACTTCTGCCTACGAAACAGCGGGATGTGACAGGAAATACATCATATTTCAGCTAGTTTCCAAGTGTTGACTTTGATGAACTTTGCGCGCTGCCAGATGACGAATGCTGTCTGTAGTGACGCTTCTAACGGAAGAGCACGTTTATTCTACACAGTTCTTCCAGTGCTTCTGGACAACGAAAGTCCTGGGTCAATGTCAGTGGCGTACCGAGGGGGAGGGTTTTGGGTGGTTCAAACCCCCGCCTCCCCCGAAGTTCCGAAAGCCCTCCAAAATCGTGCCAAACACAACTCGATCGTGAAAACTGTTAAAAATTGCTGAATTTAGGAAGCCAACACCCCAAGATGTTCGGAAAAAAAGGCAGTAAAATTCTAAAACTACCGCCAGTTCGCAATTGTTTTACATTAGCAATAACAAATAAATTGGTTGAAATCATCAAGTCTTAAAGTACCAAAAATTAAGAAAATTTTACTATAAGAAATGAAATTTCTTATACCAAATTACAGCTGTTTCCAGGACCCCTGACTATAGGGTTACCGCCCCCAGAACCCCGTTCTCTCTGTCCTCTGTCCTCGACTGAATTTGTTGAACCCCTTCCCCGAAAAAAATTCCTGGGTACGCCACTGGTCAATGTCATTCTGTCATACGCATTAAATCTCTCTTTACGATGATATAAACCCTGTCCAAGACACAGTGGTTTGGTTTTGCATAATCGAATAAGTCGTTAGCCACACCCGGTCGTTTTCCTGAAGTATAAACTTCACATATACACTTTTCGTGTATTTTGAGGTAATGAATTATGTATAAAGATGTACACACGTGCATGCATACACACACTGTTTTCTGATTCTCAGCGAACACAGCTCACTGCTAAGGTAAGCGTCAAAGAAGTTTACTCTCTTTTCGGTTTGATTCCATCTAGACTGGTACAGAGTTACCAACTTCTGAAAAATGTATGTTGCCTTAATATTACTCTACTTCGATTTGTATTGCCAACTATCCGGTTTCAACGTCGGGCACCGAAAGGTCTGACACTGTGAAGAGTCTGTTACAAGTGGTAAAGTGCACCGTTGAGCAGGGATTGCGGTTCTGTACAGGCTGTACGGCCCGTAGAGGAGTAGAAGTATAGCTCTACTCTTTCTTGACCACGCCACTAGAAGGGGGTGAGGGGTCAGTGTCATGCTCCGGCGGCTCTTTACAGCCGGGAAAGACCCGGTGCCCATTGTACAGGAGGCTGGGTGGGCCCCAGGGCAGGTCTGGATAGGTGCGGAAAATCTTGCCCACTCTGGGATTCAATCCCCGGACCGTCCAGCCCGTAACCAGTCACTATATCGACTACGCTACACGGCCCCTCGAAGCTTCTGCTATAACACCTTCAAATTCCGGTAGGGCGTCCAGCATCTAAATTCTTACTTTCCGCTCTTCTGATCAGTCTCTCTCTCCACTCAGAATTTTGGCATCTTCGGCTGAAACTATAGTAATAAGCAAAGCAACGAGCAATGCAACGATAATCATGCCATAATAAATCCTCCTGTGGGCCGGGTAGCTCAGTCGGTTTAGTGACTGACTACGAGCTGGACGGTCCGGGATCGAATCACGGTGGTGACGAGATTTTCCCCTCTTCCAGACCGGCCCTGGGGCCCACCCAGCCTCCTGTAAAATTGGTACCGGGTCTTTCCCGGGGGTAAAATGCGGCCGGGGCGTGCTGCTGACCCCTCACCCCCTTCTAGTGCCGCGGTCATGGAAGAGTAGAGCTATACCTCTACCCACCCTCTGGGCCACACCGGGCATGTAACGGGATCACTTTAGTTTTTAAATAAATTCTCCTTTGCCAGCTTCAATATTCATTCATTCACCCAGCAGTCCGCCTTACGACAGGCCCATAGCCTCTTACAAATACAGTTCTCCATGGTGTGCGATCTAGTGAGTCCTCTTTCAATTTACAGTACCTCTATTTTTCGTAAGGACATACAGTAGCTGCTTACTTCTTCTTCCTCGTCCTTCATTCGTTTCTATCCTTCCCTCTATCTATGATTCAATAAAGTGCCTTGCCAAGCAGTTCCAACACCAGATATTACCAATTCATATAGCCTTCCTTCTTTCTATATTACGTACGATATTCCTCTTCTCCTTGGTTCTATGTAATACTCTTTTATTCCTCACACGATCGGTCCAACTGATCTTCTCCATCCTTCTCCGGCACCACATTTCAAATTTGCCAGGTATTTCTGATCCACTTTCCGAAGTGTCCAAGTTTCCGCACCATAGCAAGCTCTGCTCAAAATGTGGCATTGGACTGGTTTATAGCTGCATTATTAGGAATGCAGATGAAATCCGAATATAATTAGTAAGATAATGTCTTGTTTGTTGTTTTTGTACTGAATAATTCACAGTAAATAAACACGCATGTATGACAGGACAGAGTGTTTATAATCTCCACATTGTACAAATATGTGTGGAGTTTAGTCCGACTCTACACGGGGACAATGCCCAGTGAATGGCTGCAGTTTGTACAGTGAAATTAGCTTCGATTGCCACTCTCACCGTAGGAATGAGTTCAACGCTTGGTGAGGTAAGGCTATACCTCTGCTCTCCATTGTAAATTTATGGGTATTTGAGCTTGTCACATAAACCGTGGGAATTAGGTGAAACTTAATGTTAGTTCTGGGAAGCTTTCTCGCAGAAGGGTGTTAAAAACAAAGGTTTTATATAAGAATGAAAGTGTGTCAGGGTGTGACATTTTATACATGTTGTTTCAGGAGGAATAGTAAATATTTAAGGAGTTGGTAGTATGGATTATTCCGAGTAAATAAGTTCATATAAACATGTGTCCAATTTTCAGTGGGTGTGAAGATACAGCTGTTTGAAGTTGGCGCGTGCAGATCAGATTATTGTCTGTGGGGATGGATAAAAAGCGAAGTGTACAAAGAAAAAGTAAACACAAGAGACGAATTGGCCGCTCGCATTATGAATAGTGCTGCCCTCATAAAGCAAGAACGCCAAGACGACCTCAGGAGAGCTACACGTACTGTTGCCAAGAGGGTTGAAAAGTGCACTGAAGTCGATGGTGCGATATTTGAACACTTACTGTGAACTGTTGCAATTTATTGAGATTATTTACATAACCAATAAATGCAATCAATACGCCATTTGTCTTTCCTTCATACCTTTTGTAAGGCTTTTTATGCGTAACATTCAAACAGCTCTAATCTCCACACCCATTGAAAATTGAACACATGTTTATATGAACATATTTACTCGGAATAGTCCATACTACCACCTCCCAAAATATTTACTTTTCTTCCTGAAACACCCTGTATATGAATCTGATCTGTACGCACCAACTTCAAACAGTTGTATCTCCACACCCATTGAAAATTGGACACATGTTTATATGAACTTATTTACTCGGAATAGTCCACACTACCACCTCCTAAAATATTTACTTTTCTTCCTGAAACACCCTTTATGTGAATCTGATCTGTACGCGCCAAATTCATACAGTTGTGTCTCCACACCCATTGAAAATTTGACACATGTTTATATGAACTTATTTACTGGAATATTCCATACTACCGCCTCCTAAAATATTTATTTTTCTTCCTGAAACATCCTGTACATGAATCTGATTTGTACGCGCCAACTTCAAACAGCCGTATCTCCACACCCATTGATAACTGGACACATGTTTATATGAACTTGTTTACTCGGAATAATCCATACTACCACCTCCTAAAATATTTACTTTTCTTCCTGAACCACTCTGTATATAAACTTTTTGTAGATTTACGACTGGGTGGACGAAGCAACACTTGACTCTTGTTCTGCTGGCTAAAGACTGCTTCGATCCAGCCATAACTGACTGCTAGGAATCTTACTGCCTTGCTCAAGATTATGCTATAATATCCAACTGGAATGCTACGTCATATATAAACTTCCAAGCTTGGCGGTTGGTGCATCATGTGTGAAAGTTTAAGTCAGCGGTAGAAGAGATACTGTCGTTTGCGGTTGTACCCCAGTGAGATGACAGTCGTCTGCTGTGTGTTTGGAACTTGGAACATAAGGGCCGTGAGTAAACAGATGGCCGTCTACTGAAGTTTGGGGTTAAAATGAATAACACTGTTAATAAAGCGATGAACTACAGGGGTGCTGATAAGTCCTTAGCCCGACCAGGAATGAAACAAGCTAATGTTTCTGTCAGAATGGCGTGAATTTCTTTCGGTGCCTTGTATTGGAAGGAAAAAAAACTTGATGACAACTCGCGTCTCGATATTGTTGAAATCGCGCGCGTCCCTGATATGCTTCTGAGCTTGTTTCCTTTCTGGTCGGGCTAAGGACTTATCAGCATCCCTGTATTATTTTTGACTAGAGTTGATGCTCTTACGTCCGTCTGTTGCAGCCTAAACGATAAATATTCCGTGAGATTAGGCACGGAAAACAACTCGAGATTGTTCGTTATTTTGTGCGTAAAACGAAGACACAAACAGAACGCCACGCATTTCAGAAAGGTAATGCAATTATACCACCATAACAAGAATGTAACTGTAAGTACTTAATTACTGGGTGGCACACGAGAAAATTTTGCATTTTACTGTAAATTTTGGATGTTAGACCTGGAAATGTCGAGTGTCAAGTTAAACAGCGTTATTAGATGCCTAATTAATTTAAAATGTCGTGAATTAATTACATACCGGAGCTTGCCAGAGGGCTTAACTTGTGATATCCGAGGCACTAGAATGCATCTGAAAGCTAAGGGGGCTTTGGCGTACCGCTGAATGCAAGGGACTTAGTTGTCAGCAAGGTACATGACGTTCATCCGTGGAATAATGGCTTCTGTTTCTGTGAAACGCCACTTAGGCGCGACACCCTGTCAGCCGTCGACGCGTTCGGGGTCCACCGCCCCCCACCTTACCCCCAGCCCGGAAATTTTCCCACCTAGCACAGCCGCACACAGTTCCGCCTTTTCTCCTGCACACGACTATTCAACCACACCCAGAATTAGCAAGTTCTGAGACGGCTGCAGACAGCTATATTCCATTTGGACTATTAAAATTGTAACAAGAAAGTCAAGTTATCCCTGTGCACGTCATGAAGACATTTGGAGGAGTGGAGGTATGACTCCATTCATTCTTAATCTCGGCACTAGATGGAGGTAGGCAGTCAGCACGACAGCCGGGCCGTTTTACTCCCGGGGCAAGAGGTCCGGGAATCCCCTGTAAACGAGACGGGGCGCGACCCACAGCCGTTCTGGGGTGCTTCTGGGAGGAGAAAATTCGTTTTCCGCAGCTAGGAATTGAAAAAGTTTCCTCGGATTCCATACCCAGTGCGCTGTCTGGACTACACGAACAGTGACTTGCCATCCAGAGCATTCGCAGCCCTTCACTGTGATTTAATGGTAACAAAAGAGCCCTTAGTAAATTATATATATATAAAGCACTCCCGTTACATGCCCGGAGTGGCCCAGAGGGTTTCAGGAAGTTACGTTTCCCAGATAACATGACAACGGCACCGGATGGTCGTAAGGTTAAATCCCTACGCACCGGCCGCCTTAACCCCCAGGAAATGCTCCTGGTACTCATTTATATTAGTGGCTGATTCGACCCCAGGGCCATAGTGGATCGGAAGGATTATGTCAATAAAAAATTCCAATGACACCAGCTGGAATCGAACCAGCGACCTTACGATTTGTAGCATAGTACCTTAACCACTGTGCCACCGCGGTCCCCATGCATATATATCAAGTCTATAGACAACTTTGTTTGTAATTAACCACCAGCAGCATATTGCGTTAGGTCTCTGCGATTAACTGATCACTCGTCCAGAGGAGTCCTACCGACTGTGGTGCGTTTTCGTTTGTGATCTAGAAACCTCGTGAATGAGGAGAGCATGGCCGTCTGGGGCTGTTGCGCCAAAAAGAAAGAAAGAAAGAAAGAAAAAAGAAATATTTCAGTTACAAAAGACATATTCAGGTTGAATACAAAATCATAATAATAAATATATTTACAGCGCCATGAATGTGACGGACTAGATCTGTCTGACGTCAAATGGAGTTACTGTGAGATATACTGCACATTGGAAGTTTGGAAAATTGTGTGTAGTCAACACACAACTGCAACACCCGGGGCATAAGCAAGGGAATCTAGCACCCAAGGCCACTCGATCCCCCACAACGCAGCATAATTCAGGAGAAGGACGATGAACAGGCCTCCGTACGACTACAGAACTTCATACCTGCCGAGCACACCCCCACAATAGCTTTATTTTTCTGTATCTGTTTTTGTTTTTTGTTGTTTTTATTAGATCCTGTTTTTGTTTTTGTTAATAAGGCCCGTATGTAGAGATCTCTACACCACGTGCACGTGCATGCTTATAGTAAGATCTTAAGTTCCCCTAAGACAATCTGAAGATGGCCAGTACAAGCCGAAACATGTAGTTGTCCAATATATAGTCATTAAATACACCTCATGTGACACAGTTGTGTTTGACTACATACAATTTTCCAAGTTTCACACACACAACGGAGATGACACACTTCCTAGACATTAGAAGTAATATCAAAGTTTTATTTATTCACCAACTGATACACCCGTGAGTTGTCCTAAAAAACAATATTAAAATTTATATTAAAATTTACATTAAAACAGCTCCGACATGTTTCGCTGTTACAGTTACACCATCATCAGGGAGCACATTAATTCGTGCTCCCTGATGATGGTGTAACTGTAACACCGAAATATGTCGGAGCTGTTTTAATGTAAATTTTAATATTGTTTTTTAAGACAACT
>Ga0123352_10009299_pt1 | contig 15364 bp, 13 predicted proteins | sample TergutLab28metaG_FD_89700 | JGI IMG/M metagenome (GOLD analysis project Ga0123352, IMG submission 89700) | Labiotermes labralis P1 segment gut microbial communities from Petit-Saut dam, French Guiana - Lab288 P1 | ecosystem: Host-associated > Arthropoda: Insects > Digestive system > Gut ... | reverse complement strand
CACCCCAAAAAAATACAGTCTAACCGTAAAAATTAAGAAAAATTGCTGTACTGTACGTTGTAGATAGTCACTTCCTGTTCAATCGGCATTAAGGATAAATCAGATGATGCCCGAAGCTGACCTCTACCATATTGTGTCAAAGTTAAGAATGCGTGGGGCTATATCCACACCCCCGGCATTTTTACGTATTGTAAAGGGAAGTCTCATGAAGAAATATCGCCTGTGTGTTTGTCTGTGACCAGTGTGGATGAGTGAATGTCTGGACAGATTTTTAAATTTCGAAATGGGAGAACTTCTCTACCGTTAGTGAAGCGCTACCTGTTCGTAATCTTGTGTCTTCTGAAACAAGCCTTTTGCTAGGTAGTTTTGTTGCCTGGAGGCGCACTGCTATGCCGACCGCAACATTCGCCACCGTTGGGGTGCATTTTTAAGTCTTCTATTCAAACTAAAATAGGGGCTCATTATGTGAAGACCACGTCCATCTATCCGTCTGTAACACAGAATCAACGCTTACAATTTTGTTTGATTTCTATGAAATTTGTTACAGGATTGTTTAAGAAAAGGTGTCTAGCAAGCTTGAGTTTAATGGAGTGCAGTAAAAGCCATATTTTACTTCAGGGCATATATAAAATTTTGTTCCTATTTTCTACATTTCCAAACGGATCTGGAAAAGAGAAGCAAGTCGGTAAGGGGGGTGAGTTTCGTGGAACCCGGCATTGTCAAGTACATGCATTACTTAGAGGTGCAAATGAATTTATTTTGGTGATGTCTGCACTTATTACCAGATTCTGGTGAAATTCGGTGGTGTAAGAAAGGTGCACGTATTGCTGTGGAGCTTTTTGAGTTTTGTGGAAAGGGACAGCCGTACTTTTCTTATGGACGTAAATGAAATTGCGTTTATATTTTATGTAGAATATTTAAAGACGTTGACCTAAGTCAGAATACACGGTGTCAGGTGAAAGAATATGAGTGAGCATTGAATTGAAAGAATGTGGGAATAGGTAGACGTCGTCTGATTTACGACTATGCCAAAATTTGCTTGGAGGGACTGAGGGAAACCACGAACGACTTCACCTAGAATAGCCAGTTTTCCGGCCGAGGTTCGAACTTGAAACCTCAGAATTGCTACTGCACGAACTAGTTGCCTCGTGGTGTAGTATTTAAAAATGCATACAAATATTACAGTGACGAATCCGGCACCCGTAGTTTGATGCTCGCAGTAAAAATTGTAGCAACAAATGTAAGGCCAGTTGTGTTGTTGGCACCAGTTGCGCTGATGTTGTTGTAATGACACGCAGCGCACTGTAGGCCTACTGTCAGCGTACACACAGTGGCAACGATGACGGCTTTTGTGTCTGTGGTCAAAATGTAGCTGCAGGCCTCTTCCTGGATGTTCACCGGGAGGGAAAGTCTTAGGAGGTTACTGCATGCGAGCGGAAGGGATTCTACACTGGTATTTCCTTCTTCCCTTACTTTACTTCTTCCAGTTATTTCAGTTTAAATTTCCTATTTATTTTCTCATTCTTTAACCGCGCCCTTACTTCATTTACATTAATATTCTATGTTTCATTTTGGTACACACTTTCAAGAACGAACTTTCCTTGTAACTACCTTCTAATCTCAATTATCATATAATTCACAAACAACATTCATGTATTTCTATAAAATATAAATTTAAGTGGATTTCAGTAATCATTTTTTTATTTCGTTCTGTATTGATTATTCGAATCGAATTACTAATCATGGCAAAACGAAGTAGAGTAAACGAAATCGTTTAGTCGCTAGACTCATGTCCGTAGGCAGTTAAAGTAACTAGATTATCTACAGCTCTTTGATTCCAGGTAAAGGATAAGTTATCTGTGCGCCTAACAACACGTTAAAATGCATGCTGTGAATTTAACCTGGACACTAGATGCTGGTACGTTTCAGTTTCATGTTCAAGGGTTTCATCCAGGAAAATGAAAACCATATGGTATCTTTAGCTTGGAAGTTTGTGGGTCGGTACACAACGCTAACGTCATGGAAAGAAGTCCTGTTCGAGCAGATAACAGAACCTCATTTAGCCACACAATTCCCTCATTTTATGAAATCCATATGTTCATTGCCCTTCTTACAACAGCCAGACTGTACCGTGAGCTAGATAAATCCAGTTCACACCCTGCCGTCGTATTCATTTAAGATTCATTTTAACACCAGTCTCTCTTCTATGTCTATAACTTCCAATGGTTTCCTTCCTTCGCTTTTTCCCACCGAAATCTCCGTACGCATTTCTGTTTTGTCCCAATCGTGCTACATTCCACCCCTATCTTACGTTCCATCGCGGTTTTTACAAAAGGCGAAACTTTTCATTATGCGGCACAACAATGTAGGAAATGCTTACCCACGCCGGAAATTGAACACAGTCCAGACCAGTCCATAACCAGTAATTGACTGAGATATCCCGACTCTTACCCTGGACTTAGTGGTGAACAAAAATTATCTTCCCCTACCAGGACTCGAGCCAGCATTTACAACGCTAAAGTAAATCAGTGAATCAACCGGACAATTCCCCCATTAAATGCGCATGGGCTGTTGGTAATTCCATGTGCTTTTCCATCCCTTTATTCTGATCACGTTAATTGGAGTGTTTAGTGCATTTGAGGGTCGACTGTACGCAATAAAGCCATGTCACAGTTCGCCGCTTCCATTACTGAATAAATTAACCCCCAACAAGAGCAGCAGTTCGGACTCTCTCTCGTTTGCTACTGTTTGCTTGCTTGTTTAGTCACGTGATACCGACCGACCGGGATTGGATTGGGTGCAGCAGTTTTGGTGGTGTGGATTGACCAGCCGTGACCAATCAATAAATACATTGCTGCCTGCTTTCGCCCAGCACCCACCATGACACTGACAGTTGAGTGCAGTATCAAATATAGATGCTGGAAACACAATGTGGTTTGCACAGTTAAACTAAAAAGAAGAAAAAATTAGGCCCATTTGATGGTACGCTCGGATTCCAAACGCCATGGAATGGGTTTCAAAATGATAGAAACGTCGCTTTGTCTACAAAATATCAGTCGTGTAATCGAGAATCAGAGCAGGAAGATAATTCGATTCAGAATAGTTGACATACCTGTTACCAGAGGGTGTGTCTGACTCATAGTGTTGGAATTCGGGTCACAGAGATTCTAATGTGAATTTGTGGTTTATTTTACGATGATGTCAGCAAATCAGATTATGCAGCTTCAAGTGACAGGACGACTGTTGAATTTGTTAGGATTCGAAAGGAAGCAGTTTTGACCAATTCGAGATATACACGCATTTGCCTGGAGGAAATACAGCTAATGGCGAAACATCTCAGTCAGAGTTGCTGATGACCCGGTCTAAATGCGAATCAGGCATCGACCAAATACGAGTTCATCCAGTTCAGTCTAATACTATGAAAAAATTGACTTCTTCCAGCAGAAATGTTACTGTTGTTTTGCAAATTATGTTCATTGCTATGTCGATGTGGATCCAATTAGATCTCCATGACAACGTCGATCGCAGTTACTTTTTATCCAGAAAATTATTTCGCGTTTTTCTAGCCGTATACATGAACTGTACTGTACTGTACGGTAGTAGCCAGGGCGTCGTCGTTGCTATAATAAGTAGGCTACGGAATGGGCAGGCGAAGAACCTCATTTCGATTTTCGGCAGACCGGTTCTGGGACCCGCTCAGCCTTCTATTGAAAGCATAGCAGAGCCGCTTTCCTTGGGGATAAAAAGGTAGCGATGAGAAGCTGACCACTCGCCGCCATCTGTTGTCGAGGTTGAGAAAGTGTGGAGCATTCCTCATCTCCCTTCTTATGCCTTAGTGGCATGCTCAGGGACTACTTTTCCATTCCTTTTTCTAATCTACTCTTCATATTCTTATCCAGTAGGTTAACCGACGGTCATGATCAGGTGATTGGTTTCCAGCTGTTCTTTCGGGAGCTGCCGATCTGGCTGTCCCTCTATTTACATGATGACACGGCTTTTGTTTATAATGGGACGAGGAGCCCTTTGGTGCGCAAAACACCTTTACCGTGGGGACTATTTACGGGAGAGTGTCAAACCGCCGTTAATAAATCCTACCTCAAGCTACGATGCTTGTTAAAGTACTTATACAATAACTTAAGTAGGTTAATTTATGCACTAAAGTCACTTAGTGGTTTTCAGCTGTACTTGCTGGGTAATTAATTGTCGCAAATGAGTTTTACTCTCTACCTCACTGAAATGTTGAACAAATATTACAGAATTGCCATCGAGAAAGGAAAGAGTGAACGCCGAACAAAGGATCTGAAGAAAGAGTGAGGAATTTTGTCTTGAAAAGAATCGTTTAAGACTCACGCTGGAATTACTCGTAAAAAATGATAGTGAGTGGAAAGGATGACGGGAAATTGACCGAAGCGTAGCTGGAAACTGGCAGAAGAATTATCGAAAACTGGCCTCATTTCTTTATTGTATCCTTTAAGACTGCTGCTCTCGGCATGATGCAACATTCGTCTATCTCAGAAGTAGTTGTAGGTTTCTTCTCCTAAACACACAGTACCGTTTCTTGCCTTGAATTTTTGGGCCTGTACTGAGTCTGCAAGGAATAAACTGTTATTTCAACAACGAAGTGCCAGACGTCTTAGATCAGTGATGGTTATACCAGACGCTTTGTTCTAATTGTAAAATACGATTAACTAAGACCTGGCACTCATAAGAACGTACGGTTCCATCAATGTACCGCGTGTCCATTGGTGGAATTACGTGTTGGTACAGCGATAACGCCTTCGCAGTATTTTGTTGTCGAAGATTCGAATCTCATTGTAAATTAACAACGACGAAACCCGCTGTAGTAAATGACGTTACACACAGGACACACTTTTACGTATTATGAAAGAAAGACGGTTGCTTAATATCTGTTATAATAAACGAAAGTTAAGCGATTAAGTATTTAGATTAAGATTAGACATTAAATTTAAAGATTATAATATTTGGCACAGAAGCAGAAATTTCAGATATTTCTCAGACAATTTTCTGCATAATATATTCACACGGAATCAACCAAAGAAGGCATCACGTTACTGGATACCGATACTACAAACCTAAGGCACACATACTGTCAACACTATGTGAAATATCATGAAGGTCCCTCTGTTTCTCCGATTTAAGTGTGATAGCCTTACTATATCGTACATTTGTTGCTATAAGTGTCTTTGAATAAACTATAAGGAAATAGGATGTAAATAACACAAATAATTTATTCTATTAACTATGTAAGGATTTCGTCGAAAATTTGATACCTCTAAAACAAAACTACAAGATGTAACCGAGATGATCGTAGCCTTTACTCTGGATTTGTCCATCTCTGCTACTTTCGCCCCAACATCTCTTCTTCCTTTCATTCTGTAGGCTGACATTCCCGTGTCTGTCTTCCTTTGCGCTTTTCACAAGCTTTATCAATATTCGTGTCCTTTACTTAAAACTTGCCTTATTTGGCTAAACTGCAGAATTTTTCTAATATGCTTACTGTAAGCCTGCTTTCTGAATTATACCTGCTGACAGTTTTTTTAAAGAAGGGGGCTGTAAAGTGATGTACAATCCCCTTTCAAATTTGTTAAAAATAATTTACGAATCTCGTAGACCTAAACTCCACACTTCATTGCATTAGATTTAAAGATTATAATATTTGGCACAGTTCCTTCTTTTGTCATTCGTAATATTTTAAAAAACATGAAAAAGTGACGTCGTAGCTCAGACTGCTCTAACCGTGATACTGCCGTGAGAACGTCATATCTTATATCATAAATAACTACGAACTTAATCTTCCAGGAAGTGACCCCGTGTTGTCTGACAGAAACGTTTCGATCTTTATGAGGTTCGTACAGTCACCTTGTTCAGAAATTTTACTAGATTACACGGCGTCACTTCCCAGAAACCAATAACTTCGTAGCCACGTGCTCAGAACCTCAAAACTCAAAACTAAATTAGAGGTCCGAATTTGCATGTCTAAATGTGAAAGTTTCGCCTGAAGTACTGATATGTAAAAGCATTCACATGACAGTGTCTTTGTATGGTGCAACAGCCCCAAATCGGGCCTAGGCCGCCTCGATGTTGAAGTGTATGACTCCTGTAAACGAGTCGCATGGGCTGGGCTATTTACACAACACACAATAAACACCAGACAAACACCCATGCCCTCAGCAGGATTCGAACCCGCGATTCCAGCAATCAAGTGTCTGAAGTCTTACGCTTTAGACAGCACGGCCATTGGGATCGGTCCTTGTAAGAGTTGCAATTGTTAACATAACACTGTGGTGAGCAGCTCTCACTGGCGCAGCTGCTGCTCCTTCACATGTGTATTTATAAGCTGATGAAGGAGTTGGTTCTCACTTACATAGAGCGCACATTATTCTGTATCCAACCCAATCTCTCATCTGCAGCGCCGTGCCACAGGTCTGAGGTAACAAGTTCTCCGACTCCGTCTCTCTCATCTCCGAGAAGGTAATTAGTTTCCACCGCCACCTTCAAGTCTCCGGCTGGCAAACGGTGGGAGGAGGGACATGGTGTGCGCCGTGACTAGAGTCGCGATAATTATGAAACTGACTCAACTGCCGAAGTCTCCGCCAGACGATGACGATAATAGCCCATTAAAGCGGATCTATTTATTAAAACGAGACGGAACATGAACAATACAGGAAGTGTGTGTGTGTGTGTGTGTGTGTGTGTGTGAAGAGCACGGGCAGCTTAGTCAGTGTAGTGACAAACTTAGCAACTGAAAGGGTGGGGACTGGAGCTTCGATGCCTAATAGGGGCAGAGATTTGTATCTTCAGAACACTAAGAATTCCTTTGGGGACCACACAGCTACCTATTCCAGGGCTGGCGAACGTTTTCGAGGGCGTGTGCCCAAATTGTCTATAAATTTCGAAAAAAATCCTCTCGCGTGCCCATGGGAATTTTGAAGAGTAAAATAAGGTCCTGAACTCTTCCATAAAATGTTATTAATTACTGCACTATTATTAATAATAAATATACTATTCACATAATTAATATCACAATATAATTATTATATTCCTAATAAAGTTCTCCTCGAGAAATGCGATAAGGAAAAAATGTGGAAATAACCGGAGCTGTTACTACTTCCTGTCTGAAAATAAGCCTGTAAAACGTTTAGTCCAATGGCACGCATTCGCCTGCTCATCACCAGGCCGGCGTCCCAATGATAAATAACCGGTCAACACTTCCCACTGCTCCCGATTTATGTAAAAATATTTCACTGGCATTAGTCTATTATTTGGTAGCAACGGTAAATAATGTAGTCAGTTGTGTGTGTATATACATACATTATTCACAATGTAGAGACGTTGGTCGGGCAAAAGAAATAAAAAAAATGAGATAGCAGTGAAAGCCGCGTGCCATGATTTTGGTTTATGCTGATGATGTTCGTATATTAATCGGAAGGGTACATGCTATAAAAAAACATAGAATCTTTAGGAGTTGCTAGTAAAGAGAAGGCTAGATGTAAGTGCTGATTAAACTGAGTACATGATCATGTCTGGAGATCAGAATGCAGCACGAAGTCACAATATGAAGGTTCGTAATAAATCCTTTGAAAGGGTGGAACATTGGAAATATTTGGGAACAACCTGAACAAATCATAATTCTATTCAGGAAGAAACCATGAACAGGCTGAAATCAGGATGTGCTTACTATCATTCGGTGCACAACCTTTTGTCTCCCGGTTGGCTATCCAAAATTATAAAGATTGAGACATATCGAACAATAAAATGCCTGTTGTATATATGGGTGTGAAACTTGGTTTCTCACATTGAGGGAGGAACGTAGGCTGAGAGTGTTAGAGAATAGGGTACTGAGGAGAATAACTGGACCCACAAGGGACGAAGTAAGAGGGGAGTGGAAAAAGTACATAATAAGGAACTTAATGATCTGTACTCCTCACCAAATATTATTCGGGTCATCAAATCGAGAAGAATAAGATAAAGGAGAGATAAATACAAGATTTTGTGGGGAAACCTGAGGGAAAGAGGCCACTTGGAAAACCCAGGCGTAGATGGGAAAATAATATTAAGATGGATCTTCAGGAAGTGGGATGTGGGGATATGGATTGGATCGATATGGTTCAGGATAAGGACAGGTGGCCGGCACTTGTAACCGCGGTAATGTACTGTCGCGTTTCATAAAGTGCGGGTAATGTCTTGACTAGCTAAGAAAGGTTCACTTCTCAAGAGGAATTCTGCTCCGTGGATGGAAGAAGTGCCATAGGTTCGCCAGTCCTGACCTATTCGGTCCGTGCAGGGGTTAAAACTATCAGGGGCGAAGCCGACCACTTACATGTATCAAGTGGGAAGAATCAGTGCAGATAAACCCCATAACTAACTAACTAAACCATGGAGTAGAGTCCTTTCTTAGAAGCTAACACGTTCTCAGCTAACCAAGAAACTCCTTACTTTACGAAACCGGAAGGTTCATTACCGCATTCACAAGCACCCGCCCCCTGTCCCTATCCTGATTCAGATCTGTCTAGTCCATGCCTCCGCATCCTACTTCCTGATGATCAATTTTAATATTGTCCTCCCATCTAAGCATAGCTCTTTCAAGTGATCTTCCCACCAAAACCCTGTAAAAGTCTCTCCTTTCCCCACATACGTGCTAATGCCCACCCATTTCATTATTCTTGATTTGATCGCCCGAATAGAATTTGGTGTGAGCTCAGGTCATTAAGTAGTAGTAGATGTAGTCTTCTCCACTCCTCTCTTATCTCCTACCTCTTACGCCCAAATATGTTCCTTGGCACCCTATTCTCGATCTCCTTCAACATCTGCCCGTCCCTCAATGTGAGAAACCAAGTTTCACACCCGTACAAAACAACAGACAAAGTAGTAGTTCCGTATATTTTTCTTTTTGTATTTCTCGATAGAAAACTGGAAGATAAAAGTTTCGCACCGAATAACAGCAAGAATTCCCTAATTTCAATCTGCTCTTGATTCCTTCAAGGAAGGAATTTTGATTCGTTAAGGTTGCTCCCAGGATGGATCTCCAGGAGGTGGGATGTGGGTATATGGACTGGATTGGGCTTGCCCAGGATAGAGACAGGTGGCGGACGCTTGTGAGTGCGGTAATGAACCTTCGGGTTCCGTGAAATGCAGGGAATTTCTTGACTAGCTGCAAACCAGTTAGCTCCTCAAGAAGGACTCTGCACCATGGAGTAAGTAAGCAAGTAAGGGTTGCTCCCAAACGTATGAACTGTTCCACCCGTTCAAAGGTGTTACTGCCTACATATACGTTGTGATTTTGTCCTTCATTCTGGTCTCGAGACACGGACTGTCGCCTCGTCTGGATCGAGGAACATACAGCTACCAGCAGGGTTTCAGCTTGTCAGCACTTGCTGGTTCATCAAGGATCACAAATTACTCTTTATTATTATTATTATTACAATGCCACAATTTACACTATTAAATGTTAGTTAAATCAATATATCACCCTTTATATTAAAAAACCCCGTTTATATAGAATGCCTACTTCATGTAATTTCAGTTTATGATGCACTCTTCACAACACATGTGAATACCTTAGTATATAATGACACTATGTTCTTCCGATTAAGTTTATCTTGAACAATTATTGTTTTGCCCTGTGCAATGATTAGTTTATAGTGTAATATAACAAAACACTCGCTGAATTTAACAAAGTTGTTTGAAGGTATTGCAATATTGCGCAACATTAACACACTCCATTCTCTGGTAAATGCTGTTCATCGAACTAACATCAGTAGCACCTTGCTACTGTCAGTTACACAACACACTCATTAACGTCTCCCTATGAGAATTGAAATGTATCTACTGCCTTGTGCAGTCCCAAATTTATAACCCTTTGTTATGCTGAGTTATACACACTGATGTGTCCTGTAGCTACATCTCCCCGTGAGAACTGAAGACACGACGCGCTTGGCCAGCGGGCAAGACGAAGGGATGCCGCGAATTACGTCATCTTCGCGCGCTTAAATCGCTAACCTGGGCGCTGGGGTGCAAGGTTATGCAATCATTGGTGACAAATATTAAATAAAAATGAAAGCAAGAATTAATAAAGAATTATTAAACAAAAATTCTGTCCCTGGCGTGTACGCGGCCATTTACACAGTTTTCGCAGCATTCACTTCTAGACCCAGCTGCTTAATAGCGACTACTAAACTTCTATGTTTTTCTTGACAGTACATACGCTTTCGCCCAGTATATTAACATCATTATCAAAAAACCAGAAGATGACGTGTGCCATTTAATTTCAAGACACCCTGGTTTACCTGAACCCTCCTAATGGCACACTCTATATCAAAGTTGAACAGAAATGGAGATAAAGCATCTCCTTTTTGCAAACCATTTTTAATAGGAAACATGTCAGACAAATGTTTGCCTACCTGGAATCTGCTATAGGCTTCGTTCGGCTATATTTTTATTAGCCTTACCAGTTTCATGGCGATACCAAACTCAATGAGAATGTTATACAAGACCTCCCTCCTAACTGAATCAGAGGCTTTCTTGAATTCTATGAGCAGCCGATGCACTGCTTCATTGTATTCCCATTTTTTTTCAAGTATTTGACGAACGCAGGATATATGATCAGTGGTTGAACTGTTACGTCGAAGTCCACACTGATTATACCCAATAATTTCCTATGTATATAGAGTTAACCTTGATAGAAGTATTTTGGATAGAATTTTGTATGCAGTTGATAAAATTCTACTTCATTAAATACAGAGGCAACTTTGCCCTAACATGAGTGTAACAGGAGTAAGAACCTAATCTAAAGTAATTTAAAATGTAAGCCTACAAGATAAATAGATTTATGACCTTAAGTAATACTTGCAAACGTGTTTGGTTAATAACAAACCTTCAAAACTCCCCTTCTACACAAGATAAATTAACAGCGACGGTCCCAGGCAGGGATTGGGAGAACGAGAGAGAGAGAGACAATCAGATACAATGAAGGATAAAGTACGTTCATAATGAAAGAAGAAAAGGAGGGAAGAGGAATATTGCGAAATTTGTAAATAAGAAATAAATGTGGAGAAAAAATTAGGAAGGAGAGAAAATAAAAGAAAATAGTAAAATATCACACCATCGGTTCTCACTGCTCTTTTTGGTGGCATTACTGCAGTTTCTCAGCATCGCATTTTATAAGATATTTCGAGTTTGTCAAAATTGTGTAGGCTACATAAGGGCCAAATATTTTAGGTCGTCATGATGATGAAGATTTAGCAATAGCCTTCTGATTCAAGACAACAAGTGGTGCAGCTTGTGCCGTTACTTCACTTGGCCGTAAATGAGGGTCCACGCTCTTTATTTCAGTGTAATTTCGGTAATACTAAGTTTATATCTACCATATTTAACGGTTTTCTTCGTCTCGACAGCACAAGTCATACGTTAAAAAAAAAACACGTTTTTCATTGCACGTGGAATTTCTGCCGGTAAAATTGAAGAAACTCTCTCCTGAATGCTGTCTTTCATATCGTCCTCCTTGCAAGCATTTTCATGGTGCACCTAACCCTTCACCTTGCCCCACAGTTAAAAAGCACACGGGTTCATATCTGACTAAAGAGGAGGTCACAACATCTTAGTTATTATTATCACCAAAGACACTATGTAAAAAATGAAGAGAACCTTTTTCAATATCAGCTGTTGCACCGTCTTGCGGAGAAAAAGACATGGGTGCTGTCGTATTTGGACAGGAGTTAAAAATGTGTCCGGATGCGTGTAACATGTAGGCATAAATGTGGGGACTTCGGTGCAAGAAATGAGCCAAATAATAATATTTGCACTTATACGACACAACACCTCAGACTTAACACGATGTAATATTACTTCACGGAATAACATGGAACTTTCTGCAGGACAGTACTTGTTACTAGTACTTTCAGTGTTACCGTATCTACCGAAATAAAATGAAGCTTTGCCTCTAGGCAGAACCAGTGCGGAGCCTATTTCTCCAGCGTGTATACCATACATTTGTCGGTTTAAAAACAGTCTTAGACCAACGCCTATGTGCACATACAGTGAAACACAGTTGTTTCGTAGGATGTAAATGAATCTGGTTTTTAGCAGTTCGCACTCACGATAAAAAAAAAAACTCAACCCTCTGCTCTGCCACCAGCAGTTTTCTTGGAGATGTCTCAAATCTCACAGCGATTCAGTCCAGTATTTTCTCAGCACGTGTTTCCTGCATGTTCTCTACGTGTCTAGAATAAAAGCTGTTGTTAGAAAAATTTTCATGTATTTGCAAATTACTGTCTTGTGTGGGACAGTACGTCATAAAACTTTCGCCTGAATTTGCGACGACTATTAACTGTACCTGACGTACGTACATACCTTTAATTCTTAAACTTGACATGTAAATGGGTTTATAGTAGTGCTCACACACACAAGCAACGAGTATGTTTTATATTTGTGTATCATGTTCACCAAGAAATTCGATCTTTCTTCACGATCTATGTTGTGGAGCTTTTGAGTCACAGTTCGTTTACATGGATGCATTACACACTTTTCCTCTGCTTGTTCTCTTACTGTCTTGAATGGAACCTGTTGCTTTAAAACTTTTCACTTGTTTGTCAATTGACAGACTTGACACGACTGTTCGTTTTGCAGATATATACTGCCAAAGTGTCACGCAAAATTTCCATATCAACTAAGTATTTGATGTTTAGAGATCTCCGACGACTTGCTGGGAAATTTGTCTGTGGGTGTGATTGTAAGGCTGCTCGTACACAGGACACTACTTTCGATACGACTGAAAGCAATGCGAAAATTACGGCATGGTACCGGCCGCCCTGCACACTAAAGGCGGTCGTCAAAGACCCTGTGCTTTGCTCCAGCACGAACACTTCATCAGATGAAGAGGGAATATTTGTTGTCTAGTAGGTTAGAAGAAGTATTGAAGACGAAAGAATGAAGATGGAAGAACATTGTTCCTTCTTACGTGAGCAAAGAGCTAAAGTCGGCAATTTTGTTGCAGCCAAGGACTTAGACCAGGCCGTGAAAATTTATGTCATTTTTCAAGACGACACCTGAAAGTTTTAAATTTGTAATAGATTTTGTGGGAATTCAAATACTACAGATTTTTCTGTGTTTTACTTATGGCTTAAGCGAATGCCGATGGACGTCTTTCTATTGACGCAGGGGGTTTTTCTAGAAATGGCAATGGAGAAATTTTTTAATTATCCTGCCCAGGTCGTTGACTGGAATTGGGAAAACTGAGTTACCAGATTTACCGTCGGATGACAGTGGTGAACGGTTTATTCGATACTTTGTTGGAGATGGTCTTCCGCTTAAGAAGAATCTGATATTACCACATTATGAATGTGCTGTAACAAAAAAAAACACCTTTCTATCAGTTGATCGAATTGCATGCGTATTGCATAATTTTATTCGCACTGGAGGAAAAAATTTTCCAAGTCATACAAAATGAGGTACTCCCCAAAAAGTTCCAGAAGGTTTATTATTTGCTTCCCCAGTCGTGCTCACATAAACTAACAAAGTGCTGTAAGAAGGTCCGTGAGACTTCGCCTTCGGTTGCTACATGCTTACGACAGAACGATAGATGTCGTAACATGCTGAGTCCTCTTCCTATTGTATCGGTTCGTCTTTAATATATCGTCTTCACGAGTGAATTTTCATTTGAAAGGAAGAGCTAAGGCGTATCGTAAGCTGATCGTAGTGCCGTCTTATCGCCATTCCATTTTAATTAGCGTCAAGTGTGAGACTTCTTTAAAATTAAAATTTATTATTTTTATGTGGCTTCTACAAATCTTCCATTGTCTGGTCTAGTTCCACCTTCACAGCAAAGCTGCCGATTTCAGCACTTCCGTTGAAGAACGGTGAACTCTGCATTTCAACTGTGTTATCTTCTTCAATCTTTTTCTCATTTACCAGATAATAATATGCCCTTTTAGGTTGACAACATGTTCGTACCGAAGCGATGTATGGCGTCTGACTCGATAGCTTCTACTGTGCAAGGCACGTATCGTGTCTTATCTATTCTATCATCATCTCATTGAAACGCGTCGGACGAAGGTAGTGCCCTGTGTGACAGCAGCCTAAAATAAAGTGACCAGCCGTGGTTGCTTGAAAATGTACTGTTCCTATATAAAGATGTGTTGTCTTATGATGGCCTGAGTCCTTTTGACGATTAAGGCCATGTGCCAGACAGTAGAAATTTAGCACTGGTCGTCAAGATGCAATTGGATACAGGCAGTATATCCACCTAAATTTGGTGTCCACCTACCAGAACATACGGTTTCACAGGACAGCAGGCTACAGTTTGTCGGAATTCATGCTACTTCATACATTGTTTTATTGCTGTTTCTCTAGGCCACCACTGTTGCATATTCTTTCCGTTCTGGTATTGAACTCCGTGCGAATTTTAGTGTCATGCTCAGATTCTGAGAGTTGGAAAGAGAAAGAGCTTACTTACTGTCGTCAAACAATGGTCCGTCCATCCTCCGTATAACAAAATCTGCTGCCTGTTACGTTTCTTCTGCCTATCCGCCAGCAACAGCAACCAAAGTGCGAGACATTACAGAGACTGCCTTTGTGAGAAACTTAACTGAATTTGGATTGTTTAGATTCGGTTCAAGAGTCAGAATTAACTTCAAAGTGTAAAATTTTTCGAGCACTGTGAGAAATTTTCGTCAGTCTTTACAAGTTACGGCATTTCTATTAGGCCTATTTAATTATCCTAAAATGTAAGTTTAAAATTACAATCTTCTGGAAAGCAACAACTTTTTGTTTCTTATGTCGGTATCTGATTGCAAAACTACAGGGACTCACATCTAATAACAAAGTAATCTGAAAACCCATAGCCGTAAGAACCATAAATATATCCTAATGCAGACTTCTTAGTCTGATTTACACTCATCTGTAAAATCTGTCTACATGTAAGGTAAAATGAATTGAGTTCCTTTTAACACGTGTTTCTGTTTTGTTGTAAAGGACATATCTCTTTTGCACGTAAACTAAATATATTCCTGAGCACATCTGGTGAATTTTACACGTCACAAAGCAGCAACGACAACACTCACTTTGGAGGCATTACAAACATGTTTCATGTGTGGATGATACCTCTCTACAGCATCCTCGTAGGTTTAGGCACTGCTATTCAAAACGAGAAGACATGCGCTGGATGGCAGAGCAATCACATGGGCTTTGAAATGAGTGTCGATTGCACGTGCCTTTGGAGCAGAACATTATTATTATTATTATTATTATTATTATTATTATTATTATTATTATTATACAATATGTATGTCTCCTGTCACAGGCATTTCTTCCTGGTACTTCTCTTGAACCAGCGGTGATCCCCACCGCT